>Ga0209721_1001310_pt1 | contig 18850 bp, 19 predicted proteins | sample TshhotsprinmetaG_FD_184139 | JGI IMG/M metagenome (GOLD analysis project Ga0209721, IMG submission 184139) | Hot spring microbial communities from South Africa to study Microbial Dark Matter (Phase II) - Tshipise hot spring metaG (SPAdes)... | ecosystem: Environmental > Aquatic > Thermal springs... | reverse complement strand
GCTGAGACTGAAGAGCATATCCTGAAACCTCCTACTATAAAATCCCCGTATTCTACTAAACAGAGGATATGCTCTTGCACCGTGACCCATTACCCCCTAATGTCGCATATGTATCTTAACTTTTCCATAACCTTAACCATACTTATCTGCCCAGCCTAAGGAAAACCCGTACTTTTTACCTAGTACTATTTTCTGGTCGGATTGATGCGTTTGGGTGATTGTCTGGTGAGATCAGGTCGGTTATAGTGAAATTGGTTGCCTAAGTAACAAATGGAGCGAGAAATGGGTGATTATGAGCAGATGGATAAGATGTTGACGCCCAGGGAAGTGGCTGAGCTTTTGCATATTCACCCCAATACTTTGAAGCGGTGGAGCGACCAGGGCAGGATCGTGGCTTACCGCATCAATTCTCGCGGCGACCGCAGATACAGATTGCGGGATATTCAATCGTTTTTGGCAGAGTTCAATCCTAGCCGGCAGGGCACCAGGACGGTGTGCTAGAACCGCTAGAGCGGCACGCCGAGCACCAACCTCCTTTGCTGGGAGAGTGGGGAGGGGCAAAACCCCTCCCACAAAGCCTCTCAGAGCTTGTTCAAAACCCGCTATAGAGCAGTTTCCTTACGACCCTGGAAGTAAAGTAATGACGTGGCCGGAGCTTACAGGGAAGAACAGGCAGCAACCTAGTCATCCGCAATGGAAGAGCGGGCAAGGTATTGTTTGACGAAATCTATAGCGTCTGTGGATGCGGGGTCAACCTGGTTCAGCATCGCCAGGTAAAAGCTGATGTAGTCGCCCAGCAAAACTAGACTGAGCACCTGAGCCAGTATGCTTTTGCCCGTGGCTTCGACGAATTCGTAGGGAATGTCCGCCTGGGTGAGGAGGTCAGCAGTGGCTGTGTAGCGGAGGAGGTTCCGTGGATGGACGGAAGGGGAGCGCAGCATCAGCACGAACATTCTGTCCTTCGCTTCTGCGGGGAATCTGTAGCCGACAACGGCATTGTGGTTGAGCTCCGGGAAGCTTTCACTGAACGCCCAAGCTTTGCTGTTTTCGTTAAATTGCGTCTGCCACCGGCGGGCTACCGCCGAGAGTATCTCGGCTCCGTAAACCACTGCTATACGCCCGTACAGTTTGGTTGCTAGCCGCTTGGCGGTGTTAGCGGCGTGGGATCGGGTTTCCGAGAGGTCTAGAGACAGTCTGTTAAGAACTGCTGTCGCTTCGTGTAAATCTGCCGACTTATCCGTAATCAAACCAAGGCGCTGGAAGATGCCTACGAGAGGAATGAAGTTGTAGGCAAAAGCGGCTCGGGGAGGTGCTCGGTAATCTATCAGGAAAACAGGGACGCCGTTCCTTTCAGCGAGATTCTGGAGCTTGCCACCCGAGGTAATGACCAGCTTTTTGGCTTGTGTCTTGAGCGCTTTAGCGAATGCTGAGAGAGTTTCTTCGGTGTTACCCGAGTAGCTGGAGGCAATGACCAGCGTGTTTTCATTGACGAACGATGGAAGACCGTAATCGCGGTGAACCCAGACTGGCACTTTGCTCTCGGCAAGCGCTAGCTCACGCACGATGTCGCCGCCGATGGCAGAGCCACCCATCCCGGCAATAACGACGTTGGCGATTTCGCGGTATTCGGGAGGAAGCTCAAACTTGAGGACTTTCTCCCAGGCTTTGTGGCATTGTTGGGGAAAGGCGTGCAAATGGTTGAGCATTCCTGATTTGTCAAATTGCTGATAAACCGAAGCATCGTCCAGATTAACCATGATTTGCCTCAGTACCTGTCGTCCGTCTGTTGATTGGTTAAGCTGCGAACTTTGCCTGAAAGCATACTCTAATTGTGCAATTCAGGCAACCTTAACAAAAAACCAGAATTTGTGCAGCCTTGTGCTGAGCTTTCGTGCCTGATACGGCGCGGTAATATTAGCAATCAAATCAACAAGGTTATTTTCCCATCAGGCGTGGCAAGTTGACGGGTTTCAATGATGCTTGCTAGATTGCAGCATATTTTACAGCCACATCAAAGGAGGGAAAATGACAGATCCCAGAGTGCAAACTGTAGCCAAGATTCTGGTTGATTATTCGGTAGAGGTTCAAGCAAACCAATTGGTGCGGATAAGTGGTGCTCCTGAGGGAGCCCCATTGATTCTGGCTGTGTATCAACTGGTTCTGGAGCGTGGCGCTCATCCTTTTCTGCAGGTTGGGCTGGAAGATGCTGAGGAGCTGCTTTACAAGTACGCCAGCGATGCTCAGCTGGATTATGTGCCCCGGTTTATGAAGGGCATGGTGGAGGAAATTGACGCCACTATCACGGTTTGGACGGATGCGAACACCAAGCGGCTGACCAATGTTGACCCTGGCAGGCAATCCCGTCGAGCAGTGGCGCTGCGTCCTCTCTCTGATAGGTTGCTCGAGAGGGCAGCTAAGAAAGAATTACGCTGGACTGGGACTCTCTACCCCACCCAGGCTTTTGCTCAGGATGCTGAGATGTCCCTGCGAGAGTTTGAAGATTTCGTCTACAAGGCGTGTCTGGTTCACGAGCCTGACCCGATCCAGTGCTGGAGGAAGATTTCTAAAGAGCAGCAAAGACTTGTTGACTGGCTGAACAAGGCGAAGCAAATTCGAGTGATTGGTCCAGACGCCGAGCTCGAGCTTGAGGTCACGGATCGGACGTGGATAAATTGCGATGGACACGAGAACTTTCCCGATGGCGAGATCTTCACTGGACCTATTGAAGACAGCATCAACGGGTATATCCGGTACACTTATCCAGCTTGCGCTTATGGGCGGGAGGTGGAGGATGTCTGGCTGTGGTTCAAGGAGGGAAAAGTCGTCAAGGCTACGGCGGGCAAGAACGAGGAGTTTCTATTGAAGATGCTGGAGACTGATGCTGGAGCTTGCTATGTGGGCGAGTTTGCCTTCGGCACCAATCCAGGAATCCAGCGGTTCACCAAGAACACGCTTTTTGATGAAAAGATTGGCGGGACTATCCACCTGGCTCTGGGCAAGGGTTACCCCGAGTCAGGGAGCAAAAACAAGTCCGCCATTCACTGGGACATGGTATGCGACCTTCGGAAGGGTGGAGAGGTCTGGGTTGACGGAATCCTTTTCCTGAAAGATGGCAAGATTGTGATATAAAGGAAGGTGTTTGTGTAATTTGGGCGTCGAACTATTTTAGCGATTGGTGTACAGCTTTTGTTGAATCTACCTGAACCCACAGTCTCTCCCCATCGGTGATGAACTCGATGGTGCCATTTTCGTCCGTGCGGTAGATATTATCCTTGCCCAATCTCTTGATCAGCCTTTCTAGCACCTCGTGGTGAGGATGTCCATAGGGGTTATTCTTGCCTGCGGAGATGACAGCTACTTGGGGGTCAACCGCTGCCAGGAACTGCTGGGAAGTGGAGGTGCTGCTGCCATGATGAGCGACTTTGAGCACAGTGCTTTTGATGTCGGCTCGCTGCGTAATAAGCTCGAATTCGATCTCTTGTCTTATGTCCGCAGCGAACAGGAAGCTAACCATATTCCAGGTCAATCTCAGCACCACGCCATTGTTATCTACATCATGGCTGGTGTTTTGCCACAAGCTTCCCGGAGGGTTCAGCACCTCTAGGCTGATTCCGTTGCCCAAATCAATGCTTTGTCCGGCGCGGGCTGTCGTGTATGGGATGTCTTTGTCGGCGATGAGCGTGAGCCACTCCTGATAAACGGAGGTCTGGTAAGGTATGCTCGAGTCAATTACTTGGTTTACTTTGTATCTGTGCAGAACCTCGACTAATCCTGTCACGTGGTCAGCTTGCGGTTGAGTACAGATTACGAGGTCTATCGTCCTATCCCAGAACGGGAGTTTCTCACTCAGCTCCAGCACAATTCTTTGAGAATCAGGACCACCGTCTACAAGGATGTCCTGACCTCTGGGCGTGCGAATCAATATGGCATCGCCTTGTCCGACCTCGAGAAAGCTGACGTGAAGTTTGTCATCGGGCATGGTCAGAGCTACTGACCAGACCAGGATAGCTATGATTAGGAGTGGGGGGATGAGCCACTTGGGAAAGAAACCAAGGTGAGGTTTGGGAATGCTGTGAGCTGCTTTCTTCATTCCGGAAGGCAACTGAGAGGAAAAATCAGCTAGCTTATGTCGGAAGCTGAACAGCGCTATAACTCCCGCCAATATAGCATAGTATCCCCAGACATGCCAGGCGGAGATTGTGGCGACTTCCAGTGAGGAGTAAGGCAAACTGTCAAAGCCTTGAACGATAACAATGAGGTAACTAAGGGAAAGCCAGGCTAGCCAACCCAGTATTTGGGAAACAAACGCAGAGAGTAGTCCCACAAAGGCGACCAGTGCTGATGTGATTATGATGAAGGGTAGAGCGGGCAGAGAAAGCAAGGTTGCCGGCAGGGTAACCAGAGAAAATATTCCGAAGTTGTAGGCTATGAGAGGGCAGACGGCGATAGTAGCTGCGAGAGTTGCCGCCAACCCGTCAGTTATCACGCTGGCTATGGGCACAATTCTTTCCCTGTTCTGAAACAAACGAGCCACCCCTTTTCTTCCCCGGGTTTGGAAATAAGGATAGAGGACGACAAGCCCAGCCATAGCCAAAAAGCTGAGTTGAAAGGAGACACTCCACAGGATATGAGGCTGGATGCCTACCATCACGGCGGCAGCGAAAGCCAGTGCAATGATGGCGCTTCGTTGTCTGCCCAGATATTCAGCTATGAGAAACAAGCTGCCCATGATTGTCGCCCGAACTATGGGTGGGTGCATGCCACTGAGGAGAGCATACAGCCAGGTAAGTGCCAGAGTTAGCCAGATGTAGAGAGAACGCTGCCGTCCAAAGATTAGAATGCCCAGGCTGGCAAGGATAGCAATAATGATGCTGAGATGTAAGCCGGAAATAGCTAACAGATGGGCGGTTCCGGTTCGGGAGAAGGCTTCACTCAAGGAATCTGGTATGTTGGCTCTCAAACCCAGCAAGATGGCTTGACCCAGCGAGCACTGAGGCTCAGGCAAAGCTCTGGCTAGAGAAGTGGACAGTCGTGTTCTCAGAGAGTAAATCCAGTGCAGAGGCTTCATGGCTTCGCCACGACTGACGAGTTCCACCTTGGGATAATAGATGAGCGAATAAATTCCCTGGCGAGCTAGGTAAGTTCTGTAGTCAAAATCTTCAAATTGAGGAGGTTCCTTCAGCTCTCCGGTTACCTTCAGCACATCTCCATAATAATAGGCAGGGTATCGAGGTACTCGGATCAAGGCGGTTCCTGACACGTCTTTTGCCTCACCATCCACAATTATCTGGTGGGCAGAAAATGTCAGCAGGCAATATCTATCTCGAACGTTGGGTTCTTCTGTCACCACGCCATGAATCTCTACGGTTCCTCTGTCGTTGTAGAAGGAAAGAGAGTGCTCATTGATTACGGGTAAGCTTGACAAGAACCGTAGTCCACCGCCGCTTAGAGCCAGGAGGCATAAACCAGCTATTACTAAGGTTTTCCTGTGGCTGGGGAGGAAGGGTATCAGTGCGAAAGGGATGAATCCCAGAAGCAGTGCCAACCAAGGCAGAGCGATCTTTGAACCAAGGAATACTCCAGCAACCCAAGCACAGCTGACATAGAGAAGCCACATGACTGAACCCGCCAACCCTTGTAGCTATGTTACAGCCTAGTTTAGCATTTTGTCTTGACTGTCTGCTACAAGTGCAATATGATGCCGATAGGTAATGGGATAGCGGGTAGGCTTTCAAGGGTGCCTAGATGAAGAAGAAAGATTTCCTCTGGTGTCTCCTTTATCCTGTCTATCAGACGATCGGCACGCTCAGGCATGAAGGAAGCCACGCCCTGGCGGCAATGATGGAGGGGGCTAAAGTGACAGAATTCGTATTCTGGCCTGAGCTCCGCAATGGAGTTCTCTATTGGGGTTACGTTGGCTGGGATGGTGCAACAACCTGGTTCACCACCGCTGCCCCATATTTTTGCGACCTCATTGTGTTCTTCGTGGCTCTGTTGATCATAGTTGGAGCGAGACCTCGGCGAAGATGGTTGTGGCTGAATATCTTGATAATCGGAGTGCTGTCGCCTCTGGTAAATAGTGCTTATAACTACTCGGGCGGAGTGACTGGTGGTCACAACGATGTTTTCGAACTGCTACAGGTTCTAGATCCGATTGCCGTCCACACGTATTTTGGGGTTACATTGCTGCTCTACGCTTGGGGGATGTATTATTGCTATTTCCGTAAAAAGACCTGGCATCCAGACTAGCAGGCAGATGGAAGATAGTTTAGCACTTGGTGCGTGACGAACCGTCTATCAAATGTGCTATCAATCACAGGGAGTATGACCAGTGTGGGTTCCTGATAGGAGGTTACAGTATGTGCGAACTGAGGGAAAGACAGGATGTGAACACCCGAAGAAGCTGAAGGGCAAACCAGGCGAATGCAGTCCTGAACAGGTCAGGGAATGCCACGGAGATGTTGCAGAGCAGCCCTGTGTGAGAAAGAAATGGTCTCGGCGGTAGAGTCGGGAGGAAAGCAAAGAGATAAGCCAAAGGGCAATCGTTCTTAGGCACCGATGATGTTTCCTCTTGAGACCACGCTGTAGTAGTAATTGTTGCGTTGGGTAGCCTTGGACGTCATACCGTATGCAGTTGAGCCGTAACGCTGCAAAAGCAATGGCATGTTCAAGGCATGGTGTTGGACCGTGGGCTGTTCAGCTCTGGGTGTGCCGTAGCGCTGTAGTGGTAAGTCTCTTTCTAGAAGCTGATATAAGGTGCGTCGTTGGGACGCAAAGAGACCAGTCCGATTGTAATAAGCTCTAGTGTAACTCGGTTGTTCATAGCCTAGGGGAAGTGGCTGTTTGTTCCCTGGATGGTAAATGACATTTTCTGATTTGGCAGGCGCGCAAGCAAAGGTAGACATGCTCTTGAAAGTATTCTGAGCAGGATGTATTGTGCGACGCCGCATAGCTTGCCAGGCTTGCCAAACCGATGGGGCAATATTAGTGCCCGAGCTGAGAGTAGGTGTACCCTGCTGGAACAAAGGATAGTCTGGGCAATATGCACGACGTCCAACCGAGGCGATGGTAGAAGATCTGTGATTAACCTTACCAGGGGAAGACAGCCCGCAAGCTGAATAACACTCGACTATTTCGCAAATACGGTCGTTCAGCCTGGTTTCGTGTCTTCTGGAGAGGTAGCGCGCTGCCAGTATAAGGGCTGCCCCGAACAGCGTGGTGATGAGCTCAGGGGCAAATAATAAGGCAAAGCCTAGTCTTCTGAGAAGCTTGATACTCGTTTTAGCTCTGATCATCCCAGCCAATAAAAGCAAGTCCCCGCCAGTCTCCTGCCTGTTATAGAACTGGCGGGATAGGCCAAACGTTGGAAGCCCGAGTGTTCTAAGTGTAGTGTGTTCTACAGAGCAATGTCAATAGGTGCCGGTGGTTTGTTTGACAAAATTTCTGTCCGGACCAGTGTAAGAAGGCGAAACTCCTAATCTGACACGGTTATATAGTCCTTTATCTTGCCCAATGTCTGTTGACCGATGCCTGGGACTTTGAGCAAGTCCTGGATTGTGCGGAAAGGTCCATGCTCACGGCGGTAATCCACTATTCTTTGCGCCAGCACCCGGCCTATGCCTGGCAAGGCTTCGAGGAGCCAAGCTTCGGCGCGGTTGATATCTATTTTCTGAGGGATTTGTTCTTCGCCTTCTTGGAGAACGTAAATCTTGATGCGGTTGAAGTCAGCGTCAGCTTCCACATCAGCGCTGAGCAGGAGAGCCTCCAGTGTATCGTCTTGATGCCACATATAAATACCCGGGTTGGCTACAGCTCCGCTAATGTAAACTTGCCCAGCAAACTCCGGAAGCTCTGGTTGAGTTAGAGCAATTTCGACAGGCTGGTTTCGGGCGTGCTGCATTGCTAGCATAATACCGCCAGCAATTACGGCGATTGCTAAGAAAATTGTTACAAACCAATAAAGTCTATCAGCGTGGCTCATGGCGTAGCTCCTTTCAGGAAGAAAAGTGGTATTTCACGTAATCCTGCAAAGACCGTGTATCATGCATTGAATACCCTGAGTGAATCGCGGAAAATGTGAAATCCCCTCTTCTTGCTCCCAAGACGTCAATATTATAAACAATTTGATAGTTGGCTATAAATCCAAATTGCTCCTTCTATATCATGATGCTAGAATTGCCTTATGGCAAAGGATTCCAGCGTGATAACTGTTAATCGCAAAGCCTATCACGACTACCATATTCAAGAAACTATCGAGGCAGGCATTGTTCTCAAGGGCTCGGAGATTAAATCTATTAGGGAGGGCAAGGTAAATTTGAGCGATGCCTATGCTAAGCCTGAGAACGGTGAACTATGGCTGTATAACAGCCATATTGCCTCATATGATCCTGCGAGCTATAACACACATGAGCCAACACGTCCTCGGAAGCTGCTTCTGCATAGAAAAGAAATTGATATTCTCGCCGGAAGGGTAATACAGAAAGGTTTGACTGTAGTGCCTCTTAAGCTGTATATTAAGAACGGGATTGCCAAAATAGAGCTAGGAGTGGCGAAGGGCAAGAAGATGTATGATAAGCGGGAAGCGATTGCCCGCCGGGACATTGAAAGGGAGGTGGAACGGGAACTGAAGCGTAGGAGAAGCTGACAGCGGCGAAGCTGGAAGACGGGGGCGCGTGGGTTCGACAGGGGAAGGCCTACAGAATTGCAGGCTGAGGTGCCACTAACCTCATAAAACAAGTGGCAAAAAACAACTGCCGAACCGGTTTACGTATAAGGTTCACGCCTAACCTGGGTTCTCCTCGAAGCTCGGATTAGGTGTTAGGAAATCGAGGTGCGCTGATCCTGATGCCAATAAGGGTCAGCTAAGAAACATTGGCTGGTCTGGCTGGATTCGGTCAGCAGATGAAAGCTAGGCGAGATGAGGGAGCTGACTAAGCCTGTAGGATATTCTGGCAACCTTCTTCTGGACGGGGAGTTCAACTCTCCCCCGCCTCCACCAGAAAAGTGAAAAAGAGCGTCGGCGTTTCGGGCTGGCGTTTTTTCCTTTTTGCCTTATTTGTTTGTTTCAAAGCTTTGCTTATTAAGGATGTACTAGTAACTCGGACAAGTTATATGACACAATATTGAATATCGAAGGATTGGCGGGATAGTCATTTTGGGCTATTTTCATCGCGCCTGTGTTAAAATAAAGATTAATAATATATTTTGGATTGGATGAAACGATGCTCGTGAAGAGGTTTTTGACACGTAAGGGATGGCGTGTGGTTGCCCATTCCCTGCTGGTAACAGCCGGGATTGGTCTTCTTTATTTATTGTCCAAAATGGTCATAGGTGATATACGCCAGGAAGATACGATAAGTTCATGGATTTTAGGTGTGGGAATTGCCTTTTCTTTGTGGTTGGTAGCGCTGGGAAGTATGCTGCTGAAAGCTGAGCTAACTGACTGGAAATGATTATTGGCTCGCTGATAACCATTTTCTTTTTCAACAGATACCTGAGAGGTACTATTGTCTGAGATAACGTGTCTTGAGACATGGTGTCGTGTTCACAAAAGGCTCCAGCTATTCTGTCTGGCGATAAAATAATGCTACTTGATAGGTAGGGTAGGAGGAGTGTCCAGAGTAGCCATTGTCACGGATAGTGTTGCGGATCTGCCTCCTCAGGTTGCTGAAGAATTTGGCATTACTGTAGTTCCGCTCATGGTACGCTTCGGCACCGATATCTATCGCGATGGTCTTGACCTGACCCCTGACCAGTTCTATGAGAAATTAAAGACTAGCAAAGTATTGCCGGCAACCTCTGTGCCACCGCCAGCCGCCTTTGCTGATGCCTATGATAAACTTGCCGAGAAAACAAATGAGATTCTGGTTGTCACTCTGACTTCTAAGCTCAGTGCCACCTATCAAGTGGCATTGCAGGCTGTGGGATTGATGAAAAAGAAATGTCGCGTGGAAGTTCTGGACTCACAATGGGCAGTCATGGCAGAGGGTTTCATAGCCATCGCTGCTGCCAAGGCAGCTCGAGCTGGAGCCAGTCTTGATGAAGTGCTGAATGTAGCCCATCGTACCATGGGGCGTGTCGGAATACTGGCTGCCTTCGATACTCTAGAGTATCTGGAGCGTGGTGGGCGCATTGGCAAGGCACAAGCCTTTCTTGGTTCATTACTCAAGATAAACCCGGTGATCGGTCTCAAGGATGGTGAGGTATATCCTTATGCCCGAGAACGCTCTCGAGCCAAGGCTATAGAGCGTTTATACGACTTTGTTACAAGCTTTAAGAACGTCGAAGCCGTGGCTGTAGAGTATGCCACTTACCTGGGTGAAGTCAACAGGTTGGTCGAGAGATTTCGCACCAATTATCCTCAAATCCCGATCTACCTGTCGCGGGCAACCCCTGTGATTGGTACGCACACGGGACCCAGCCTGATCGTGGTTAGCGTGCTCGGAGATAGATAAGTCGTTACCTGACCGAGTTAGGACATGTTTCTAGGTATTCTAAGCGTAGTTATCGGGTACCTTCTAGGTTCTATTCCTACTGCTTACATCGTGTCTCGCATAAGGAAAGGCATAGATATACGCACTATTGGTTCGAGCAATATGGGCGGCGCCAACGTTATGCGTGAAATCGGTACTCATGAAGGCGTCTTTGTGGGGCTCTGTGACATTGCTAAGGGAGCAGGGTCTGTAATCATTGCCCAAGCTCTAGGTGTTCCGGAGCTCTGGGTATTCGGTAGCGGTTTTGCTGCCATAGTGGGACATAATTTCCCCGTATTTGCAGGTTTCCGAGGCGGACGAGGTTCTGCCACTATCATAGGGATCTTCTTGGTGTCAGCTCCCAAGGCAATGCTCGTTACACTAGCCATAATAGCTATCCCTTTCTTTACTACGCGGAAATTCACTGGGGCTATTATTGTGGGGTTTAGTCTGTTGCCGTTGTTCATCTGGTTGCTTGAGGGCTCTCTGGTATTAGTACGCTATGCGTTGGTCGTTGATCTTTTCATGCTCGTTCGTAATTTCCCTAACATCAGGCAAGTCCTGGCTAAAGGCATAATAAGGGACGCTATATATGACAGGCAGCCTAGGAAAACCAGGTGAAGTTGCTGGGGCTAGACAACCTCAGCGACAGGTGATACTTTTAATTTATAGTCTCAAAGAGGGAGGTCGAGAATGACTTATAGAAAATACGATATCTTAACGGTAGCGGTATGGGCGGCTCTGGGTGCTGCACTGATAGTCCTTGGGCTGTTTCTCAGAAGACCTGATCTTGGGGAGAGGGTCTGGTGGGTGGTAATGGCTGTGGGAATAGCGTTGGCGGTGATAGGGATAGTTAGCATTGGCTTCAGTTTAAGACAGCCTACTAGACTGGATTGCCCGTATTGTGGGACGAAGGTGGTGCCGCTGGTGCAATCTAGCACAAGTCATCTGTATCTTGCCAAAGTGGAAGAGCAAGAAGAAGGAGAAGAGCCCGAAGAAGGGAGTGAGGAAGAAACAGAGGCTGGTGCTGCCCAGGAGGAAACAAAGGGCTCGGAGAATTGAGCAATCTGGAGCACTGTGAGTATCTCAGGTCAACTAGTGTAGCTTCGGTGGCAATATAGCACCGTGCTACGATCGGTGCAGGAAGGGCGACCTAGCCGGGAAGAATAGTCCGCTGATCTGTCATCTCTGTGTTTGACCATCGCAATCTTGGTGGTTCTGTTTCTGACTAACTGCGTTATCTCGTGGAAATCCTCGAGCGCAGGATATTGTGTGTTGAGAGTCTGTCTTGCTGCCTTGGTGAAGCGAACGCTGCTGTATACCGCTGACTGGTGTGAATCAGCGCCAAGATTTGTGCGACCAGACATTCAGAATTTCACAAAAAGCTTGTAACAAGTGCTGTGGCTTCGTTTCGAAGAATATAATCTGCCCGACTTAAATTACCCCGTGAATACGAAACCGTTGTGGGCTTTAATGACATCCATTAGTACACTGGGTCGTTTCCCTGGGAGGTAAGTTAAAAAGAAAGGCCACACCTGGGTGGCGCAGCAGACGGTGCCAAAGCATGAGCTGTGGCAAAATGGTGGCGATCTTGGTATGATAATCGTGGCAAGCAGATACCTTGTGTTGGCAGATTTAGTATGAGTATCGGAAGTATCATTCTGGTATTTGCGTTAGCGCTTTCCGCAGCAGGGGGAGGCGTCGTTTATGCTGCCCGCGATACTCTGCCTGGGGATACTCTCTACCCAGTGAAGCTCAGCACTGAGCAAGTGATGATGTTGTTGCCGGGAGATGATGTTATGAAGATGGAACGAGCCTTGACCTTTGTTGAGCGGCGAATCAGGGAGATGGAAACTCTCGTTGAGAGGGAGCGTTTGCAGAACCTGGAGCAGGCTGTGGAAGAGTACGAGCATGTTTTAGAAAGGGCATTGGCTTGGATGGAGCAGGCGTGTAGTGGAGAACAGGTGGCAGAGAATGTCACGGCACAAGTAGCTGAAGCGACGGCAACGCATCTTTATGTTCTGGATAAGCTCTACGACAGGGTGCCGGAGACGGCACGGGCAGCCATAGCCCACGCCAGGGAGATGTCTGAGAACGGGCAACAAAAAGCCCTACTCGATCTGGCTTGGCATAACAGGGTCAGAGCGGTTGAAATGAACCTGGCTGCTCTGGAAGGAAAGTTGAACAGAATCCAACTGCGGGTTAAGGCTAGTTCCGTGAATGTGCAGGAGTTGAAAGACGCCTTAGGCGAATTCGAGGACACGGCGACCTTTGCGCGGGTGATTTACCCGATTGCTGAGGAAGAGGGTTTGAATCTGACCGCAGTGGCGGGGCTGGTGACGCAGGCAACTTCCACACACCTGAAAATATTGGCCGAGTTGTATGATACCGTGCCTGAGGAAGCGAAAGAAGCTGTCCAAAATGCAATGGAGCAATCGTTCAGAGGATACGAAATGGTAAGCAAATTGATGGCTCAGAGTGAAACCTGGTCTGAGTTTCCGGGCATACCGACAAGTATACGCAAGCGAATGGAAGATATCCTTGGCTGGACAGATGCTCCCAAGGCACGAATGCCCACTGGCGGCTCTTCAGGAAGAGGCTGCTTCGGCTGCAGACGTTAACACAACAGACAACTCTCGCCGTACCGGTGATAAGGGCAGCCGAGGTACTCTCAAAGCGGTCACTGAGCAAGCATCGTTGAGAAGAATAAGTTAAAGATGAGCAGGCTGCTAATTGTGTTGGAAGGTTAATAAGCAGAGATAGGCTTGTTATCGGTGATGACTTTCTTGCAGGTAGTCAGCTTCTGGCGGATATGCTTGGGGATGGTAAACATCGCTTGGTGGGTAAGCCCATCATAAGATTTCAGCTTTTTGGTTATTCTGGTGGAAATTCTCTTATCAATTTCCTCAGGACTCAATTGGCAAGGGTCAAGTGTTTGGGAAGCTGCCACAAAGCCCCATAAACTCAAAAACGAAGGAACATGAACTTGGTAAGGGCGAGCTATGGAGAAGACATTTTTCAAAGTATTAGTAATTGCTGTGAAATTTTCTAAATTCCCCCACTCAGAAGGTTCTGATTGCACTGATATAATGCCATTTGGTCTTAGTTTTTGTTTCACTATTTGATAGAATTCCCGGGTATATAACAGACGCGCTGGTCCTTCCTCTAGAGGGTCAACCAGGTCAATAACGATTACATCGAATTTTTCGTTAGTCTCCTCTAAATATTTTCGAGCATCGGCAAAATGAAGCTCTGTTCTGGGATCATCTAAAGCATTTTCATGCCAGGAAGGCAACAGACGACGACAAAGATTCACAACTTCTTCGTCAATATCAACCATCACCGCCTTTTTCACGGTTTTATGCGCTAAAACTTCTCTTAACGTGGCACCTTCGCCTCCACCAGCAACAAAGACTTTTTCAGGCTGGGGATGTGTCAACATAGCCGGGTGCACCAGGGCTTCATGATAGATAAACTCATCTGCCTCGCTGGACTGAATTTTGCCATCCAGAACAAGGCAAATGCCCAAGCTTTCCGTATTGATAATCTCTACAGACTGAAACTTAGTTCGCCCTGAATATACCTTCTTTTTAATCCTATGGAGTGCAGTGAGGTCAGGACTAATATGGTCAGAAAACCAATTGTGTTTGTCTGGGTCGCCATCTTTCATTTGGTACACCTAACCTGACTGTCTTCTATAATTCCTCTGCGGAGCTCGATTAAGGAGTGGCTTTGTGCTCCTAGCCTCTGTACTATCAACTTTGCTGCCTTTTCTGGGTCTACATTGGTGCCACAGGTGAAAACATCTATGGCAGCATATCCATATTCTGGCCAGGTATGAACAGCGATGTGAGATTCAGCAATGTTGACCACCCCGCTCACTCCTTGAGGGGAAAAGTGATAGAACGATTCGCCCACTACCGTGGCGCCACTTTGAATGGCAGCCTCATAAAGACATTCTCTAAGATAATCTAAATCATCGAGCACCTCCTTATTGCAGATTTTTAGTTCTAGTAGCAGATGTCTTCCGAGTGCATACAAATCACCTTCCCTCCTTCAAGTATTTTTTTATTATTATGTTGCTCTTGAAGCAACGTCGCAAATTTTATATAAACATGCTTTTTTTAGCAACGGTTCAAAGGTTTCTGCTAAAATAGCGAAGACGAAGCTATGCCCGAATTGGTCGCTATTCGTACAGCCAGGTACATGGAAGCGCAAATTATCAAGGGACGGCTGGAGAGCGAAGGCATACCAGTTCTTCTGCGCTACGAAAGCGCTGGCTTAGTTTACGGGCTTACGATTGATGGGCTGGGTGAGGTGAAGATAATGGTGCCCCGACATCTGGCAGAGGAAGCCAAAGAAATCTTGGGGCGGTGTACACCTGATGACTTCGAGAATACAGCGTCTGACTGAGCAGCGACTGGATAGCCTGAAGCGACTGCGAGCTCGTGGTATAGACCCCTACCCTCATTCTTATCGCCCCTCTCATACAGTTCAAGATGCCCGTGCTCTATTCGAACAGCAAGGACAGAAGGCTCTAGCTGTATCACTTGCCGGTCGCATTATGTCCAGGCGGTCTATGGGGAAGATGTCCTTTTTTGACATTCGGGATGGCACAGGCAAGATACAGCTTTCCTTGCGCTACGACGTGCTGGGTAAAGAGAAATATGAGTTGCTCGAGGATATTGATATCGGCGACATCATAGGTGTGGAAGGAAAGCTGTTTTGTACAAAAACCGGTGAACTGACTCTGGAAGTGTCTGATTTTGCTCTACTTTGTAAATCTCTGCGTCCATTGCCCGAGAAGTGGCATGGGTTGGCGGATATCGAGAAACGGTATCGTCAAAGATATCTCGACCTGATTACCAATGAGGAGAGCAAAAGAATTTTCACCCTGCGCAGTAGGATTATTGCAGCGGTAAGAAGTTTTCTCGATAAACAAGGATTTATGGAAGTAGAGACGCCTGTGCTACAACCTCACGCCGGTGGAGCAATGGCTCGTCCCTTTGTCACGCATCACGAGGCTCTCGATGAAGACCTTTATTTGCGAATTGCTCTGGAGTTACATCTCAAGAGATTGATCGTGGGAGGCTTTGACAGAGTGTATGAGATAGGGCACGCCTTTCGCAATGAAGGAATTTCCGCCCGACATAACCCTGAGTTCACCTTGCTCGAGTGCTATCAAGCTTATAGCGCTTACCAAGATATGATGCAATTAGTAGAGGGAATGTTCTCCTATGTTACCCAAGAAGTTCTTGGTTCAACCAGGATTACTTACAAAGGCAACGCTATTGATTTTGGTCTCCGGTGGCAAAAGCTGTCCCTTCGCGAGGCGATAAAGAACTATAGCGGCATTGATTTTGAGGACTATCCCGATGCAGATTCGCTGCGGAGACGGATGGCTGACCTGGGGATGGAGGTTGATCTCAAGAAAGGGCGAGGCAAACTCATAGAAGAACTGATAGCCACCTTTGTCGAGCCTAAACTTATTCAGCCTACTTTCCTGCTGGACTACCCGGTAGAGACATCTCCTCTCGCTAAACGGAAGCGAGGTAATGACCGGTTGGTGGAAAGATTTGAAGGCTTTGTGGCGGGTTTAGAGGTTGCCAATGCTTTCACAGAGCTTAACGACCCTGTGGAGCAACGGGAGAGGTTTCGCCAGCAATTGAAGGAGCGAGTTGGCGATGAGGAGATCGAAGTTGGAGACGAGGACTTTGTGCAAGCTCTGGAGTACGGTATGCCACCGACTGGAGGTCTGGGGATTGGCATTGACCGCCTGGTGATGTTGCTCACCAATCAGCAATCTATTCGAGAGGTGATACTCTTCCCGCAGCTTAAGGGAAAGTCCGAAGCCTGAGCAAGGAGAAAGATACATATGCTGGATATTAGACTTATTCGTGAAGAACCTGAAGTCGTCCGTCAGGCTTTAGAGAAAAGAGGTGCTACCTTTGCTCTTGATGGTGTCCTTGAGCTAGACAAGCGCTATCGTAGCTTACTCCGTGAGATGGAGGAACTGCGTGCCAAACATAATCAGGCTAGCAAGCAGGTAGGCAAGGCGAAGGAAAAAGCTGCCGAGCTCATTGCCCAGATGCGCCAGTGGGGGGACCAGATAGAGTCTCTTGAGCAGGAGACCAAAGAGGTTAAAGCCAAGCTTGATGCATTGCTTCTGGAGATGCCCAGTATCCCTCATCCCAGCGTACCCTTGGGCAAAGGGGCACAAGATAATGTCGTGGTGCGCAGCTGGGGTAAACCAAAGGAGTTCCCTTTCAAGCCGTTGCCTCACTGGGAGCTGGGAGAAAAACTGGGCATCATAGATTTCCAGCGAGGGGTGAAGCTTTCGGGAACCAGGTTTTATGTTCTCAAAGGGCTGGGGGCACGTTTGCAGCGGGCACTCATCTCATTCATGCTCGATGTCCATGTCAGGGAGCACGGTTATCAGGAAGTCTATCCTCCGTTCATGGTGAAGCGGGAATGCATGGTCGGCTCGGGGAACTTGCCCAAGTTTGGCGATAATTTGTATCACGACGAAGAAGACGACTTCTGGTTTATACCCACGGCAGAGGTGCCGTTAACCAACCTCCATCGTGATGAGATACTAGATGCTGATAGCTTGCCTCTGTACTACGTTGCCTATACACCTTGTTTCCGTCGGGAGAAGATGGCGGCTGGCACAGATACCAGGGGCATCAAGCGAGGGCACCAGTTTGATAAAGTCGAGCTCTATAAGCTTACCACTCCTGAGAGCTCCAACGAAGAGCTGGAGAAATTGGTCGCAGACGCCGAAGACATATGCCGCAAGCTGAATATACCTCACCGCGTGGTGCAATTATGTACCGGAGACCTGGGTTTTGCCGCCTGCAAGACTTACGACATTGAAATGTGGGCTCCTGGTTGTGGGGAATGGCTGGAGGTGAGCTCTTGCAGCAACTGCGGCGATTTTCAAGCCCGCCGCGCCAATATCCGTTATCGTCCAGAACCCGGTGCTAAACCGCAGCTTGTTCACACGCTCAACGGCTCCGGACTAGCTTTACCACGAGTTCTCATCGCCGTGCTCGAAAACTACCAGCAACCCGACGGCACAGTATTAATCCCCGAGGTGTTGGAGCCCTACCTGAGAGTAATCTAAACACCCCTTGGTAACGACGCATTGCATTTACTCAATAGCCGGAATACTGTTCCCAGACGTTGTGTGAGGCTTTAGGCTTGTGCCGGGTATGACACCACTTTGAAGGGTCTCGCTAACAAACCTGGTCTTTGGGAATGTGGCGTGAGCCTGAAGGGTCACAGGGCAAAGACCCCCTCTTAAGATAAGAGGGGCCTTGGGGAGTTACGAGCAAACCTTTTCCGTCAATCTGGTGGGCACCAGAATTGCATCACCCGCTAGCATGTAAACCTCGCGCTTTTCTCGACGGCGTTCTCAATCAGCTTGATGCGCTTTGTCTTGCCTTTCTCGTCGAGCTCGACAGCCACCACATCTATTCGCCATTGGGGAGGAAGATTTTGGTGGGTGGTCACGTAGGTTAGGGCGGAGGCGATGAGCTTGTCTTTCTTAGCCTGCGTTAAAGATTCCTCAGGAGTACCGAAGTCCAGATTGCTCTTGGTGCGCACCTCGACAAAGACCAAACAATCCTTCTGCTGGGCGATGATGTCAATCTCCCCATGACGGCAGCGAAAGCCCGTCTCGCAAATGCGGTAACCTCGCTTTTTGAGGAATTTCCGTGCTGCCTTCTCCCCCAGCTTACCGACTTCCTGACGGTCCATCACTCTCTTTTTCACGGAGTTTACCCTGTTTGAAGTTATCTTAATTATACTACTTGCTAGCTCGGTGAAGCTTGGATAGCTTGAGGCTTCACAGGTTATACACAGTTAATCTTCTCAAGGAGAGTTCCTTATTTCATTAAGTGCCTGTTGCACATCTGCCATAAGTTCAGGGTCGGTGGACAGTCCAATGCATTTCTCTAGGTCATTTACTGCTTTAGAACCTCACTCTTTTCATGGTAAGCAAGACCCCGGCTGTAATATGCATAGGCATCACTGGGGTTGAGTTCGATCACCTTGTTATAGTCAGCTATGGCTTTCTCATATTCGCCTTTCTCGGCGTAGGCGCAACCTCGGCTGTAATAAGCCAAAGCATGATTGGGGTCGAGCTCAATGGCCTTGCTGTAATCGGCTATTGCCTTCTCATATTCCCCTATTTCATCATAGACGTCACCCCGCTTGTAGTAGGCATCTGCATTATCTGGATTCAATTCAATGGTCTTGTTATAGGTAGAGCCAATGAGTTTGTTCCTCTCCCGCCTAAATGCCCATATGCCAAGTCCAATAAACGCAATGCTTTCTAGGTACCATATACCCCAGCTACCAAACAATATATCTGG
>Ga0209721_1001302_pt1 | contig 18908 bp, 12 predicted proteins | sample TshhotsprinmetaG_FD_184139 | JGI IMG/M metagenome (GOLD analysis project Ga0209721, IMG submission 184139) | Hot spring microbial communities from South Africa to study Microbial Dark Matter (Phase II) - Tshipise hot spring metaG (SPAdes)... | ecosystem: Environmental > Aquatic > Thermal springs... | reverse complement strand
GCAGGCAGAACTTCATGCGGCTGTCGATGGCTGGAAAGAGGCCTTCGCGGTTTTCAAAGTCGTACAGGCTTGCGAGCCGGCCGCTCTGGGCGAGGTGGGCGAAGTAGGCCTTGGTCGAATCGTCGGTGGCGATGCCGGTCGGGACGATGAACCCGGCGCGCCCGCGCTTGGCCGTCACCTGGTCGATGGTCTCGGCGAAGAGGGAATAGGTGTTGATCTTGCCGACTGCTGTCAACGGGTAACGGTTGGACTCGCGGAAGTACGTGTTGCTCGCGTCGAATCGGCGCTTGTCAGCGAGATACTCTTGCCAGAGACGTTCGTCTGTCTCGGGTAGCTTGGAAATTGCCTGCTTTCGAACATCGCCGACCAGTCGTGCGATATCGGGAGCTCTCGTGGCGAAATACTCCACCTCGCCAAGCTGTGATACCTCCCACGGCGGGTTGCCGAGCACGCAGTCGAAGCCGCCTTGCTGGAACACCTGCACGAAAGCGAGCGGCCAGTGCAGCACGCGCGCCTCGCGCGCGAGCTGCGTGGCATGCGCCAGACGCTCGGCCTGGCGGGCCTGCGTAAGTTCTTCGGGGGCCTGGTCGGTGAACAGCGCCAGGTACAGGTTGCGGCTGGTGGGCGTGCGCTCGGCGTCCTGCGGCACGGCCTTGGGTGAGAGAAAGGCGCCAATGAGGAGATCAGCCGCCTGTTGCAGGCGGCTGGCGCTCGCCTGGGCGGCGTAGCGCTGCCAGGCGGCGTCCTTGGCCGCCTGCTGCTCGAGCGTGTCGTCGGGCATGGCTTCAAGCGCGGCGCGCTCGGCGAGCAGGCTGTCGAGTTCCAACACGAGCGGCAGGTTGGCATCGCGCTTGCGCCTGGCGAAGGCCTTGAGCCCTTCCTTGTTTTCCTTGGCCAGTCGCTTGCACACCGCCTTGTCGTCGCCGGACAGCGGCTTGAACGCGGCGTCCGGTATGCCGTGCGCAAGCTGGCCCACGTCGGTGATGCCGATCAGCGCGTCGCCGCAGACCAGGTGATGATCGAGGAAGCCGAGAGGCCGGCCTTCCTCGAAGCCTTCAAGCCAGAGCGCGAAACGCGCGAGCTCCACCGCCATCGGATTGCGGTCCACACCATGGATGCAATGCGTGATCACCTCGCGCAGCGCGTGGCGGTAGTCCTGCGCGCGCACGGCCCCCTCGGGGGCGCGCAGCGCGGCCAGCCGCTCCGCCAGCCGGCGCGCGGCGGCGAGCAGGAAGTGACCGCTGCCGCAGGCCGGGTCCAACACCGTGATGCTAAGCAGCGCCTCGGTGGGGCGGTCGGGCTGGCTGGCCAGGCGGGCGTCGATCACGGGGTCCAACGCGCTCTTGATCAGCTCCTGCACCAGGCTGTCAGGGGTGTAGTAGCTACCAGTGGTCTTGCGCGCATTGCCCTTGGTGTCGCCCTCGGCGCTGGCGTTGACGAAACTAAAAGTCCGGGCGTGGGGGTCGGGGTCGGGCACGAGTTCCAACAGGCTCTCGTACACCGAGCCCAGCTCTTCGGGGCCCATGTTGCGGTAGTCCACCAGCGCCAGGGTGCCGCTGGCGTGCGACCAGCGTAGGCTGCGCATCGCTTCCAGCAGCGCGCGGTTGGAAAGGCTCGCGGCATCCAGATGCGGGCACTGGCCGGGCGCGAACAGGCCGCCTAGCGCCGGCAGCGCCAGCCGCGGCTCGCCGGTAGCCAGCGCGCGGAAGACGATGCGCTGCGCCTGCCAGAGGTCGTCGTAGGCGTCGCGCGCCACGCGGCGCAGGCAGCGCTCGCGCAGGCGGCGCATGCTGTAGCCCTGGTCGTAGATGCGGCGCGCCGCGGCGGCCGCGGGCGAGTCGTCCGCCGGGTGCAGCAAGCCGCGTTCCTCCACCACGAACAGGAAGATAAAGCGGTAGACGAGGCGCAGCAGTTCCTCGAAATAGGCCTGCCGCGTCAAGTCGCCGGCAATCAGCGCGCGGCGCAGCGGCTCGTTGGCCGGGTGCCTGAGGAAACCTTCGCCCAGGTTGACGAGCGCGGCCTCCACACCGATGCGCAACCCCTCGCGCACGCGCGCGCCTTCGCGCTGGCCGTCGGCGCGCCAGACTTCCCACACCGGTTCGGGCGTGCGCGTGGCGCGGCTGGCATGCAGCAGACGCCATAGCGCGGCGAAGTCGGGGTAGCGCGCCTGCCCGAGCATCGTTTCGAGGTCAAATTCGATGAAACTCGGGCGCGTGAGCGTGGCGGCGGCGCGCGCAAGCCGCAGCCTGCGGCCGTTGGTGGCCAGCCCCCACCGGGCTTCGGGCTCGGCGTTTAGATACTCCTGCAGAAGCTGAAACGGGCTCTTCTTGCGCGCGCCACCGCCCAGGGGGGCGAACGCGGGGTCGGGGTCGTCGAGGTCGAGGGTGGCGGGGGCCACCACCAACGGGATGTTCGCTGCGGCCTGCAGGGTGACGGGGAAGGTACGTTCGCCCACGTTGCGCGGTGGCGTTGCGCGCGTGTCGGCATAGCCCAGTGCGTCGCGCAGGAACTCCACGGCAAACGCGCGGGCGCGGGCGGTGGCGTCGAGGTCGGTGCGCTCGAGGTCGGCGCCGTAGGCCGTCCACTGCGCCAGGGCGATCCGGAACGCGCGGCCGATCTCCTCCTGCAGCGTGTAGCCGCGCGGAACGTGGTAGTCCTCGGGCTGCTGGCAGCCCGCCAGGCCGTGGGCGGCCTTCTCCAGCAGGTCGGGCAGCAGCAGCGCGCCTTCGAGGCGCAGCGTGTCGAAGCCGACAGACGATCCGCGCCGCAGGCTCACGGCATGTCCGCGGGCCAGGGCACGAGCCCGCTGGTCTGGGCGCCGCGCCAGAGTTCGCGATCGTAGGTGGCGACGGTTACGGGATCGCCGAGCGCTTCCTGCCACCGCAGGGCGCTGGCGAGATGGACCGCATCGTAGCCGCGCAGGCCTTGCTGCCAGGCCACTGACGCCGCGCGTGCGACGACCGCCTCGCTCACCTCCAGGCGGATGAGGTCCGGCCAGTCGGCCTCGAAGTCCGCCAGGCCCGCGGCGGCGTCATTGCGGGTGGCGAGCCCCAGCCGCACCGCCTTGGCGAGCGCGGCCGTCACCTCTGCCCTGCTGATGATCGCGGTCGCCAGCAGACGTGCCTCGGCGATGGCGGCCGCGACGTCGGCGGAACCCGCTTCCGCCACGTAGCGCTTCACCAGGGCGCTCGAGTCGAGATAGAGGATCACGCCCGGTCCTCGACAATGAGCTCGGCGACGCTCTTGCCCTTCGGAATCTGGACGGCGGGCTTGCGCGGCGCGAGCCGTCGGCCGCTCCACTGCAGCTGCCGCGCGGCCCGCAGCGCGGCGATTCTCTGCTCAAGGCTCTGTTCGATGGGCACCAGACGTCCGACCGGCACGCCGCGGTCGGTGATCACCACGGTCTCGCCGCGGCGAGCCAGCCTTAGGAAATGACTCAGGCGGCTTTTCAACTCCCGGATGCTGACGACGGATTCGCACATGACAACCCCTTCGCGCCTGGATCGATGTGGTCACATCGTATCGCTTTGAGACTACACCCGCTACAGCGCCTCCGGCAGCAGCACGTACACGCCTACCACGTCCACCGGCAGGCTGGCGCGCACCGCGTACTGGCCGATGTCGCGCGCGGCATCGCGCACGCGCCGGTGGTCGGCCAGCAGCGCCTGGGCGCGATCTGTGGCCAGGCGTTCGAGCACGGCGCGCTGCGCATCGAGGAATTCCAGCGCCTGCCGGAGTTCGTATGCCGCGGCGCCGGGGTCGAGGTTGGCAGAGGGTCGCGCGTCGAGCAGCGGCGCGGCCTCCTCCTCGGTCAACCATTGCGGGTGCGTGCGGCCGCGCACGCCGATGATCACGGCCTCCTCGGCCATGAGCTGCCGCGTTTGGCCGCGGCGGGTGAGCTCCAGGTGGTGGCGCAGGCGCAGCAGGTACAGCGTGGCGACGGTGTCGACGTCGGCGGTGACCGTGGCGGCAGCACGGGCCGCGAGTGGGGCCTCGCCGCTCAACGCGCCTTCTAGCAGATAGTCGGCGAGCAGGCCCACCAGCGGATGGCTGCGGTGGATGAAGCGGGTGCCGTCGGCCGGCGGGTAGTGGAAGTCGATCGCCAGGGGTTTGGCGATCCCCTCGTCGGCCAGGCGCTCGCGCAGCGTCTGCGGCAGGTGCTGGGGTAGTATGCGCCAGCCGTGGCGCTCGCGCGGCTCGAGCGGCGCATTCAGGCGTGCGCAGGCGGCGGCCACGAAACGCTCGACGTCGTCGGCGTCGCCCAGCACAGCGCGCTGGCGCCTCCACTCGGGCAGGACTTCGTCCGGGCGCAGGCGGCGCTGCGCGAACACGGTGCGGTTGGCGCGGGCCTTTTCGAGCGCGTCCTGCCAGCGCAGTTGCAGCGGCTCGAGGTTGATAGGCTCTTCGCCGAAGTCGAGCCGGCCTTGTTCGTATGCGCCCCTGACGCGTTCGCGTCTGAGCAGCGCGGCCTTGATCAGCGCCTTGTTGATGCGGCCTTCGTCCTCGGGCATCGGCACCAGCACGCCGAGCTCGCGACGGATGGCTTCGGCCTTGCGCAGGATGACGTTGAGGATGAAGCCGTCGACCGGGTTGTCCTCGCCGTAGAGCATGGTGCAGCGTACTTCGGGCGCCGTCTGGCCGAAGCGGTCGACGCGGCCTTCGCGCTGCTCGTGGCGCGTGGGGTTCCATGCGAGGTCGTAGTGCACGACGGCGGTGAAGTAGTGCTGCAGGTTGACGCCTTCGGAGAGGCAGTCGGTGGCCACGAGCACGGGCCGGGGGTTGGACTCGGCACCCAGCTCGGCCACACGCAGCTCGCGCTCCTCGGGCGTGTACTCGCCGGTGACAACATCGACGGTGGCCTCTGACAGGTGCTTGCGAAGGTGCTCGGCCACATAGTGGGCGGTGGCCACGTAGCGGCAGAACACCACGGGGCGGAATCCCGCGTCTAGCAGCCCGCGCAGGTGCTGGATGAGGACAGCGAGCTTGGGGTCGCCGCTGTCGCCGGCCAGCGCGCGCGCCTCAGCGATCAGCGCGGCGAGGCGCTCGGCATCCTCCAGTTGGGCAGCGGGCTCGATGTCGGTGGACGCGAGCTCGTCAGGCGTGCCGTCGAGCACGCGGTCCTCGATGGCCAGGGCCTCGAGCTCCTCGCGCGTGCCGGTAAGGCGCGTGGTGAGCGCCTTCTCCGCCGCGGCGGGGGACGAGGCCACACAGCGTAGCAGCGCGAGCGTGGCGTACCAGATCAGACGGGCGGCGCCACCGTCCTCGCGCTCGGCGCGTGCGGCGAGCTCGACGCAGTAGTTCTGCACGGCATCGAAGAACGCCCCCCAGCGGCCGGTGAGCTTGTAGGTGAGCTCGGCGGTCATGCGCCGCGGGAAGATGTGCCGGTCTTCGCCGTTGTGCTGCCATTCCTCGATGTCCTTGCGCCGCCGCTGCACGAAGTGGCGCGCGAGTTGCTGCCGCAGCGGATGATTCGCGGCCGCCGGGATGCTTTGCAGTCCGCCGAACTCCGGGCGCAGCAGTGAGAGCAGGTTGTAGAAGGCCGCCTCGTCGCCCGAGTGCGGCGTGGCGGTGAGCAGGATCAGGTGCCGGGTGTCGTCCGCCGACAGCCGCTGCAGGAGCTCGAAGCGCAACTGGCGGCCCTGACCCGCGGCGGCACAGGTGTGCGCCTCGTCGACGACGATGCACTCCGGCGCGATGGCGAGGAAGTGCTCGCGGTGGCGTTCGCTCTTGATGTAGTCGAGGCTGACGACGACGATGGGGTGCTCGTCGAACAGGCTCGCGCCGTGCGGCAGCTCGCGTTCCAGGCGGTTCACGGTGGCCGAGGTCAGCGCCACGGCGCGCAGATGGAAGCGCTCGGTCAGCTCCTGCTGCCATTGCTCGACGAGGTGCGGCGGGCACAGCACCGCGATGCGCGCGACCTCGCCACGGTCCATCAGCTCGCGGACGATGAGACCCGCCTCTATGGTCTTGCCCACCCCGACGTCGTCGGCAATGAGCAGCCGCACGGTGGGCAGCCGCAGCGCCATCAGCAACGGCACGAGCTGGTAGGCGCGTGGTTCCACGGCGATGTTGCCGAACGAGCGGAACGGGCCTGCCCCTGCGCGCAGTTTCAGACGCAGCGCGTCACGCAGCAGGCGCGCCGCATCATGCGTGCCGGGCTTGTGCGGGTCGGGCCAGGGGAAGGTGGCGGGCTTTGGGGGTTGCGGCTCCAGCGCCGGAATCAAAGTGACGATGTCTTCATCCGAGCCGCCGAGTGGCCGCAGGTGCAGGCAGTCCGGGCTGGAGGCGGGCTGCACGACCCACTCGCGGCCGCGGGCGCGCACGAGCGCGCCGGGCAGGTACTCGGCCTCAGCGCTCATGCGCTCTGTCCAGTTTTCACGATGCCGAACACGTCCGCGTGCTGCGCGAACTGCTGCGGCCAGGTGGATTCGTCACCGAACACAAGCACGCGATAGCCGCGGTCGGTGGCGTACTGCAAGAGCTCGGGTGTGGGCGGTGTGAGGAAGACGAGGACGCGCGCAGTCTTGTAGTGCGCATCCGCCATGCCGGCCCCACCGTTGAGCGAAATCGAGGTCGCATCGGGGCGACGCAGCCCGAGCCGTGCCAAGGTGTCGAGCCAGCGCCCCAGCGCGCCATCGGTCGGCGGCGCCGCGGCGGTGCGTTTGGCTTCAACGACGTTGGCATTGGCCAGCGCGGTCAGTATGCGCAGCGCGTCCGCATCGAGCCGATCGATCAGTTCGTGGTCCGGCTGGTTGTAGTAGGACAGCAGGCATTGATAGCAGCCCGCCTCGCAGATGCGCAGCGTCTGCCCATCGACGATGCGCTTCTGTTCTTGGTCGGCCAGCCCGTCAAAGCGCCAGACGCCATCCTCGGGTGTGCGGAAATGCATGAGGCGCAGCGCGGTGGCGGCTACTTCGGCCAGACTGCGCGGCTCGGTGGCCAGGCGCGAGAGCACCCCGGCGCCACCTTCGGCGGCCTCGTAGAAGAGCAGCGCGCGCCGCTTGTCCGGGTTCGGCAGCGGCTCGGCGATGAGTTCGGCCTCTTCGATCTGGAAGGTCTGTTCGATGCCACGCCGCAGCGCGGCCTGCAGCGTGGCCATCGTCTTGGCGCTGAGCTCCCGGCTGGGGGTGAGGATAAGGATGTTGCGGTGGTCCTCGACGAAGGGCACGATGCGCTGGTTGGGCACCGTGTCGAGCAGGGCCTCCTCGGACTTGTCTTCGGTCGCCGCCTCATCGGGGCTGTCCTGCTTGCTCCAGACCCCGCTGACGGGGTTGATGTAGAAGCCGAGTTGCTTCTTGTCCTTGCGTCGGCGCCAGCCGCGGTTGATGCGCCAGATGCGCGCGGCCGGCGCGTAAGTGAGTCGCGCCAAAAGCTCCCCGCCGTGGCGTATCTCGGCGTCGGTACGCTGTATGAGTCCGTCGGGCCCCGGCAGGAAGCGATAGGTGGTCTGCAGCTCGTAGCCCTGGCGCTGCCGTTCCTCGTCGTTGATCGAGATGCGCTCCACAGGCACCGTCTCCACCGCTTCGATGCGGTAGAGCTGTGCGACGCGATCATCGTCGGTGAGTGCCGCGCCGCAGTGCTCGCAGACGTTCGCGAGCGGTTCGGCGGCCTCGTCTTCGCCGAGGTGACCATAGCCGCAGTGGGAACAGATGCGCGCGCAGACGGTGGCCAGCTCGCTTCTGGCCGACACATGCTCCGCGGCGCCGACGTTGAGCTTGGCGCGGATGACGCGGAACATGCGCCCTTCGTGATAGATCAGGCTGCGCGGGCCGAACTCGGACAGCGCGATGAAGCGCGGCCGGCTCACCATCGTGCCCTCGTCTTCCTTGCCGTCGGCCGTCGTGCCGCGACCGGGAATCCAGGCCAACAACGGCAGGCGCGGGAAGTTGTAGCCGGGCAGGAAGCCCTGGTTCGCCAGGTAGCGGTAGGTGTAGAAGTCCGAGTTCTGCGTATTGCCGGACTTGAGCAGCACGGCGTACTGGCGGGCCGCATCGCCGTAGCGGCGGCGGGCGTTGTCACGCTCGCGGTTGCTAACCGCGTGGCTCTTCACGACCTGGTCGGCCAGGTCCATCTGCCTGCGGGTCGCCTCGAACAGCTTGCGCCAGCGGTCGAGCGCGCGATCGAACGCCGTGGGAGCACGTGATACGACCGCGTCGACGTAGCCCTCGTTGAACCACGGTGCGGCTTCGGGCTGCAGCAGCGGCCGCACGCTGTCGATGACTCGGCGCGCTTGCTCGCGCGCGCGCTCGAGCGTCGTTGGCGCCTCGAATGCGGCGAGCAACCCGGGTTTCAGCGGCTTGCCGGGCTGGTCGAGCTCGAGCAGCGGCGCGATGCCGGTGTCGAGTTCATGTTCGACGTTGGACAGCCATATGGCCTGGATGTGACTGTCGATCAGCTCGCGGTTGGCGAGATCCAGCGTCGGCGCGCGCACCACGCCGTGCACCATCTCGCGCGCGTGGTGGAAGAACCACTGGTCGTGCGGGCTTTGCGCGGCGCAATAGGTTAGCACCAGCGCCGCCTGGCCGGAACGCCCGGCGCGACCGCTGCGCTGCGCATAGTTCGCCGGCGTCGGCGGGACGTTACGCAGGTAGACCGTGTTGAGCGCCGAGATGTCTATGCCGAGTTCCATCGTCGGGGAACAGAACATGACCGGCAGGCGCTGCAACGGCGCTTCGTGTGCAGGCTCCTTAGCCCAGTCATCCCGGTCCTTCTTGGAGAACCGGAAACGGGCTTCGAGTAGCTTGCGCTTGGCGGCATCGACCTGCGCGGTGTGCTCGTGCGCCTCGAACTCGAACAGCGGGTGGCTCGGCAGGGTGAGCAGTTCCGCCACACTGAGGTAGAGCTGCCGGAAGAAGGCGTTGACTGGCTTATCGAGCTCATTCGTAGGCGCGTCGATCAGGCGCCAGATCATCGACGAGGCCTTGAGGCGCCAGCCGACGAGGCGGGCGTCGAGCTGGCGCTTCTGCACGTAGCCGTAGTTGCTAGCAGCGCCAAGGAACTGCTCAAGGATGTCGGCGTACTCCTGCCCATTCCAAGACCGGGCGGCGTCGGCCAGGCCGGCCTCGACCCAGAAGTCGGCCTGCTTCAGCAGGCGCACCAGGCGCGAGCGCGGACCGACAAAGACCATGTCGTCGCGCGGCCTACCTCGAATCTCCGAGCGCTTGCTGAAGATCAGGTGCTTCGATGTCGACAACTGCTCATCGGGCGCGAAGGCCCAGCGCTCGTTGAGGTAGCTGAACGCGATGGTGCGTGCCTTGTCCTGTTCGGCGCTATCGAGGTAGCGCGTCTCGAGGCAGAGGTTGCGTCGCATCTCCTCGAACACGAGCCGAGCGAGCGCTTCTCGACCGGTCGGGCCGAGCCGCTGCAGGGCGCTGTGGAGCCTGGCGAACTGTGATTCGTCCGCCGCGAAGTCGCTCAAACCCTGGTAGTCGATCGCCAGCAGACCGAGCTGATCGAGATTGGGGTTATTGAACCGCCACCCCTTGCGCAAGTCGCGCACGAGGCGGTAGCCGAGGACGAAACGGACGGCTCGGTGGGCCTCCTGAAGCGCATGACCGACGAGCTTCGGGCTCTTGAGATATTCGACGCGTGTCGCCTCGTCGGAGCGCTCGAAGCCTAGCGCCTTGAACACGGCATCGGTCAGGTGCTCTTCAGTCAGGGCGCCCCCCGAGGCCCTCAACGCGGCCACCAGGGCCGAGCGCAGGGTGAGCAAGTAAACGAAGTCATTGAAGTGGCCGGCCTGCAGCGCCGCATCCTGCCGGTTGTCGGAAAACCCGAGAAGCTTGCGTGAATCGGGCAGGCCCTCAGGGAGATCGGCTTCGGCGAAGAGTTGCCGCAGCAGGCTCAGCGTCAGGATGGTGGTCGCGGAGGAGCGGCCCTCGCCGGAGAGGCTCGAGAGCCGGTTGACGTCCCTGCCGTGGGCCTCGTGCAGGAAGCCGCAGTTCAGGCAGAAGCGAAACTTGCCCGGGATGAACCAGTAGGCTTGTCCGCTTCCTGTTCGGCCTGTGGCGTCGACGAAATGCTCCTGCGGGATCGCATCGCGGTAGGCGGGTTTGACCTTGGGCGCTGCGCGCGTGAGGTCGAGCCAGTTCTCCGGCAGGTCTTCGAGCCGCCCGCCATAGTGCTGCGTCGTTCGCCGTGGCGCGAGGAAGCCCCAGGTCGGCTTGGCGCCGCCCTCTGCGTCGTCGGCTGCGAAGTCGTCGATCTCGCGCGGTTCGAAGCGACCGTCCTGGCCGCGCCAGACCGGGTGGTACTCCTGCCCGCACTCACGGCAGAAGTAGGCGGCAAACAAGAGCACCCCTTCCTGCTGGCGTCCCGGCGCGAACCGCTGCGCGTCGAGCGTGATGTGGCGCGTGCCCTCGGGCTCCAGCGTGGTCATCACCTTGCCTGGGCCGCTGATGAACTGGTGCAGCTTGAAGGCGAACGGTGCGCGACCTTGTGGCGTGCGCAGCGCACTGGCGGCAACCAGGAAGCTTTGCAGAGCATTTCTCGCGACGGATGGATCGATGCCGGCATCCTTGCTGAGCCTGTCGGCGGCTTCGGTCAACGTGCACGGCGCCGCACGACGAGGCTTTACGAGGTCGGACAGGTCGATGCCCAGCGTGAGCTCCATCCATACCGCCAACGGGTCGCGGCGGAAGTCTTCCAATCCCTTCCACTCGTGCTTGCCGGCGGCGATACGCGCGGCGAGCAAGGGCCGGATGGCGGTCAAATCCAGGGTGTCGTCGGTGACCCGCTCGAGCGTCTCGCCGATCACGTCGTGCGCCGTGACCGGCACACCGAAGAGCTTGCTGGCGACCTCGGCAACCGTCCTGTTCTGATCTTCGATCGCGCCCGTAGAGGCCATCGTCGCGGACGTACCAATGCACAGCAGGCCCTTGGCCGATAGCCTCTCTCTGAGACGCCGTACGAGCATCGCCACGTCGGCCCCCTGCCGACCGCGATAGGTATGCAACTCATCGAGTACGAGGAACTCGAGGCCGCGGCAGTTCTCGACGACTTGCCGATCGATCGGCTCGAAGCGCGTGAGGATCAACTCGAGCATCATGAAGTTGGTCAGCAGGATGTCGGGCGGCGACTGCGCGATACGCTCGCGCTCCGCACGCTCCTCCTGGCCGGTATAGCGCGCCACACTGAATGGGCGATCGCCCTCCGGGTAGTCGCAGAGGAATTTGTCCAGTTCCTCGAGCTGGCTGTTGGCCAGCGCGTTCATGGGGTAGATGACGATCGCGCGGGTGCGCCGTTGGGGGTCATCCGCGCGGGCTCGCAGGATCCGATCGATGATGGGCAAGAAGAACGACAGGGACTTTCCTGAGCCCGTTCCCGTGGTGACGACGAAACTCTTGCCCGCCTTGGCCTTCGCCAGGGCCTCGAGTTGATGGGTGTACAACTCGATCGAGCGCGCAGCGCCCTCAGCCTTGTTGACCTGGAACAGGCGCTCGCATTCCGGATGGAGCATCCCCTGCCGCACCAGTTCGGCAACGGTGCCGCTGCGGCGGTAGTTCGGGTTGATCTGGATGAGGGGCTCGGGCCAATACCGCCCGCGTGCGTACTCGGCCTCGACGACGGCGGCGATGTCAGGGGCTGCGATGCGCGTGAAGCTGCGCGAGAACGCGGCGTACTCGTCGACGACGCGGTCGCGCAGGTCAAACACATCCGGCACGGCGGCCTCCTTGCAGTGAACTATTGGGTTTCGATAGCCGATCGATGGTCATCGCTTGGTTCCCGTCCGGGACCCGGCGCGGAGGCTTCGCAGCGAGCCCTGCCGGCTGTTGCAATCATGGCGCGCCCTCTTGTGCTTGCATGGGCACTCCCGTGGTCCTGCCCGCCGGCCCCGCCACATCGAACAGTGCGATATAGGGCGCATCGCGAAAGCACAGGTTGCGCGCGTAGCCGGTCATTTCGCTGAACACGCCCTGCTTCACCAGCCGGGGCTTAAGGCCGTTGGCCGCGGGGTAAGCGGTGCCGGATGAGCTTCTGCACATCGCGCACGGTGACAATCGGGCGGTCGGACATCAATTCGAGTACCTTGGGCCATCACCCGCTACGCACAGCACATCCGCTTAGCGTGGATCTTGCTCTGGCAGGAGAACCGCCTCCTTGCGCACGTACATGAAGGCGGAGAGGTCAGGGCCCGAGCTTGAGCGCCGACCCGTCAAGCCACTCCAGCATACAGTCGGCTGCAAAGCGCAGGCCCTAAAGCTTGCCGCCCAGCGCCTGTGCAGGCTGTGGTGGTAGGGGTGCCGGCATGAACGCCCGGTAGCCCTCAGGCTGGGTGATGTAGCTTCCCTCGGGTTTAAGCCTTCGACCACAGTCGCCATCTCGATGGCTGTCATTCGTGTGGGGCCACAATGGCCGCCTATGATAGGCAGGCTTTAACAAGAGCGGAAGGCGGGCGTCTGGTTTTGGTTTCTGGAATCGTGTCGGCGTCGTTCATGAAGTCGAGCACGAACACGTCGTGCTTTATCGGGTGGGCGCGATTTAGGCGTGAGAGCGTTTGTACCGCCTTGATGCTAGAAAAGCTACTTTTCCACGTACCTCGTGTGCAGCAGCGGCTTGTCGTAGCCGGTCTGGAATTCGTCAGCGCAGATCAGGAAGCGGTACGGATCCTGCTTGATCTTGTCGGGGATCTGTCTTGACGGATAGCCGTTGAGTGACGCCTCGGTCACCTTGGTGCCGCCGTACTCGTGCTCGCCGGAAAAGGCGACGATCGCCTGGTAGCGGCTCTTGCGCTCGGCCAGATAGTCGCGGATGGCGTGGAAGTACTGGATCGCGCGCTCGATGCCGCTCGTCACACCATCGCCCGCGCCTCACCACCGATCTTTGAAAGCTGAAGCACCTGCTCGTGGAAGTGGTCCACCATGATCTCGGCCTTCAGGCGAATCGCATGGTCGTGGCTTTCCACATAGCGACGCAGCTTCTTCTTCGCCCGCTTGGTGTCGAACTCCGGGGCGTCCTCGACCTTCTTGACGAGCTTGTAGTAGCTCGCCACCGGCGTGTAGTGCCTGAGCACGTCCAGGATAAAGCCCTCCTCGATCGCCTGCTTCATCGTGTAGGTGTGGAAGGGCCGGTGCTTCACCGTGCCGTCGGGCTGCGGCTTCGGCTCGCCGAAGATCTCCAGCGTCTTGTTCTTGGGCGTGGCGGTGAAGGCGAAGTAGCTGGCGTTGGGCAGCAGCTTCCTGGCCTCCATCAACCGGTTGATCCTGTCCTCCAGCGTCTCGTCATCGTCCTCGGTCCCGGCCGCGGAGAGCGCCATCGACACTGCCGCCGACGTGCGCCCACCCTGGCTCGAATGCGCCTCGTCGATGACGATGGCGAACCTGCGCCCGCGATGCTCGGCCCCGATCTCGTCGAGGATGAACGGGAACTTTTGCACCGTGGAGATGATGATCTTCTTGCCCTCGGTGATGAACCGGCGCAAGTCTCCGGAGTGCTCGGCGTGTCCGACGGTGGCGGCCACCTGCGCGAACTGCTTGATCGTGTCGCGGATCTGCTGGTCGAGGATGCGCCGGTCGGTGACGACGATGATCGAGTCGAATACCGCAACCCCGTCCTTCGCCAGGCCGATGAGCCGGTGCGCCAGCCAGGCGATCGAGTTCGCCTTGCCGCTGCCCGCCGAGTGCTGGATCAGATACCGGCGGCCCGCGCTGTTCGCCCGCGCATCGGCGAGCAGCCGGCGCACCACGTCGAGCTGGTGATCGCGCGGCCAGATCAGGAGCCGCCTCTTCCTGCCGGTCTTCTCGTCCCTGGTCTCGACGATCTGCGCGTAGTTCTCTAGGCTGGCCAAGGTCGAGTGCCTCGCACACGTCCGGTTGCGTCGCGCGCAGGAAGGCCGAGAGCTGTGCCAGGTCTACGCAGTACTCGCGGTCGTAATCCTCCGCCGCGCCGCAGATCCAGCCGGCGGCGTAGGTCGCCGGGCGCTCTTGCACCGTATTGGCCGGCGCGCCCGGATCGCACGGCGCGCCGGTCAGCGCCGTACAGATAAGGCGCTCCAGGCCGCGCTCGGAGGTGTCGGAAGCACTCACGCCGGTACTCGTTCCGCCAGTGGCTGGGTCCACCCCTTGTTCGCCAGCACATCGACTGCGATCCCGATCTGGCGCGGCGTGAACCGCCGCTTGCGGTCGTTCCAGGCGTAGGTTCGCGCGACCACGTCTGGCAGCGTGTGCACCGGTTCACGGCGCACGACCCAGTGCACCGTGGATAGAAGCTCCAGCCCGAACGGCGACTCGAAGCCATCGACCAGGTCGGCAACTCGGTCGAAGCGCTCGCGCGTCTCGCCATGTGTCGCGATGAATGCCATGGCCTCCTCCACCGCGCCGGGCACAAGCCTCAACGGCTTGTCCGGGGCGTCACCACCATCGTCGTAACCGGCGATCAGGTGCCCCTCGATCGCGTGCAGCACGTGGCGCAGGTTCTCCGCATAGGGGCCGTAGGGCGCAGCCTTGTAGCGCAGCCTGAGCGGCTCGCCCGCCTCCTGCAGGAAGTACATCAGTTTGTGTACTTCCAGCAGTGTGATGAAGGGATCGAGCAAGCCGCCGAGATAGCGGTGCATCAGCCCCACCAGCGCGGCGCGACCCGCGGTCATCTTCGGCACCTCGCGGCGATGCTTCATCGTGTCGGAGGCGGGTGCGCCAAGGGGTTCATACACGAAGACTTGAACGTCACCGAGTGCTTGCAACGCCGCCTCGATTCGCGGTCGCACATCGGCCCAGTTAAGCCCGCCCAGCCCGCAGCCGAGCGGCGGCAGCGCGATCGAGCGGATGCGCCGGGCGCGAATCTCCACTGCCAGCGCCGCAAGCCCGGCCTCGATGTCCTCTATGCGGCTCTTGCCGCGCCAGTGACGCTTGGTAGGAAAGTTAATGATGTAGCGCGGCGGTGTAAGCTGCCCGGTCTCGAAGACGAACATGCGGCCCGGCTGCACCAGTTCGCGCTTGCAGGCGGCTGCATACGCCTTGAAGTTCTCCGGAAAAGCGTTCTTGAACTGCAGCGCGATGCCGCGCCCCATCACTCCCACGCAATTGACCGTATTGACGAGCGCTTCTGCCTCACTCATCAAAATGTCACCGCTGCGGTACTCGATCATGGCGGGCTCCTCGTGTGTTGTCAGTAATACCACTCCGGCCGCATCTCAACCGGTGGCTTGTGTGCGCCCACCAGCCGTACTGCATTGACCGCGGCGTTGTACGTGGCGTGCGATAGCACACCGATGCGCTCGACCAGATGCCAGGGGAGGCTTTGTTCCAGCAGGAACTCCGCCTGCTTGTGATCCTTGCAGTGGCGCCAGTCTATAGCATGGACGGCGTTCCAGTCGATCTTGTCGAGCTGGTCCAGATTGCTGTAGTGCTCGGAGTACCACGCGCCGGCGTTCGTCGGCGTGAACGCCCAGCGGTGACCATTCGCATCGGCCCAGGCGACCACCGCATGCAGGTCGGCTTCTAAGTGAATGATCGGCTCCTGTCCGCCCCGATAGCTCAGCTCCGGGTGATTGCCCTTATAGATCAGGTACAGCATGACAGAACGCGGGCAGAAGTAAAAGGGCACGCAATCGCCCACGAAGAGACCCGGATGACATGACACGGGAAGCGCGAGCCGCCGCTGCTTGATGCTGTTCATGCCGATCGTGGTGCCCGGCGGATTGCGGCGCTGAATCTCCCGATCGCACCAGAGACACTGGTCAGCCACGATCGACGGCAGCCGGTCCACATGGGCGATGTGGTAGAGCTTCGGCTGCGCCGGCACGGTCACGCCTCGGCCTCCTCGGGCACGCCTTGGTCGGCGTCGGCTTCTTGCGCCTCGCCCTCGACCTCGGCTTCGTCGAGCGGCTCGGGCTCCTCGACCTCGTCCGGCAGCCGCGCCGCCGCCTCGCGCACATCGAGCTTGCCGGTGACCACGTCGGCGATCAGGCGGGTGCGGTATTCGCGGAGGAGATCAATCTCGAGCTTGGCGCTCGCACGCGCCTTCGTGAGATTCTCAGTAGCCTGGTCGAGGAAGCGGACGATGGCGGCTTGTTCGTGGAGGGGTGGCAAGGGCAGCCAAACAGACTTTATCGCGGCATTTGAGAGCTCGTATCGGGTGACGCCGTTCGCCACGACGTGGAACTGGTACTGGACGCCTGCGCTCTGGAGAGACCGAAAGAGGAACTCGCCGGCGATTCTTCCCCAGTGCGGTCGAAGCAGCGCCAAGTGGTAGCCGCAGACAAGGTCATCGGCAGACTCGCGTACGAGCGCCGGCACACCGATGTCGTTCCAGGCTTCAGAGTCTTTGGTGATGAGCACGTCACCTTCAGCCAACCGGAAGCGCTCAGTCTCGTCCTTCGTCGCCGTGGCCCGCATGAGACTCATGCTCGGCATGATGTAGTCGTTCTTGTAGACGTCTACGTAGTTGCAGAGCCGAACAGGCTGCTCGTCGTCCTTCGTGTGCTTGTCGACATTGCTCACGCGCATGTCGGCCAAATTGCGAAGTCACCGCACCTCCCAATGATCCGGCACTACCCCCAGCCACGGCACGCCGGAGTCCTTATAGGCCGGATAAGGCTTAAGGCCGTCGATCATCACAGCGCCTCGAACCAGGTCTTGATCTTGAGCGCCATGAGCTTGCGGCGCTCTTCGAGGAAGTCGTCGTAGTCTGGGATCGCGCCGTCGAGCATGGACTCGGGCAGGCAATTTGCGCGCAGATTGGCGCGTAGCTCAGCTTCATCGGTGATACCGCCGTACCTCTTCTTGCCGCCGCTGACCTGCTCGGCCAGCTCCTTGAAGTACTCCTCGGGCGGCTTGTCGCCAATGGCGATGTTGATCTCGCTTTGGGCCAACACGAAGTTGGCGATCTGGTTGTAGCGGCCGCGCGATAGACCCCGACTCACCAGATAATTCTTCGGGTAGACATGGTGCACGTCGCTGCGGTTTAGCAGCAGGTCTTGCACGGTGATGTCGCGCGAGAGGAAGCCTTTGTCGCCAAGCTTCACTTGTGCTGCCTGGTAACAGAGGAAGTAGGGGCTGGTTGACGACGAGGTGTTCATGAGCTGCGGCAGCATGCCAGTCCAGAAGCTCTCGGGCAGCTCGTTCTCGATCACGGCGTCGGCGTAGGCGGCGAGCCCGTGTGATTCGACCTGGCGGATATCGAAGTCGAAGGCCGTCTCGGGGCTGCTGCCGGTGTAGCGCTCGCGCAAAACGGACATGGCGTACCAGCGCCGCACGAGCTGTTCGAGGTCCGCCGCGGGCACGCCATCAGCCCGACCGCGCAGGTAGAGGATGTAGGCGAAGTTGACCGCGTTACGGCTTCCGATTAAGTCTTTCGTCACAAAGCCTGCCGAGCGCAGGATCATTGTGATGCGGTTGAAATGGGTCTTGTTGATGAAGGCCAGCACGCCCTTCTTGAGCTTGCCGAAGGACTGCTCGGCAATCGCCTCCTCAAACTGCTTGGTCTCGAAGTTACGCCCCGAGAGCAAGGCCACCAGGTTCTGCAGCTTGCCGCGCTTAAACTCCGAGGTGAAGGCCACGCGCAGCACGTCGGTGTAGGTTGGGTCGTAGATGTCGTCGTTTACGTCCCCGAGCCAGCGCATGGCCGGGAAGAACTCGGAGGCGACGAACGCCTTGTCACTCTTCTCGATGCGGGCCAGGAAATCGGGCGTTTTAGCCAGGTGACAGAAGTAGTCGATGGCCTTGCGCAGCAGGTTGCCGCCGTAGGTTTCGTTGACGGCGATTTTCGACATGGCGAAGTCCGCCTGCGATAGCTCAACTCCAGCTGAGTTTACGCGGATGAAGATTTCGGTGACGGTCTCGATGTCGAGGTCGTCGGCTAACTCGATCACGCCGACATGGTTGCTGATGATCTTTCGAAGCTTCTCGATGGCGGCAAACACCGCATCCTGCGAAACACCCGCGTTTTTCTGGCAATATTTGTTTACAAGCTGAAAGATGCTTGTGGAGGGCGCAAAAACCTCGGCCACATCCTCAATCCAAGCGGCATTCTTACGGATTGCGGAGTTGGCAACTTCAAAGCGCTCCTCTCGCGGTTGGAAGGCGATGCGGATGCGCACGGTCTCGTAGTCCTTGGTCAGCACCTCGCGGCCGAGGAGCGCGGCCATAAGGGCGGTGACCCGCTGCTGGCCGTCGATCAGGATGCGTTTGCCGGCCGACAATGTGCCGTCCTTGAGCTTGACGGTCGGGTTGCGCCACACGATCAAGTAGCCGACCGGGTAGCCCTGGTAGAGCGAGTCGAGGAGGTTGCGGACTTTGGTCGCCTCCCACACGAATGGGCGCTGGATTTCGGGAATGGCGATCTCGCCCGACTTGACCCAGGTGAGGAGTGTTTCGATCGGGTGCGGAGTGACGGAGTAGCGCTGTGTGGACATGTCTTAGCCCTCGGTTTCTCTTGCAATCGCGGCGACGATTCGTGCGCGCCAGGGCGCCCTTGGCGACAAGAGACTCTTTATCGGTCTGTGCCAGCCACTCGAAGAATCGCTGTGCGCCGTATCGAGTCGTGCTGTCGTTGCGGCAATTCACGATGAAGGCGAACTATACTTTCTGGACAGCGTCAGCGACATAGACGCCGAACGGCGCGCTGACCACAGTCGTGTCGGCAAGGCCAAGCAGTCTGGTTGCCTGCGCATCTGTCGCGGTCTTGTGGCAGGCGATGACGTGGACTGGACCGCCGCGTTTCCCCTCTCCTCTGCTGAGGACCGACGAAAACTCGTGATCACGGAGAAACGGCTGGCCAACTATCTCCCTGGCTGCGCTGACGGTCAGGGCCGCCGGAAACGCAGCTGGAACGCATAGAACATCTACTTTATCCGATCGAACGGACAGGTGTTCGCCATCCTCGCTCGAACCCGCACGTTGGCACATGGCGTCGCGCAGCACGTGGCGCATCTTGGCTTGACGTGCGTTGAAGTTGAGATGGCTCCAATCGAG
>Ga0209721_1001301_pt1 | contig 18911 bp, 19 predicted proteins | sample TshhotsprinmetaG_FD_184139 | JGI IMG/M metagenome (GOLD analysis project Ga0209721, IMG submission 184139) | Hot spring microbial communities from South Africa to study Microbial Dark Matter (Phase II) - Tshipise hot spring metaG (SPAdes)... | ecosystem: Environmental > Aquatic > Thermal springs... | reverse complement strand
CATAGGCAGCGTAATGAAGGGTGCGGCGCAATAGCTTGATCACGGCCTAGGTCAGGGTGACGCCGATCGCCTCCTGAGCATGCAGCAGGTCGAACAGCGGTCCCTTCTCGGTGTGCTCGGGGCAGGCGGGGTAGCTGGGGGCGGGGCGGATGCCCCGGTATTGCTCGTCGATGAGCCGCTCGTCGGCCGCATAGCCCCACAGCTCCTTGCGCACCCGCTCGTACAGGGGCTTAGCCGACGCCTCGGCCAAGCGGTCGCACAGGGCCTTGAGCAGGATGGCCGAATAGTCGTCGTGCGCGGCCCCAACCCGCTCCGCCTCGCCGATTTTTGTGCCGGCACCATCATGTCCAGGTCTACGATCTCGTGATTGTCTTAGACCAGGACCACGCGCTGACGATGTTCTTGCCGATGTCGTGCATGTTGCCCTGTTGGGGTCGAAGATGATGTCCGTGAGGATGCGGTAGGCCCGGGTGCTGATGTCGATCTTGCGCTGGTAGGTATCAGCCGGTCTTATTGAGCGAGATGGAGTGATGGGCTTGCCCGGCACGCACTTCAGACCTGCTTCAAGGATGGACCACTTGGACGAGTCTATCATGATCGGCACGCGGGCGATGTCGGGCTCGCTAGCGACCAGGTTCAAAAAGCGGGCCATGGCCGCCTCGCACCACCGCCCAGTTCTGCTGATCTGCCGCTCTGGCAACCGATCGAAGGAGGCCGGAGAGCCCCTTAAGCGCAACGGCTTCACCGATGTCTACAACGTGCTCCACGGCTTCGAGGGCGAGCTGGACGAGCACCACCGGCGCTCAACCAGGAACGGCTGGCGCCACGACGGCCTGCCGTGGGAGCAGTGCTGAACAAGGGATCGGGCTCGGATGGGCTGCGATGTCGGCAGCCTACCCAGTCAGTACTCGGCGGCCCGTACCACGGCCATCAGTATCGGCGAGAGACTCCGTGGCGGGCAGTGCCTAGTTGGGCAGTTCGCGGTAGCGGGCATCGTGGCGGGGTTGCCGCGGATCGGTGGGATTCAGGGCCGGCGGGCGGGTGGCATAGCCGAGGTGCCATTCGTGCACCCGTTCGTGACCGTAGTGCGCGGCGATCTCGGCCTCGTGTGGCCCCCGCTCCAAGAGGTCGACGTCGGTCCAGCCGGTGAATCGGTTCTCGCGGTTCCAAGTGCTTTCGCCGTCTCAGGTTTTGCGGGCCATGCGCTGCTTGTGCCGATTCAGGCTGCCAGTGAGTTCGGAGATGATCTCGCCGGCGGCGTGGATGATCTGGTTGGGGGTGAAGCCGCAGCGGTGCATTTCCGGTTGCAGCACGAGCTTGCTTGGGGTGCAGGCGGTGATCGATGACGCAAGCCTGCGCTCATCGCCTGCAGCGATCGGTTTGAAAAAGGAGACTTTGTTTGGCGGAGACGGAGGGATTCGAACCCTCGATACGGGTTTTGGCCCGTATGCTCCCTTAGCAGGGGAGTGCCTTCGACCTCTCGGCCACGTCTCCGGTACAGATGACGGCCGACTAGGCCGTGTTTGAAGCTGCGCAAGCTTACCCGCGCGGCCGGTCAAAATCAATGCAAACGCCTCGGCTTTACGCTTGCGACCTTAGCGTCTCACATGCGAACGCCCCTTAACGCGGCAGGGAGTGCCGATTGTCCTAGGCCGATACCGCTTGATCTAGCCCAAAGGCCTGGTGCAGGGCGCGAACGGCCAGTTCCATGTATTTGTCGTCCACCACCACCGAGATCTTGATCTCGGAGGTGGAGATCATCTGGATGTTGATGTTTTCGTCAGCGAGGGCCTTGAACATCTTGCTGGCGATGCCGGCATGGGTGCGCATGCCGACCCCGACGATGGAGACCTTGGCGATCTTGTCGTCACCTAGCACATCGCGCGCGCCGATGGCGGTCTTGACCGTGCTCAACACCTCCATGGCCTTCTTCAGATCGTTGCGGTGCACGGTGAAGGAGAAATCGGTAGTGCCGTCCACGCCCACGTTCTGCACGATCATGTCGACATCGATATTGGCCTCGGCGATGGGGCCTAGGATATGGGCGGCAATGCCCGGCCTGTCGGGCACGCCGACGATGGTGAGCTTGGCCTCGTCGCGGTTGAAGGCGATGCCGGATATGACGGGTTGTTCCATGCTGTCTTCCTCGAAAGTGATGAGCGTGCCCTCGCTTTCGTCCTCGAAGCTAGAGAGCACGCGAAGCCGCACTTTGTACTTGCCGGCGAATTCCACCGAGCGGATCTGCAGCACCTTGGAGCCGAGGCTGGCCATCTCCAGCATCTCCTCGAAGGTGATGGTCTTGAGCCTGCGCGCCTCAGGCACGATGCGCGGATCGGTGGTGTAGACCCCGTCTACGTCGGTATAGATCTGGCACTCGTCCGCCTTGAGCGCCGCCGCCAAGGCCACACCCGTGGTGTCGGAGCCACCGCGCCCCAGGGTGGTGATATTGCCCGCCGCGTCCACGCCCTGGAAGCCTGCCACCACGACCACATAGCCGTGCTCGAGATCGCGCCGAATGTTCTCTTCGTCGATGGACAGGATGCGGGCCTTGGTGTGGGCGTCATCGGTGAGGATGCGCACCTGGCTGCCGGTGTAACTCCTGGCCTTAAGGCCCAGGTCCTTGAGCGCCATGGCGAGCAGGGCGATGGTCACCTGCTCGCCGGTGGACAACAGCACGTCGAGCTCACGCGGGTCGGGTTCCTTCTGGATCTTTTTGGCCAGGGCAATCAAGCGGTCGGTCTCGCCGGACATGGCGGAGGCCACCACCACCACTTGGTGGCCCAGGGCCTTAAACTTGGCGACCCGCTCCGCCACGTTACGGATGCGCTCGATGGAGCCCACCGAGGTGCCACCATATTTTTGTACGATCAGCGCCATGGGTTTTCGTATCGCTGAAAATCTTTTATCTTACCCTAAACGGCGCGTCGTAGCCAACTTGCCTGCGATTGAAACTTCCGTGCTGCGGCGCTATCTTAGCGAGCGTCTGAAAACCAGTTGAAAGGACGAAGCAGCCATGCCCAATACCTACGACCTGTCGAGCACCCGTACCCCGGTTGCGACCGCCGTACAGACCAACAAGGTTCTGCGTAACACCTACATGCTGCTGGCCATGACGCTGCTGTTCAGCGCCGCTGCGGCCGGTGTGTCCATGGCCATGGCGGTGCCTTACGGCGCCAGCCTCATCAGCAGCCTGATCGCGCTCGCCCTGCTGTGGTTCGTGCTGCCGCGCACCGCCAATTCCGCCGCCGGCATCGGCGTGGTGTTCGCGGTGACCGGTCTGCTCGGTTTCGGCCTCGGGCCGGTGCTGAATCACTACTTAAGCCTGGCCAATGGACCGCAGATCGTCATGCTCTCGCTGGGCATCACCGGTGCCGCCTTCACCGGGTTGTCCGGTTACGCCCTAGTCACGCGCAAGGACTTCAGCTTCATGCGGTCTTTCCTGATGATCGGCATCCTGGTCGCCTTCATCGCCGGCATCGTCTCGCTCATTGCGGCGCTAGTGGGTTATCCCATGCCGGCCCTGGCCCTGACGGTCTCGGCCATGTTCGCCTTGCTAATGTGCGGCCTGATCCTCTGGCAGACCAGCGAGATCGTCAACGGCGGCGAGACCAACTACGTGCTCGCTACCGTGACGCTGTACGTCTCGATCTACAACCTGTTCACGAGCCTGCTGCATCTGCTCGGTGCCTTCATGGGCGAGCGCGAGTAGTCGCGAAGTCGCGGCACGGGAAAAGGCGGCGCAAGCCGCCTTTTCTATTTGTGCCGCTCAAAGAGCGCGATCGATTCGACGTGCGCCGTGTGCGGGAACATGTTGGCCACGCCCGCGGCCGCGAGCCGATAACCCTTGGTGTGCACTAGCACGGCGGCGTCGCGCGCTAAGGTGGCGGGGTTGCAGGAGACATAGACGATACGCCGCGGCCCGGTCGCCTCGGGCAGCGCCTTGACCAGCTCGATGGCGCCGTCGCGGGGCGGGTCGACGAGCCATTTGTCGAATTCACCGAGGGCGCTGAGGATACCGGGCGTCATCTGGAACAGGTCCATGTACTGGAACCGGCAGCGCTCGGCAAGGCCGTTTAACGCCGCGTTTTCCATGCCCCGTTGCACCAGCGGGAACGAGCCCTCGATGCCCAGCACTTGGGCCCCGCGCCGGGCGATGGGCAGGGTGAAGTTGCCCAGCCCGCAGAAGAAATCGGCAATGCGCTCACCTGGTTCGGGGTTGAGCAGGCTTAAGGCCCGACGCACCAGCACGCGGTTCATATCCTGATTGACCTGGATGAAGTCCGTCGGTCGGAAAGGCATCACCAGATTGAATTCCGGCAGCCTGTAGTCGAGGGGCGGGGCATTGATCGGGTGGAAGGGGTGCGCGCTCTCTGGCCCCTTAGGCTGTAGCCAAATCTGCACGCCGGATTGCTCGGCGAAGTCGCGTATCCGCGTCTCGTCCGAGCTGGTTAAGGGCTCCAAGATGCGCAGCACCAAGACGGTGACCGCGTCGCCCACCGCCACCTCGATCTGCGGCAGACGGTCGCGCACGCTAAGCCCCGCCACCAGTGCGCGCAGTTCGGGCAGCAGCCGACCTACCCATGGCGGCAGCACCTCGCAGCCGAGCATGTCCGCCACGTAGCTCGATCGACGCTCGTGGAAGCCCACCAGCACGCCGCCCTTTTTGGGGACATTGCGGACGGACAGCCGCGCCTTGCGCCGATAGCCCCAGGTCGGGCCGTGGATGGGGGGGAGCATAGTCTCGGCCTGCACCTTGCCGATGTGCGTGAAGCAGTCCTCGAGCACACGCTGTTTTGCCGCCACCTGGGCGGCCTCGTGCAGGTGCTGGTGGGTGCAGCCGCCGCAGATGCCGAACCAGCGGCAGCGCGGCTTAACCCGGTAGGGACTCGCCTGCAGGATGCGGCTGACCTGGGCCTGCTCAAAGCTGTGCTTACGGCGATAGGTCGTGGCCTCGACGAGTTCCCCGGTTAGAGCCCCGTCAACGAATACGGCCTTGCCGTCTCGGTGCGCTACACCGCGCCCCTCGTGGTCGAGGGATTCGATCAGCAGGACTTCACTCATGCCGGCCAGGCGGCGAGGAATTCCTGCCAATGGGCGCCCGGGACTTCTGCTAAGGTCTTGCGCACTAGAGCGATCTCCGCCTCGTACTGCTTGGGGGTGAGCAGCCCGCGCATGCGCTGGAAGCGCAAGAACACGAGATAAGTGTTGACCACGTCGGTCTCGCAATAATCGCGGATGGCGGCGATCTCGCCGCGCTGGTAGGCCTCCCACACCTTGCCGCCGTCCATGCCTAGCTTGCCCGGGAAGCCAAGCAGTTTGGCGAAATCATCGAGCGGGACATAGGCACGCGCCTGGTACAGCGCGAGCAGGTCCATCAGGTCAAGGTGGCGGGTGTGGTAGCGGTTGATGTAGTTGTTCCACTTGAAGTCGCGGTCGTCGTCGCCCAGGTCCCAGTAACGCGGCGCGACGACCCCATGCAGCATGGCCCGGTAGTGCAGCACCGGCAGGTCGAAGCTGCCGCCGTTCCAGGATACGATCTGTGGCGTGTAGCGTTCGATGCCGTCGAAGAAACGCTGGATGATCTCGGCTTCGCCCGCGTCTGGCTCGGAGAGCGAAAACACCCGGAAACGCTCGCCTTCACGCAGGGCACAGGAGATGGTCACCACCCGCTGCAGATGCAAGGGCAGAAAGTCTAAGCCGCCGGTCTGCTGCCGGCGGTAGAGCAGGGCCATCTCCACAACGTCGTGATCCGGGATCTTAGTGCCGGCGTTGTAGAGTCGACGCAACCCTGGCACGTCGGGGATGGTCTCGATGTCGAATATCAATAGGGGGGTCATGGAAAGCGGTAGGATAGTTTTGGAGGATTCTAGCCTGTTTGGAAAGGGGCCATGCAGACCCGCTGGGAGGTAGCCGATGACGGCCGGGACTGGCTTACGCGAGCGCTCGCCCATGTGCGTGAAGCCGAAACCGAGGCCCTTGGCGCGCGCGGCGCATTTCACGTCGTCCTGGCCGGGGGGGAGACGCCGCGCCGGCTGTACGAGGCCCTGGCGGGCGAGGCGCACGACTGGCAACGCTGGCAGGTGTGGTTCGGTGACGAGCGGTGTCTGCCGGCCGGACACCGGGATCGCAACAGCCGCCTGGCGCGGGAGGTTTGGCTGGATCGGGTCGACCTTCCGTCGGCCAATCTCCACCTGATCCCGGCGGAACTCGGCCCCACCCTGGCCGCTGCGGCTTATGCGCGGGATCTGGCCGGCGTGGGTGACTTCGACCTGGTGCTTCTGGGCCTGGGGGAGGACGGCCATACCGCGAGCCTATTCCCCGGCCACGCTTGGGGTGAGCGCGAAGGCTCGGCGGATGCGCTGCCGGTCTTCGACGCGCCCAAGCCCCCGCCTGAGCGGGTGAGCTTGAGCGCCCGGCGCCTGGCGCGCGCGCGGCGGGTGCTGTTCCTGGTCACCGGGTCGGGCAAGCGTGACGCCCTGGCCGCCTGGCGGCGGGGAGAGGCCCTCCCGGCGGCGGCTATCCGGCCGCCTGCGGGGGTGGACGTATTGGCGGACAATGAAGCATGGAGTGAATGATGAATACGCAACGCGTGTTGGGGCTCCTTCCCTTGCTGTTCCTCACGGTCGCGGCCTGGGCGCAGGAGGAGCGGGTGAGCAGCCAGCAGGAGCAGACCGCCCTGGCGGTGACGATCTACAACGACGACCTCGCCCTGGTGAAGGATCAGCGCCGCGTTCGCCTTGCAGGCGGCGACAACCGGCTGGCCTGGCGTGACGTCTCCGCCCGCATCCGGCCCGAGACCGCGCTGCTGCGCAGCCTAGATGGCGGCCGCATCCAGCTTTTAGAGCAGAACTTCGATTTCGATCTGCTCACACCAGAGTCCTTGCTGGCCAAGTCCGTGGGTAAGTCGGTGCGCGTGTTCCGGCCGCCGCATCCTATGACTGGCGTGGAGACCGTGGAACAGGCCACCGTGCTCGCCGCCAACAACGGCGTCGTGCTCAAGTTCGCCGACCGGGTGGAAACCGGCATCCCGGGCCGGATGGCCTTCAACGCCGTGCCGGTGAGCCTGCGCGAGCGGCCGACGCTCACCATGCTGGTGCGCCACGAAGGGGCGGCGGATCGCATGCTCGAGCTGTCCTATCTGACCGGGGGACTGTCTTGGAAGGCCGACTACGTGGCGGAGCTTTCGGACAAGGAGGACAGCATCGAGCTAAACGGCTGGGTGACGCTGACCAACGTCAGCGGCACGGCCTACCACAACGCCCTGCTGCAGCTGGTGGCCGGCAATGTGCAACGCGTCCGGCCCCAACCCAAGGCCATGCCCATGCTGCGCGCCATGGCGGACGAGGCGGCGCCGGACATGCAGCAGGAGGCCCTGTTCGAGTACCACCTCTACACCCTGGAGCGTCCCACCAGCCTGCTCGATCAGCAGACCAAGCAGGTCGCCTTGCTCTCGGCCCGCGAGGTGCCTGTCGCCAAGGAATACCTGCTACAGGGCGCCGATTTCTACTACCAGGGGCAGTACGGCGACTTAGGGCGCAAGCTCAAGACCGCCGTGTACATGGAATTCAAGAACCAAGGCGCCGGCCTCGGTGTGCCCCTGCCCAAGGGGGTGGTGCGGGTCTACAAGAAGGATCGCGCCGGTCGGGCCCAGTTCATCGGCGAGGACGCCATCGACCACACCCCCAAGGGTGAGACGGTCCGCCTCAAGTTGGGCGACGCCTTCGACATCAGTGCCGAGAAGCGGCAGACCGATTACAAGCGCATCGCCGCCTATGACGGGCGCAGAGTCGTGCACGAGATCGCTTACGAGCTCACGGTGCGCAACGCCAAGAGCGAGAAGATCGTCATCAAGGTGGTCGAGCCTATCCCCGGCGACTGGCAGATGGTCGCCGAGAGTCAGCCGCACAAGAAGGAGACGGCCAACACCGCCGTGTGGCAGTTGGCCGTGCCCGCCGAGGGCAAGGCGGTGCTCACCTGGCGGGTGCGGGTGCGTAACTGAGCCACGCTTAAGGCCGGCTAGCTCCGCAGGACTGAAGCCGGCCTGGAGACGGGCCGGCACGTTGAACGGTCCACGCGGCTTGGGCACGTCGCTTGTGAACACCAGGGTACGCCAGGTCGCCTCCGGTTCCAGGCCGCGTTGGGCGCAAAGAAAACGGAACCAGCGGTCGCCGATGGCCACGTGACCGATCTCGTCGCGCAGGATGATGTCCAGGATGGCGGCTCCCGCACGGTCGCCATGGCCGACGAGCTTCCTGCGGATGCCGGGGGTGGCGTCCAATCCGCGCGCCTCCATAAGCCGGGGCACCAGGGCCATGCGCGCTAAGGGGTCGTGCGCCGTCTTCACGGCAATGTCCCAGAGTCCCGCATGGGCCGCGAAATCGCCGTAGTCGTGGCCAAGGCTATGCAGGTGGTCGCTAAGCAAGCGAAAGTGATACGCCTCCTCGGCGGCCACCTTGAGCCAGTCGGCGTAGAAATCCGCCGGCAGACCCTGGAAACGATAGACCGCATCCAAGGCCAGATTGATGGCTGTGAACTCGATGTGGGCGAGGGCATGGACCAGGGCGGCGTGCCCCTTAGGATGGGAGAGCTCGCGGCGCGGCAGGCGCTGCGGCGATACGAGGAGTGGACGGGCGGGGCGGCCGGCTTCATGCACGGGTTCCGGGTCAGTCCAGGCGGTGGGCTTGAGTTGTCCAGCCTGCCATTGCGTCCATAGCCTTTGTGTGGCATCAAGCTTCGCCTCGACCTCCGCCTCGGTGAGGGCGCTACGGGCGGCGGCGTGCACATTGGTCAGCATCGTGTCTCGATCCACTTTAGCGGATTCGGCAACCCCCGCGCGATCAGCCAGCCCACGGTGACGCCGACGCCGTTGGCGAGCATGTCCAATCCGCTCGCCTGCCTGTATTCGGTCAGGCCCTGGGCGATCTCCAGGCTGCCGCCTAAGGCGAGCATCCCCATTACGACAGCCAGGCGGCGTTCGTGCAGCTGGGCGAACCAGTAGGTCAGCGCCAGATAGGTCAGTGTATGGGAGGCCTTGTCCCACAACTGCAGACCCAGCACCAGCGCCGGCGGTCGGGGCGTGAGGGATAGATGGATCACCAGCAGCACCATCCCCCAACCGATGGTGGCCCAGGCGATCCGCCAGTTCGACATGGCGGTTGTCAGAACAGGGCGGGCCGCCTAGGCAGATTGGAGGCGGCGCTGCGACCCTTCATCATGCGCTGGGCAGTGCCGGTTTGCGACGGCGGCGGGCTCACCGGTATTCGACCAGTTCTGACAAGGGCAGGCGCAGCTTCTCACCGGCCGCTTGGGTGCAATAGCCTAGGGCCAGCACCAGGGCGACGGCGTAACGCCCCGGCTCCAGGGCGAGCAGCCTGGCGACCTCCTCGGCTCTGAAACCGCCAATGGCGCAGCTGTCGATGCCGATGCCCGCCGCCGCGGTCATCATGTTGGCGGCGGCGATGTGACACTGGGCCACGCTCCAGGCGGCCACATCGGTCGCGGCGTGAAAGCTGCGGTAGTTCGCGAGCGCCCCGGCTAGCAGCTCGCCTGGATACTCCCGTGCCAGCAGGCGCTGCACATAGGGGCTGTCCGGGTGCATGTCGGCGATCTTGGCTAAGATGACGACATCGCAGCTAGCCGTGCCGACCTGGGGTTGCTGAAAACAGGCCGCCTGTAGGGCCAGCTTGTCTTGCTTGGAGGTCAGCACGATGAATTTCCATTGCTCTAGACCGAAGGAGGAGGGGGACAGACGGCCTGCCTCCAGGATGAACGCCAGGTCGTCCCCGGGAATGCCACGCTCCGGATCGAACTGATGGCAGGCATGGCGGCGGCGGAAGATGTCGAGGAGTTGGGCTTTCATCTCGGGGGCATGGCATTAGAGTCTGCGCATTCTACCTTCTGCTCGGAAGTCCCCGGTGCCGACTAGGAAGCACAAGTCAAATACGGCCGGCTTCTACGACTTCAAGGTCTTTCTACCAGGCATGAGCCCGGCTTGGGGACGGTGTGCTGGAGTTCAACGGCCCCGGTGTGTGGATCACCCTGCTTTCTGATCAGGTCAGCCTCAAGCCGGGCGGGTTTGACGGCAGGCAATGGGTCCTGTCGTGGAATAATCAGATCAGCCTGCAGGACGAGCAGCGCCTCGGGCGCATGGTCTACGCTCAGATGCGGCCCGGTCTGAAGCTCATCGAGGCTGGGTCTGCCCTGCGCATGGTGCATGAACTGGGTGGACGGCTGACGGTGGGGTTCGCCTACGACACCCGCTGGTCTGAAGCGTGCACTAGACGAGAAGCGGCAGCAGAAAGATCTGGGCGGTATTCGCCAGGCCCAGGGTCAGGTTAGTGCCGACCAGGATGCGGATGCGGTTTAAGGCCACACCGCCGGCCTTCCAGTCCTGATCCGCCACGGCACGGCGCAAACGGGGGTAGAGAACGAAATAGAGATAGACAAAGATGGCTGCCATCGAATAGCCCAACCCCGCCATGACGTGGAAGTGCACAGGCAGGCCGGCTATCCCGCCCATCTGCTCGATGATGCCGTGGCCGGTGGCGATGAGCAGGATGACCGAGGCCCACACCCAGGGGAAGAAGCGTCCAAACACCCCGTTCCACAGGGCAAGGCGCTGCGGTGGCTCGAGCTGGGCGGCGGCGACGGGGCGCAGGCAGAGGTAGGCGAAGAACATACCGCCGACCCACACCACCGTGGACAACACGTGCAGCAGATAAAGCAGTTTCATGATGGTCTCCTCTTCGCCATGGTCTCGGCTTCGTCAACGGTTCCAGTGAGCTGCCTCACAAGGAAACAGTCGAGTTTGATCTAGAATGGACCTAGCAGGCAATCATGGTCAATCCTTAGTGGAGGTCATGAAGACTTGGTAGCGGCCGATGCTGTATTCCGCCAGGTGATTGGCGGCGACCCTGGCCTGTTCGAACAGCGGGGCGACCAACCGTAGGCGACCCCCAGCGGGTTGACGCACCCGCCCACCGCGTAGATGCGCGGGTCGGTGACGGCCTGCAGGGTGTCGTCGACGATGCCGCGGTTGCAGTGCAGGCCGGCCGATTCCGCCAGGGCGGTGTTGGGGCGGATACCCACCGCCATCACCACCAGGTCGGCGGGCACCACAGGGGAGAGCAGGATGCGGTTATTGTTGGGGTAAGGTTCCTTGCCGAAGACGCTGATGTCGTAAGCCCGGCGCAAGCTTTAGCAGCTCATCCACGGTGCGCATCCCCACCATGCCGTTGCCGACGACCACGAGCTGGGGTTTGCTCATGCCTACACTCCAAAAAAACGGCCTCCGGGCGGTATCGACCGCCGAACGCCGTTGTCCCTGACCGCATTGCAGCCTCTGCAAGCGTATCCATGCGCCTTTTGGCAAAGTCTGTACCTTTTCCTAGCAAATTGTTCGATGAGGATTTGTTCAGCGCTGCGGGCTGGTTTACGCTTTCGGCTGGTGCGTGGCGCTCCGTCGTGGTGCGTGAGGACGAGGGGGGTTGAACCATGGCAGCCATAGAGGCAAGCATCACCTGGGAAGGCGGCGGTGCGGTGCACCGCGACCGGCTGGTCATGCCGGAGGCGGCCCTGCAGGCCGACGCTGCCCTCATCCGGGCACGGACCGGGCTAGAGGACTCGGGCGAGGCCGAGCTCGATCCCAGCCGCTGGATCGCGCCCGCAGGGCTGGAACCTCGCCAGCTGTCGGCGGGGGACTTCATGTTCAGGGTGCAACCCGTGGTCGGACGCTACTATCCGCGCCTGGCCTTCGCGGGACTGGCCGAGGGCAGCAGGGACCTGCGCCCGGCCCGCTTGTTGGCCAGCGACGGCGAGCACCTGCGCATAGACCTCAATCATCCCCTGGCCGGCCGCGCACCGAAACTCTCCCTGCGCCGTGTCGCGCTGGAGGCGGCGCGCAGCCGCTTCGTGCACCTGTTCGACGGACCGGGCATGCAGGTGCCGCCCGCGCATGCGGCCGCCTGCTACCTGCCGGAAGGGGCGCTCACGCGCCAGGATGAGACGGATGACGGCGACTTCTATGCGCGCCCGCGCTTTGTTCACCATCTGGATGCCGTCTGCCGGGCCGAGATCGCGCGCCTGTACGGCCGCTTCCTGCAACCGGGCATGCGCGTGCTGGACCTGATGTCGAGCTGGGTGAGCCATCTGCCGGATACGCCCGCAGAGCTTGCGGTCAGCGGTCTCGGCATGAATGCGGCGGAGCTGGGGGCCAACGCCAGGCTTGATACACGCATCGTGCACGACCTCAACGCCGATGCCCGCCTGCCCTTTGCCGACGCGGCCTTCGATCTGGTGATCTGTACAGCCTCGGTGGAATACCTGACCCGGCCGCAGACCGTGTTCGCAGAGGTCAGGCGCATCCTCAGGCCCGGTGGGCACTTCGCGCTGACCTTCTCCGACCGCTGGTTTCCGTCCAAGGCGATCCGCGTGTGGTCTGAGCTGCACGCTTACGAGCGTCTGGGCATGGTCCTGTGGCTGCTGCAGGAGGCCGGCTATGCCGACCTGCATACCGAGACCCTGCGCGGCCTGAAGCGTCCGGAGGATGACCCGCACATCGGCGAGCGCGATTACAGCGACCCGCTGTTCGCGGTCTGGGGCAAGGCTTGATCCAACCGTCCCCATGGGCGCGTGTGCCGAGGCGGCTTGCCGCAGTTCTGCTGGCGAAGCTATACCTGCTGTGGGTGGTGATTGCCTCGGCCGCGCCGCTCATCCTGCAGTCGCTGACCCAGGCCCATCCCGGCCTGCTTGCGGAGGCGTTGACGGTAAGCGTGCAAGGTCCGGCAGCTATGAGCATCGGCCGCTGGCTCAATGTCCATACCGCCTGGGATCCGCTGGGCGGGCCGATACGGGCGTAAGGGGTGGAGAACCATGCACTCTGGCTGCTGCCGGTCGGGCCGCCGCCCACCCTGGCCGACCTGATCCGGGCCCACACCCTGCCATTTCGGGACGTCGCGGTGACCGGTCTGGTCGTCGGTTCCGACCCCGGCCCACCGCCTCCGACCGGGCTGTGAGCCTGCGGGCCGGTCGCTAGCCGCTGCACCCTCGTGCGAGCGGCTTTAGGGCCGCTGGCTTCGGGCGCAGCGTAGACCCTACTTGCCGAGGTAGGCGGCCAGGGCCTCGATGTCCGCGTCGGTCAGATCCCGGGCGCTGGCGGCCATGATGGCGGTGAGCGGCCCCATCTGCTTGCCGGCGCGGTAGTCCAAAAGCTTGTTGCGGATCTCGTCGCGCGTAAGCCCCGCCAGCCGCGGGTAGTTGCCCATGCCCTCGGCATTCTGGCCGTGACACACGGCGCAGACGGTCCTGTATTTGCTCTCGCCGGCCGCTGCAGCCTGGGAGGGTGCGGCGCCGCCAGGTTTGGACACCGGCGCCGGTTGTGCCGGCGCGGCAGCGGGGGCGGCAGCCTCTTCCTTCTTGCCACAGGCCGTCAGGGCGAGGCCAAGCAGGAGGGCAGCGACCAGGGTGGGGATAGGCATGGTAGACCTCCGTGAGGGTAGGGGATAGGTCATTGTATACCCGGCCTGCGGCGTGACGGCTTGCATACCGGATCGACACCAGCCTGCACCGGGACGATCAATAGCCCCGGAAGCCGCGCACCAACCAGGCCTTGTAGTCCAGGGTATGGTCGCGGTGTGTGCGGACGTGGATGTGTTCCAGGGCCTGCACCTCAGTGAACCACCGCTTAAGTTCTTCACCTTCCCTATCCTTGCTGACCAGGATGTAACTGCCCGCAGGCCGCAGCGCCACATCGGCGGTGAGGGCAAAGTGGTCGCCGATGTTGCGGCTGGGGTTGAGGTAGGCGGCCTCCCGGCTCAGTGGGCGCGCGTAGTAGAGCAGGCTGGCGAAGCTCTTGCGGTCATCGCCCAGCAGGCGCGCCTCGGGGTGGGCGGCGAGCAGCCGCTGCACCTCGCGACCGAGCGCCCGGTAGCCGGTGATGCGGGCATAGGGGTCGGTCTTGCGCGTAAGTTCGATGTCGAAGGCGCGGGCGAGGTCGTGGTAGTGGTAGAGCACGCCGCCTAAGGCCACGTTCAGACCCAGGGCCCAGGCGAGCCACCGGTACCGATCGCGCGCGATCCAGGTGACGACCACCAGGAGGGTACCGGCCGTGTAGGCGAAGGCCGCCCAGTTGGCCAAGGCGCGTGAGAGCAGGGACAGGCCCAGGAATGCCGCCAGCGGCACCAGGCTGAAGGCGGCGAGGAAGGCGAGACGGCGGTCCACGAGCAAGGCCTTAGGGCGCAGGGCGAGCAGCAGGAGCCCCAGGGCCATGACCGGCCCGAACACCCCGAATTGCGCACCGGCGAAGGCGAGAAAGGCGTCGGGGTTGAGCCCAGCGCGGTCCAGTTGTGAGATCTCCGCGGTGTGCTTGAAGCTAACGAACTCGTGGCGGGCGTTCCAGAGCAGGTTGGGCGACAGGATCGCGAGGGCAACACCTGCCGCCGCGTAGGGCTTGGCCGACACCAGCAGCCGGCGGTGTTCAGGCGTGATAAGGAGGTAGACCAAGAAGGCCGGGGCCAGGAAGACCATGCTGTACTTGGACAGGAGACCTAGCCCCGCCGCGGCACCGGCGAGCAGCCAGTCGCGCCAGCGATTGCAGGCGAGTGCCCCGGCCAGGAAGTACAACGTCAGGGTCCAGAACATCAGCAGCGGGCCGTCCGTGGTGATCAGCACACCACCGAGAAAGGTCATGGGTAGGCAGGCGAAGGCCACGGCGGACCAGAAGGCGGCCCGCTCGGCCCAGGGCTCGCCTTCGAACAGGCGGCGGGCAAGCAGATACAGGCCTAAGGCCGTGAGCGGCCAGACCAGGAAGGTGGCAGCGCGCACGCCCAGCTCGGCGTCGCCGAAGATGCCTGTCGTAAGTGCGATCAACCACGCCACCATCGGCGGCTTGGAGTAATAGCCCCAGTCCGGTGTCAGTGACCAGCTCCAGTACTGGGCCTCGTCGGCGTAGAGCTCCAGGTCAAGATGCCAGACGGCGAGCAGCCGCCATGCGGTAAGGCCAGCCAGGATCGGCAGCAACCCCGCGATGCCGGCTGGCAGGCGCCAGCCACCGCGCGCGAGGCTGCTCACGGCGTTGCGTCTCCCGTCGAGCCCATCCTGGCGAGGATGTAGCTGCGCTCCCGATAGATCACCTCCGCCCCCTGCAGATCCGCCAGGTGGCTTTCCCGGGTTAAGACCAGATCGCCCGGTCGGGGCGGGCGTCTGTGCACCTGCCGGCCGGCATAGGTCTGGAAGCTTGGGGTGTTGACCCCGTACATCACCAGGGCCCCGTCCAGACCGGCGGCTAGCTTACCGGCCTGCCGGATGGGGGCCTGCTGCACCTCGCCCACGGCGGGTATAAGGATCATGACCAGTCCCAGCGCGGCCAGCACGCCGTTGGTGTACAGGCCTAGCCGCAGATGCTGTCGCGGCAGGGCGAACAGGGCGAGACTTAAGGCGAGCGCGCCACCGAACCACAACCAGTAAGCGTTGCCGAACACGCCGCTTAAGCCCGCCGCCAGCAGCCGGTCATCCGGCTTCAGACGCGGCAGCTGGCTGGCGAGCAGCTCGGGCAGCGCCAGCAGCAGGACGAACAGCAGCGTGCCGGGCAGCAGGAGCAGCCAGCGGCTGGTGGCCGGACTTGCCTGGCGGGCAAGGAGGAGCGTGAGGCCGCCATAACCGTAGTAGACGTAGTGCGGCAGCTTGGTGCCGGATAGGGAGAACAGCAGCAAGACCAGGCCGAACCAGAGCAGCCCGTAGCGCAGCAGGTCGTCGCGCCACACCGCGAAAATCCGCCAGGCCGCGGCCAGTAAAAGCCCCGTGTGCGGCAGCAGCGAAATGAGCACCACCGGCAGGTAGTACAGCGGACTGCCACTATGGCCCTCCATGGAGGAGCTGAAGCGTTGCACGTTGTGCTCGAGGAAGAACCCGACGAGGAAACCCGGACCCTCCAACCAGGTCTGCACGGCGAACCAGGGCGCGGCGATAGCCAGGAAGAGGGTAAGAGCCCTCGGTTCTACGGCCCAGCGCAAGAAGCGCATGGGCTCACGTCGACTTGCGCACCACAAAAACACCGCGCCGGCCGGCACCAGGACCGCGATCGGTCCCTTGGTCAGAAAACCGAGCGCCATGGCGGCATGGCTCGCATAGCGCCAGGCCGGTTTGCCCTCCTTCAGCCAGAGCCAGGCGGTATAGCCGGCAGCGGCAAGCCAGAGGTTCAGCAGGGCATCGGCGGTGGCAGCGCGCTGGATGATGACGAGCCCCGCCGCCGTGGCGATGACCAAGGCGGCGGTGAGGGCGGTCTCCCGGTCCGCCACGCGGGCGACGAAGGCATGGGTCAGCGCAATCCACGCGGCGGCGGCGAGCGCAGAAGGAAAACGCCAGCCCCACTCATCAAAGCCGAATATCGACACGGACAGGGCTTGCAGCCAGTAGATGAGAATGGGCTTGTCATGGCGGGGCTCCCCCAGGAGATAGCTGGAGAGAAAGTCCCCGCGCAAAAACATCTCCAGGGTGGAGGCGGTGAAGGCGCCCTCGTCCAGGTCGAACAGGGGGGGCACACCCAGGGCCAGGAAGGGCAGTAGCAGCAGGGGCAGGATGCGCCAATCCCAGCTAGGGAGGGGGAGGTGAGGGGGGATGGGCATGTATGCTCAGCGTGTTGTACCGGATGCAAGGTGTGTCGAAGGGTGTTTGCCAGTGCTCCTGGACAGGTTCGTTGCTCATCCAGGCAAAGCGATGAATTACGCCCTCACGCTTCACCCTTCTGCCGCGGCGCTTCGCGCAGGATGTATTGCTTGCCGCCGCCAGGCTCGTAGTAGATGCGGGTGAGCATTTCGCCGATCACTCCCAGCCCCAGGAACTGCACCCCCATGAGCGTTAGCATCACGCCGAGCAGCAGCAGGGGGCGGCCACCGATGTTCTCGCCCAGGTACAGCTTCTCGAAACTGAGCACGACTAGGATCAGAAAGCCCACCAGCAGCATCGCCGCCCCCGCGCCACCGAAGGCATGCATGGGCCGGTGCAAAAACCTGAGCATGAACTTCACCCACAGCAGGTCGAGCAGCACGCGCACGGTGCGGTCGATGCCGTATTTGGACTGGCCGCGCGTGCGGGCGCGGTGGTTGACCGGCAGCTCCATCACCCGCGCGCCGAACTGACCGGCCAGCGCAGGGATGAAGCGGTGCAGCTCGCCGTAGATCTTCACGTGCTCCAGGGCCTCGCGCCGGTAGAGCTTGAGCGAGCAGCCGTAGTCGTGCAGTTTGACGCCGGTGACCATGGAGATGAGCCAGTTTGCAATCTGCGACGGGATCTTGCGCGACCAGGTCTTGTCCTGGCGGTCCTTGCGCCAGCCGGAGAGGATGTCGATCTCGGGGTGGGCGTTAAGCTCCTTTAGCAGCCGGGGGATGTCGGCGGGGTCGTTCTGCAGGTCGCCGTCCAGGGTGATCAGCGTCGCCCCGCGGGCGGCGTCGAAACCGGCCTGCATGGCGGTGGACTGGCCGTAGTTGCGGTTAAGGTACAGGGGGTTTAGCCAGGGCCGGGTCTCGGCGAGCCTGGCCAGCAGGCGGTCCGAACCGTCGCGCGAACCGTCATCGACGCAGATCAGCTCCCAGGCCACCCCGGTCGGTGCCATGGCCCGCTCGACCTCATCGACCAGGTCGGGCAGGTTGTCGCACTCGTTGTAGATCGGGATGACGATGGAGACGTCGAGGGACGCTGTGTGTTCAGAGACGACGGTCGCGGCTGACATGCAGGCATCCGAAAAAGTGCCCGTATTGTAGCCGTCTTAATCCACCGCGATGTCGTACAGGATGAAACAGCTGACGAGGAAGGCCCAGGAGCTAAAGACCGTCCCGGCCGCGCTAAGCGACGAGGATATCGCCCGCGGCCTCAAGGAGGCCTTGGCGCAGGGTAGTCGGCGGGCGATCGATCGGCTGGGCAAGGCCGGGGGATATCTGAACAACCCCAGTGTGCGCATCCCCATGCCGGAGAATCTGCAGAAGGTGGAAAAGCTGCTGCGCACATTAAAGCAGGACAAGGTGGCCGACGAGTTCGTCACCAGTCTGAACCACGCCGCGGAGAAGGCAATACCGGAGGCGGCGGCCATCATCGGCGACAGCCTGGCGAAGATGACGCTGGAGGATGCCCGCGGCATTTTGAACGGGCCGGACGACGCTGCGACCCAGTATTTCCGCAAGACCAGCGAGGCCCAGATCCGGGAGCGTCTCTTGCCCATCGTCCGGCAGGCCACGGAACAGGGTGGGGTAACGTCCGCCTACAAGCGGCTCATGCAGCGGGCCGGTCCCTATGCCCAGCTCATGGGCAGCCAGGCCACCGACCTCGACGGCTATGTCACGGACAAGGCCATGCACGGCCTGTTCAAGATGGTCGCCGAGGAGGAGAAGCGCATACGCCAGAACCCCCTCGCCCGCACCACCGATTTGCTGAAAAAGGTCTTCGGCGCCGTCGCCAATTAAACCTTGCCCCGCCTAAGCCTGCATGTTCGGCCTGCCCTTCCTGCCGAACAATTCTTCCTGCGCTGCCGGAGCAGCCGGCAGTCCCTCCTGTCCCACCCAGGCACAGCCGGGCGGAGGCGATGGGGATTGTCTGCTGCACAAGCGTGACCTCATGGACGCTGCCCAAGCCATGGGGAGAATGGCGACCAGTGGGATGGAGATGGCCAGCGGCATCATGCGGCCCCTGGCGGACAAGGCGATACGGTCTCTTTCACCCAAACAGGGGATCTGAAGCCCCTAATTAGGGAAGGTCTGCACAACCTGCTGCGCGAACGGATCGCTGCGTTGCGCGGTGCTCGCTCCCTCGCCTAACTCATTGTTATGTCTCGGTCGCTGCGCTCCGTGCGCCTTGCGCTCCGCCCGCTCGCGACGGTCGTGCAGACCTTCCTTAGCACTCCTCTAATGACAGGGGTTCGCCTCGTT
>Ga0209721_1001300_pt1 | contig 18912 bp, 20 predicted proteins | sample TshhotsprinmetaG_FD_184139 | JGI IMG/M metagenome (GOLD analysis project Ga0209721, IMG submission 184139) | Hot spring microbial communities from South Africa to study Microbial Dark Matter (Phase II) - Tshipise hot spring metaG (SPAdes)... | ecosystem: Environmental > Aquatic > Thermal springs... | reverse complement strand
GCGTATATATTTGTCGCCATGCTGGGCATTGCCATTACAGGTCTTATCATCTTAGGCATCGTTTTTATCATCGTCATTACTATGCTTAAAATTATTCAATGCGTTGCACAGCACATCAAACAAGCCCGTAATCCAATTCGCAGGACAAACATTAAATATTTAAAAGGAAGACTTTTACATCTTCCTTGAAATCACCATTTATATCCCACATGGTTCAGATGAAAGTAGCTTCCTGTTGAAGCACAGTAAGGGAAAATAATAACTTTATATCCCACATGGTTCAGATGAAAGAAATAGTGCCAGCAGCTTTTTTAAGCGTTGGTCGTTTCCTTTATATCCCACATGGTTCAGATGAAAGTTGGTGGTGCAACTTATGTGAATTATTTCAATCTTCCCTTTATATCCCACATGGTTCAGATGAAAGTGAGATTTTACTAATCGACCATTGCAAACAAAATTCGCCTTTATATCCCACATGGTTCAGATGAAAGCAAGTGCATTAAGCAACTCCTTTTCACCCCAGTCATCTTTATATCCCACATGGTTCAGATGAAAGTTGGTGGTGCAACTTATGTGAATTATTTCAATCTTCCCTTTATATCCCACATGGTTCAGATGAAAGTGAGATTTTACTAATCGACCATTGCAAACAAAATTCGCCTTTATATCCCACATGGTTCAGATGAAAGCAAGTGCATTAAGCAACTCCTTTTCACCCCAGTCATCTTTATATCCCACATGGTTCAGATGAAAGGGTATAAAGCGTATCTCCGTAAGTTCTGTATTAAGCTTTATATCCCACATGGTTCAGATGAAAGAATTAAGTTAAGAATAAAAATGAAAATGAAAAAACCTTTATATCCCACATGGTTCAGATGAAAGGAAGAGGTAAATCGGAGGAGGTGGTTTAACCCGCATGCTTTATATCCCACATGGTTCAGATGAAAGACAATGAGATTGTATGAGTTAGATAATCATAGCTTGCTTTATATCCCACATGGTTCAGATGAAAGAGGCAAGGATAATGTCTTCAGTCTTATCAAAATGCACTTTATATCCCACATGGTTCAGATGAAAGCAGGAATATTACATGCTCATAAGTCTGTGCTTGAAAACTTTATATCCCACATGGTTCAGATGAAAGTTATAGGTGAGTTTAAATTATGTTTTGATGTGCTATCTTTATATCCCACATGGTTCAGATGAAAGATTGTTACACTTACTTATCCTGCTGATTTTGCTTCCGACTTTATATCCCACATGGTTCAGATGAAAGCAATCTATGCTTCCAGTAATCAAAAAGATTGATAAACTTTATATCCCACATGGTTCAGATGAAAGTATTAAGAAAATTGTTAAGAAGATTAGTCTTAAAAACCTTTATATCCCACATGGTTCAGATGAAAGGAATTTTATAAAAATCATGTTTTTGTTCAAAAAATGACTTTATATCCCACATGGTTCAGATGAAAGTTGAGTTTTGAGTTTTAACTTTTTAGTTTCCAAAGGCTTTATATCCCACATGGTTCAGATGAAAGTGCTTCTGCTTTGTCTCTTTCTCGCGCACTTGTTGCCTTTATATCCCACATGGTTCAGATGAAAGTCTTCTTGGTGTCATTTGTGCACTTGCATTTATTGCCTTTATATCCCACATGGTTCAGATGAAAGATCGTCTTAAGCATCTCGTCAGGAATTCTTCAAATATCCTTTATATCCCACATGGTTCAGATGAAAGTCAGCATTTAGAAGAAGCAAGAGATATACTTACTAACTTTATATCCCACATGGTTCAGATGAAAGCGTCTTAAGCATCTCGTCAGGAATTCTTCAAATATCCTTTATATCCCACATGGTTCAGATGAAAGATTACGATAAGTTTATTTTATACTTTTTTTTCAGGCTTTATATCCCACATGGTTCAGATGAAAGACTTATCACGGTATATCGTCTCTACACCAGAAGCAGACTTTATATCCCACATGGTTCAGATGAAAGGTGTCTTGAGTCTTCAGAGAAAACTTATGGAGATATAGCTTTATATCCCACATGGTTCAGATGAAAGATGACTATAAAGAAATTGCTGAAAAACTGCATTTAAAATTCTTTATATCCCACATGGTTCAGATGAAAGGTGCTGTTGCACCTTTGGTATCAAGCTCAAGAGACAACTTTATATCCCACATGGTTCAGATGAAAGTTTGATCATGTTTATTGTATGAGTTATCTTTATTCCTTTATATCCCACATGGTTCAGATGAAAGTTAGACCTGACACAATCGGAACAGACGCCATCTCCGACTTTATATCCCACATGGTTCAGATGAAAGTTTGTATATGCTATAATTAGTAAATTTAATGTATTTCTTTATATCCCACATGGTTCAGATGAAAGAGATGGAAGCACAGATAATCCGCTTCATGATCCTTGCTTTATATCCCACATGGTTCAGATGAAAGCGTTCAAGAGTGATAAAAGAAAACGAACAGACATTCCTTTATATCCCACATGGTTCAGATGAAAGGCGGAGCAGGCACTCCTTATTGTCTTTTTTTTTAGGACTTTATATCCCACATGGTTCAGATGAAAGTTAACGATAAATTTATTGCTTTGCATGTAAAAGATCTTTATATCCCACATGGTTCAGATGAAAGGCGGCCTGTAAATGGATTAATGACCTGAAAGTTAAGTCTGCTTTATATCCCACATGGTTCAGATGAAAGCTTAAGCACTGTAAATCGTTTAAAGAAGTCATCGCACTTTATATCCCACATGGTTCAGATGAAAGATTTTAAAAAGAATTCTTAACAACGCAGGATTATTCCCTTTATATCCCACATGGTTCAGATGAAAGCGTTCGGTATATTTTCAACGTCAATATCGTTAACGCCCTTTATATCCCACATGGTTCAGATGAAAGGCGATGGGAGATGTCTCAAATCCCCCCGGTACGGTTATCTTTATATCCCACATGGTTCAGATGAAAGTCTAAAAGATGTCTTCGTTTTCGAAAAGCTGATGTTTCTTTATATCCCACATGGTTCAGATGAAAGCAGGGAAGCACTTTAGCGGAGAGAATCCGCATTGTTCTTTATATCCCACATGGTTCAGATGAAAGAAGGCCTATCTTCGCAAGTTTAATATCAAGTGGAAGCTTTATATCCCACATGGTTCAGATGAAAGCGATTAAGGCATCTTGTTAGAAATTCTGCCAATCTTCTTTATATCCCACATGGTTCAGATGAAAGGTGTTAATTGTATATTATGTAAAATATCTATCTGAACTTTATATCCCACATGGTTCAGATGAAAGGAGCGAAACGGTTAAGGCATATAGTTAGAAATAGCGCTTTATATCCCACATGGTTCAGATGAAAGAGCGTGGCGTAGTATTTTCTTTGAAGCTTTTTTTCCTTTATATCCCACATGGTTCAGATGAAAGATTTACTATAAGTATTATGATGACTTGTTTCAAAAACTTTATATCCCACATGGTTCAGATGAAAGCTTATTACACTGACTTATCCTTCTGATTTTCCTCGCGACTTTATATCCCACATGGTTCAGATGAAAGATACAATCAAGTTAAGAATAAAAATGAAAATGAAAACTTTATATCCCACATGGTTCAGATGAAAGCATTGAATGGGCTGAAAGATTATTGCGAGAAAAAAAGCTTTATATCCCACATGGTTCAGATGAAAGTTAACGATAAATTTATTGCTTTGCATGTAAAAAGCCTTTATATCCCACATGGTTCAGATGAAAGATGCATTTTTTGTCTTTTTATACATTTTTTATGTATACTTTATATCCCACATGGTTCAGATGAAAGTTTGTCTAAGTTGACATATACTTGAAGTATGCCAAGCTTTATATCCCACATGGTTCAGATGAAAGTGCATTAAGCAACTCTTTTTCGCCCCAATCATCCTCCCTTTATATCCCACATGGTTCAGATGAAAGATACTACATATAACCTATAACCATCCCTTCTAATTCTTTATATCCCACATGGTTCAGATGAAAGATCTGACTATATCAATAAGAATGAATTGTCGAAAGAACTTTATATCCCACATGGTTCAGATGAAAGGAATAGTTGTTGACAGATACGATCGTATGTATAAATACCTTTATATCCCACATGGTTCAGATGAAAGATAACATGTTGGTTATGGGTTGTGGTTATAAAGGTTGCTTTATATCCCACATGGTTCAGATGAAAGCTGAAAAGTGAGACTTAAAGCAACAGCCTCTCTCGTCTTTATATCCCACATGGTTCAGATGAAAGAAGAGAGAGACTTTTAGAAGAGTTAAGCATTACCTATTCCTTTATATCCCACATGGTTCAGATGAAAGATAAGTTTATTTTATACTTTTTCAGGAGGTAATCGCACTTTATATCCCACATGGTTCAGATGAAAGTTTAACTTACCAGCAATTCATGCGTTTGACTAATTCCTTTATATCCCACATGGTTCAGATGAAAGAAAAAACCGAGTTTCTGTGCGTGTTTGCGTTTACGCCTTTATATCCCACATGGTTCAGATGAAAGCAGATCCGGGGCCTTTTGGTTATGCACTTATTGACTCTTTATATCCCACATGGTTCAGATGAAAGTAAACTTGTCTGTCGAATGGTATAACATAGTCAATTCCTTTATATCCCACATGGTTCAGATGAAAGGAACAATATGGTGTCTATCCTTTTTATCTGAACCATACTTTATATCCCACATGGTTCAGATGAAAGTTTGTTGCTATATTTTAATTGCCTATAACCACATGTCTTTATATCCCACATGGTTCAGATGAAAGAAGAGCAAGAGATTGTTTTTTTAATAATTCATCTAACTTTATATCCCACATGGTTCAGATGAAAGTCAGCTCTTGACGATGTAGCGTTTGACATAATACCGTCTTTATATCCCACATGGTTCAGATGAAAGGTATTTAAATCTGAATATGAGCATTATAAATGGTGCGCTTTATATCCCACATGGTTCAGATGAAAGGGTTAAAACTTTTAATTTGACAATATTGTCTTTTTAGGACTTTATATCCCACATGGTTCAGATGAAAGGCATGCCGTATGCGCGTAGATCGTTGAGTATGGAGTCTTTATATCCCACATGGTTCAGATGAAAGTTGATTTTTTTGAACGTGAAGAAATTAAACATGTAACTTTATATCCCACATGGTTCAGATGAAAGTGAACCAATAGCTAATGATGTTACTACTGTTGCTGTCTTTATATCCCACATGGTTCAGATGAAAGAAATGTATACAAAAAGACAAAAAATGCATTCAGTCACCTTTATATCCCACATGGTTCAGATGAAAGAAAAGCTTTTTAAAAAATAACCGCCATGCTAATTACCTTTATATCCCACATGGTTCAGATGAAAGTTTATTTGAGGAACCGCGGAAACAAATCCCCCTATACTTTATATCCCACATGGTTCAGATGAAAGGAATAACCATGACTTATGGCATCTGATGCTTTCTTACTTTATATCCCACATGGTTCAGATGAAAGCCTGCTTAACACTTCAAATGCCCTGCGCTGTCCGCCTTTATATCCCACATGGTTCAGATGAAAGCTATAATAGACGAACGGAGCAGAAGAATAACTATCTTCTTTATATCCCACATGGTTCAGATGAAAGCTATGATATTTTTCTTTTGAAGACTTTTTAGTGTTCGCTTTATATCCCACATGGTTCAGATGAAAGTGATATATATATGTAATAATTCATACACTTTTCATACTTTATATCCCACATGGTTCAGATGAAAGCTATAAGCTTTCGCGCATTATCAGACTTTTTCGGCGTCTTTATATCCCACATGGTTCAGATGAAAGTTTTAATGCTTGTGACTGGGGATATGCCGTAATAAGCTTTATATCCCACATGGTTCAGATGAAAGGTTCATCCAGAAAAAAAGCTTAAGTCTGTCTAATGACTTTATATCCCACATGGTTCAGATGAAAGCCTTTCAGCTACTATAACCCATCCGTCCCAACCAACCTTTATATCCCACATGGTTCAGATGAAAGCTGGAGCGTAGCGAGATTGCAAAGCTAATGCCAAGCTCTTTATATCCCACATGGTTCAGATGAAAGTCTGCCTCGTTTTTCAAGCCAATCACAAATAGTAAGACTTTATATCCCACATGGTTCAGATGAAAGTGTTATTCCAGTGCCTGATATTTTAGCCGATTTTCAACTTTATATCCCACATGGTTCAGATGAAAGTCTGCCTCGTTTTTCAAGCCAATCACAAATAGTAAGACTTTATATCCCACATGGTTCAGATGAAAGTTGGAGCGGCAGTAACCACAATAATGGCAGTGTCAAGCTTTATATCCCACATGGTTCAGATGAAAGATATAAGGTCATCAAGAATGTCTCTCTGTCTTTCTGTGCTTTATATCCCACATGGTTCAGATGAAAGGGAAATACAAAAGGCTGTAATACCTATGGCTATAAACTTTATATCCCACATGGTTCAGATGAAAGCATGGATGCAAAAATTGATGTGTTCATGGGCTGTAAGCTTTATATCCCACATGGTTCAGATGAAAGTTTTTGATAGATTGCCTCTCTTTGTGCCTTTGACAGAGACTTTATATCCCACATGGTTCAGATGAAAGATGTGTCTGGGGATCCGTATGAGACTGCATTTAGAGCTTTATATCCCACATGGTTCAGATGAAAGAAGGAAACATTATAGATTTTGCAACGCACAATGTGCTTTATATCCCACATGGTTCAGATGAAAGCTACAATCCCACATGTCGAGTATTTTAGCATATCATCCTTTATATCCCACATGGTTCAGATGAAAGTATTGTTGCAACTCTCATGTCAGATGCAACCTCGGCCTTTATATCCCACATGGTTCAGATGAAAGAACGCCTTTTTTACCTTTTAGCATTCCCTTACAAAGCTTTATATCCCACATGGTTCAGATGAAAGTCTTCTTTTCTGTCACTCGATGTTAAATCATCTGAACTTTATATCCCACATGGTTCAGATGAAAGAAGGGTTAGCAATAGACATCCATCTTTCATGTCCTACTTTATATCCCACATGGTTCAGATGAAAGTTCTATGCGTTATGCTAGTGAAGTTCCTCATGACGATCTTTATATCCCACATGGTTCAGATGAAAGAACCCAGAACCTTTTTAAACTCAAGATTAGTAAGCGCCTTTATATCCCACATGGTTCAGATGAAAGCGCATCTTTGACTGACTTTGCTAAATTGTCTAGGTCCTTTATATCCCACATGGTTCAGATGAAAGAAATGCCTGTTAAAATAGGTAGAGTTGTAAAAGTTGACTTTATATCCCACATGGTTCAGATGAAAGTTCGATATATTTTCAACGTCAATACTGTTAATATCCTTTATATCCCACATGGTTCAGATGAAAGATTACTCCCAGAAATCAAAGTTAGGAGCATAATTCTGACTTTATATCCCACATGGTTCAGATGAAAGACTATGTCTGTTATACATTTCACATAGTTTGGTATGCTTTATATCCCACATGGTTCAGATGAAAGGCTGTGCCCTTTCCTGTTTTTCAGCGGCCTTTTCCTGCCTTTATATCCCACATGGTTCAGATGAAAGATAATATCGTCAACTCTAACGATGAGCGTCATTTAACTTTATATCCCACATGGTTCAGATGAAAGTCTTCTTGATTACTAATTGCAAACCTGTAATTAGCGCTTTATATCCCACATGGTTCAGATGAAAGTCATTAAATCACCTCTCATAATTTAAGATTTTATGAGCTTTATATCCCACATGGTTCAGATGAAAGATGTTTTATCTAAAATTAACAATAATAATTAATCAGTCTTTATATCCCACATGGTTCAGATGAAAGTTGGTATAGAGCGCATTTGAGGAAATTTGGTATTAATCTTTATATCCCACATGGTTCAGATGAAAGTTCAACTCATCAATTCTGTCAAAAATTTGTTTTTGTCTTTATATCCCACATGGTTCAGATGAAAGGTAAAGAGCGTTGTTGATGTTGCCGGTGCTGCAACCTTTATATCCCACATGGTTCAGATGAAAGCCTCATGCTTCCCCCCTTTCATCTTATCTGAACGATACTTTATATCCCACATGGTTCAGATGAAAGGCAATGAAACTATATGAGTTAGATAATCATAGTTTACTTTATATCCCACATGGTTCAGATGAAAGTTAGTTTTAGTGACTGTAGGTTATGGATGACTGTCTTTATATCCCACATGGTTCAGATGAAAGATTAGCGGATGAGAATACCATCGGCATATGATTATTTCTTTATATCCCACATGGTTCAGATGAAAGTTGACTTTTTACTTTTGAGTTTTTAGTTTCTATCATGCTTTATATCCCACATGGTTCAGATGAAAGTTTACTTCTATGCGTTATGCTAATGAAGTCCCAGACTTTATATCCCACATGGTTCAGATGAAAGCTGTTAACTGAAATTGCTGAAATTGCTTTAAAACGATTTTACTTTATATCCCACATGGTTCAGATGAAAGTTTGTCAGCATACCTCTTCTCAAGTACCCTTATCTGCTTTATATCCCACATGGTTCAGATGAAAGTTAGCATTACTAATAATTTTATCAAATACTTCATCCATAGCTTTATATCCCACATGGTTCAGATGAAAGTCTCTTTGCTTCTTTTTCTCTAAAGCCACAACCAGTCTTTATATCCCACATGGTTCAGATGAAAGGATCCTCCTTTTTCTTTTTTAGTTTTATTGTAAGCTATCTTTATATCCCACATGGTTCAGATGAAAGTGTTTCGGCGTTGGTATAAAGCATACTTAAGAAAATTCTTTATATCCCACATGGTTCAGATGAAAGGTAATTGCAGCAGCGACGCCCAGAAGTGCCAGACCGACTTTATATCCCACATGGTTCAGATGAAAGTCATACTGTGCTATTTGCTCAGAAGGCTTTATCTCCTTTATATCCCACATGGTTCAGATGAAAGCTACAACCGAGACAATTCTACCTAAAGACCTACTCCTTTATATCCCACATGGTTCAGATGAAAGATTGTAAATGTAAGAATCATACATATCACTGCAAATACTTTATATCCCACATGGTTCAGATGAAAGATAATTGACATCTCTTCAAGTATCTTCTGTCCCGCCCTTTATATCCCACATGGTTCAGATGAAAGGTAGTGCCAGCCGAATTTTTGAGTGTCGGTCGTTTCCTTTATATCCCACATGGTTCAGATGAAAGGAGACTTGACGAGACGACCATCTAAAGTGAAAGCAGCCTTTATATCCCACATGGTTCAGATGAAAGTCCTCCTTTTTCTTTTTTAGTTCTATTGTAAGCTATCTTTATATCCCACATGGTTCAGATGAAAGATTGAAAGACAATATTCAGTGCAACAGCCCCCCCTACCTTTATATCCCACATGGTTCAGATGAAAGTTTCACATATGGTTACAGAATTTATTAAGAAGAAAAACTTTATATCCCACATGGTTCAGATGAAAGCTGAAAGACGAGAGTTAAAGCAACAGCCTCTCTCGTCTTTATATCCCACATGGTTCAGATGAAAGCTACATGGAGTATGCAGACTGCTACGAAAGATATATACTTTATATCCCACATGGTTCAGATGAAAGTTGCTGCTACATCCTCAAGCCTTTGGGACTTTGCAAGCTTTATATCCCACATGGTTCAGATGAAAGGATGCAAACATCGTCTTTTTTAAAAAAACGCTCAAAACTTTATATCCCACATGGTTCAGATGAAAGAGATGTATGGATAGGCGTTGTATTTGGCCATCTCTGTACTTTATATCCCACATGGTTCAGATGAAAGGTGTCACTCGGTGTTAAATCATCTGAAAGATTCGAAAGGCTTTATATCCCACATGGTTCAGATGAAAGAAGACATAAAATAGTTTCAAGCAAGATAAGATAATAAGACTTTATATCCCACATGGTTCAGATGAAAGCAGGAGCGTGATGCTGTTAAACAAGCCTTTGAGTATCTTTATATCCCACATGGTTCAGATGAAAGATCGGATTAAGCTGTTCTGGTATGGATTTCGATGCCTTTATATCCCACATGGTTCAGATGAAAGGAGTAACCGAGCTGGGCATATGCCTGTTCCACCAGTATTCTTTATATCCCACATGGTTCAGATGAAAGAAACGCTTGTTACCGTAGTGCCGTGTGTAAAATCTCTTTATATCCCACATGGTTCAGATGAAAGCAAGCTTGTGGAGGAGCGAAGGCATGAAGCTTGCTTCCTTTATATCCCACATGGTTCAGATGAAAGCAGAAGAGGAGGCGATACTAAAAACAAAAATGCAACCTTTATATCCCACATGGTTCAGATGAAAGAAAAATAGTTACTCGCCTGCTTCGTTCGTCTATTATCTTTATATCCCACATGGTTCAGATGAAAGGAAAGGGAAAAAAGCTTTTTGAAATTATGCCATACAACTTTATATCCCACATGGTTCAGATGAAAGAGGACGGAAATTGTTTTAAAACTAATTTATGACTTCTTTATATCCCACATGGTTCAGATGAAAGGTGCGTCAAGCAACTCTTTTTCGCCCCAATCGTCATGCTTTATATCCCACATGGTTCAGATGAAAGGTTGATCTTGCTATGCAGAAGGTAAAAAGCACATTCTTTATATCCCACATGGTTCAGATGAAAGTTTATGAATATAGTTAGATAGCAAAATATGAAAATGCTTTATATCCCACATGGTTCAGATGAAAGAAAGTCAGGATCGAAAAGTTGCGTGAAGGGTATTTTCTTTATATCCCACATGGTTCAGATGAAAGTTTGTATGCATCGTCAATTCCCTGAGTTATAACACAACTTTATATCCCACATGGTTCAGATGAAAGACTTCTTCATTGCTTGCGCATGTCCAGCACCAATGACCTTTATATCCCACATGGTTCAGATGAAAGCTCTGAAGCCTGCTGTGCCTTCAGCAGCAAATATTCTCTTTATATCCCACATGGTTCAGATGAAAGTTTTACTTCTATGCGTTATGCTAATGAAGTTCCAAGCTTTATATCCCACATGGTTCAGATGAAAGACCGCCTCGCAGAACTTCTTGAGAATTCTTTGATTTCTTTATATCCCACATGGTTCAGATGAAAGTATAAAAACGCGTTCAGGAACCGAACATTGGCCATAACTTTATATCCCACATGGTTCAGATGAAAGATTATAATAATGCGATATTTTCTGATAAAGTTTAACTTTATATCCCACATGGTTCAGATGAAAGCCGAAACTGTACAGCGATGTGTTTCAGGCAAATCCAGCTTTATATCCCACATGGTTCAGATGAAAGTGACACGCATACTACTACCGAAAAGCGGAATAATCCTTTATATCCCACATGGTTCAGATGAAAGGTATCTCTGGCTTCTGTCCTCTGACTTCTCCTTCAGTCTTTATATCCCACATGGTTCAGATGAAAGGAGGGAGGGTAATAATGAGTAAAAAGCTGACAGAGGACTTTATATCCCACATGGTTCAGATGAAAGTCTACTATTCTTTCGTATACAAGAAGCTGCAAATCCCTTTATATCCCACATGGTTCAGATGAAAGTTGGTTACAAGGAGTTTTTGCATATATTGCAAAAATTCTTTATATCCCACATGGTTCAGATGAAAGTAATTAGTAGGTTACCAAAATGATTTACCTTTACTACTTTATATCCCACATGGTTCAGATGAAAGTGGGCTGAAAAGTCACGCAAACGGAAGAATGACCTCTTTATATCCCACATGGTTCAGATGAAAGCCCCTGGAAGTTTCCTTCCCTTTTCTATGTCTATTAGACTTTATATCCCACATGGTTCAGATGAAAGATTGCGAACGCAGCAAACAGGGCTGGTAAACTGCTCTTTATATCCCACATGGTTCAGATGAAAGCTTAGTAAAGAAACTGGTTACTCAGTTAGCACTATTACTTTATATCCCACATGGTTCAGATGAAAGCATCGAAAGACACCCACTTTGTAAAGGAATGCTAAACTTTATATCCCACATGGTTCAGATGAAAGTCAAATGATTATATCTAAAATAGCAGGTTATCTCGGCTTTATATCCCACATGGTTCAGATGAAAGTTGAGAAAGAGTGGTTTAAAACTCTTACAACAGATCCCTTTATATCCCACATGGTTCAGATGAAAGGAAGTAGCAATAGCAGCGCTTGCATTATCAGCAGCAAGCTTTATATCCCACATGGTTCAGATGAAAGAGGTCTAATTCCACTTATAAAGTCATAAAATCTTAACTTTATATCCCACATGGTTCAGATGAAAGGTCGTAAAGTAGGAGTCTGTACTCTACCAATAGAAAGCTTTATATCCCACATGGTTCAGATGAAAGCAATCACAAAATCAAGCGCTGTTAGGGATGAAATGACTTTATATCCCACATGGTTCAGATGAAAGAACTTAATAATCTTTCATATCCATCCCTTTATGATGACTTTATATCCCACATGGTTCAGATGAAAGAAGAGATGACATTAAAAGGTCAGTCAAACTTCAAAACTTTATATCCCACATGGTTCAGATGAAAGTAACCGTGACACTGACACTTGTCACGGTTACAAGACTTTATATCCCACATGGTTCAGATGAAAGCTAGAGCGTAGCGAGATTGCAAAGCTAATGACAAGCCCTTTATATCCCACATGGTTCAGATGAAAGTGCTTCTGCTTTGTCTCTTTCTCGTGCACTTATCATCTTTATATCCCACATGGTTCAGATGAAAGAGATAATCACAGCTTGTGGCACTTGAAGCTTTCTTACTTTATATCCCACATGGTTCAGATGAAAGGCATTTTTTTTGTTTTTTTATACATCTATATATATACTTTATATCCCACATGGTTCAGATGAAAGTATTTTTATCGCCTATAACTCGTCGTCTGGGAGGTTCTTTATATCCCACATGGTTCAGATGAAAGGGTATGTCGAGGAAGTCCTGCAAACGCTTTCTTCAAGGCTTTATATCCCACATGGTTCAGATGAAAGACGGCTGTAGCTTATGCACGCAAAAGTATTGCTGACATCTTTATATCCCACATGGTTCAGATGAAAGAGATTGTAGCAAACGCTATCTGCCACCACGAGATATACCTTTATATCCCACATGGTTCAGATGAAAGAAAAGCTTTTTTCGTGGATGAAAAAAGGTGACTTCACTTTATATCCCACATGGTTCAGATGAAAGGAGACTTGACGAGACGACCATCAGGAATGAAAGATTCCTTTATATCCCACATGGTTCAGATGAAAGGAGACTTGACGAGACGACCATCAGGAATGAAAGATTCCTTTATATCCCACATGGTTCAGATGAAAGAACAAAAGTCCGTCTCAACGAGCAGGAGACAAAAACTTTATATCCCACATGGTTCAGATGAAAGTTAGCAGGACGACTAGAAGGGGGAGTACAATTCATCTTTATATCCCACATGGTTCAGATGAAAGCGAAAAAGCCTGATAACCCTTGAAAGATTATAATAACTTTATATCCCACATGGTTCAGATGAAAGAGTGTAGAGGATGAGGATATTAATTGACGCAGGACACTTTATATCCCACATGGTTCAGATGAAAGGTAAAAAAGATGATGTTACATTTGAATACACAGTTACCTTTATATCCCACATGGTTCAGATGAAAGCTGACATGAGAGTTACAACAATATCGAAATCCCTTACCTTTATATCCCACATGGTTCAGATGAAAGTGTTCCAGCAATTCTATAGTCTCTGCTAAAACATCGCTTTATATCCCACATGGTTCAGATGAAAGGTGATTGCCGCAGCCACGCCCAGAAGTGCCAAACCAACTTTATATCCCACATGGTTCAGATGAAAGTTTTATAAGACATCCTTATAGTCACATCAAAAAAACCTTTATATCCCACATGGTTCAGATGAAAGTTACCCCAGAGATAATGTAATTTATCTTTTAAATTGCGCTTTATATCCCACATGGTTCAGATGAAAGAAAGACGCCTATGATATTCTTGCACAAACTCCACTACTTTATATCCCACATGGTTCAGATGAAAGTAGTCCACGATGTATCGTTCGTTCTTGTTAGCCTCTGCTTTATATCCCACATGGTTCAGATGAAAGGCTCTCGATGGCTTTATTGATATTGCCATTAACTGCCTTTATATCCCACATGGTTCAGATGAAAGGTGGGAGAAATAGAATTACTGAATACTACAGGATTACCTTTATATCCCACATGGTTCAGATGAAAGGCGAAAAGGAGTTGCTTGACGCACTTGAAAATATCCTTTATATCCCACATGGTTCAGATGAAAGGCGTCAAGCAACTCTTTTTCACCCCAATCGTCGTTCTTTATATCCCACATGGTTCAGATGAAAGCTTTTTCCTTTACCATCGTGGTACTCTACGAAAAAGTGCTTTATATCCCACATGGTTCAGATGAAAGAAAAATAGGGGTTTCTTTAGCAGCATCAATAAAAAACTTTATATCCCACATGGTTCAGATGAAAGTTGAGTAACAGTGCCAACAAGCTGATTGGGACAACCCTTTATATCCCACATGGTTCAGATGAAAGAGAGCGCATTTGAGGAAATTCAAAATCCGATGGCGACTTTATATCCCACATGGTTCAGATGAAAGTTAAACTCTCTATAGCCTCATTAGATGTCCAAAAAAACTTTATATCCCACATGGTTCAGATGAAAGAAACCAGTTGATAACTTCAGAGATTGACACTCGACGCTTTATATCCCACATGGTTCAGATGAAAGATATGTTTAGAAGAGCAGAGAGAAAAAAAGCGAAACTGCTTTATATCCCACATGGTTCAGATGAAAGGTAACTGGTGGTGTTACATCTTTTTTAAGTATTGTAAACTTTATATCCCACATGGTTCAGATGAAAGGAGACTTGACGAGACGACCATCAGAACTAAAAGCAGACTTTATATCCCACATGGTTCAGATGAAAGGAGAAGCACCCCAGAAACGACCGACATCTAAAAATTCTTTATATCCCACATGGTTCAGATGAAAGTATCCAATCAGCGGTATATACCATAATTCATCCTTCTTTATATCCCACATGGTTCAGATGAAAGGAATCTTATTTACAATAAAAGAGTAAGGATAACCTAACTTTATATCCCACATGGTTCAGATGAAAGCCTAACGCAATCAGAACAGACGCCATCCGAGACAGACTTTATATCCCACATGGTTCAGATGAAAGGAAGCACCCCAGAAACGCCCAACATTTGAAAAACTAGCCTTTATATCCCACATGGTTCAGATGAAAGCAGAAAAGGATATAGTATCATCAAAAGAACTAGCAGACTTTATATCCCACATGGTTCAGATGAAAGTTTCTGTCAGTCCGTTTGGTTCGGTCAGTTTTGATTCTTTATATCCCACATGGTTCAGATGAAAGAAGCACCCCAAAAACGACCAACGCTTGCGAAATCGACCTTTATATCCCACATGGTTCAGATGAAAGTTGTTTCTGGTTACATTAATAAAAATGAGTTGTCAAACTTTATATCCCACATGGTTCAGATGAAAGTCAAGCATCTGATTTGCTCCCTGACTATGTTGTTTCCTTTATATCCCACATGGTTCAGATGAAAGACGCTTCTTTGCCCCTCTCTAAATGCAGTCTCATACCTTTATATCCCACATGGTTCAGATGAAAGTATCGACCCATCGTTGAATACCGATTCAGCATATATCTTTATATCCCACATGGTTCAGATGAAAGTGAATTCTACGATATGTTTCCTTGCTGTATTCTTCCTTTATATCCCACATGGTTCAGATGAAAGTGGAGTTAGAAAAAACACCTAAAATACCTAGAAGAGCTTTATATCCCACATGGTTCAGATGAAAGCAAGTCTTTATAATTCCTGTTTTCTTAAACTAAAACTTTATATCCCACATGGTTCAGATGAAAGAGAGAATGCAGCTTCGGGTACTATATATGTGACAGGACTTTATATCCCACATGGTTCAGATGAAAGCTGGTAGAGCAGGCATATGCCCAGCTTGGTTACTCACTTTATATCCCACATGGTTCAGATGAAAGACATTTTCGCTAATGTCAATACTTCTAAGTAAAACACTTTATATCCCACATGGTTCAGATGAAAGTTGTTAAAAAGGAGAAAAAGATGCAGTTAGCGTTTGCTTTATATCCCACATGGTTCAGATGAAAGCGATAGATGGTATGAAATGTTTTCCATCAAAAAGACCTTTATATCCCACATGGTTCAGATGAAAGGGGGTAAATCACGATATATGACAATTACTGCCCCAGATGGCTTTATATCCCACATGGTTCAGATGAAAGGAGCAAGGCACAGGTAGAGCCACACTGGCCCTGCACCTTTATATCCCACATGGTTCAGATGAAAGATACTCATCATTGAACACCCAGAAGAAGATATGCCTGCTTTATATCCCACATGGTTCAGATGAAAGTTTATTTTTAGAAGTCTCTCTATATATATATAACCCCTTTATATCCCACATGGTTCAGATGAAAGCTGTATAGAAGCTCGCATAAGAGAGTTTTAAATGCCACCTTTATATCCCACATGGTTCAGATGAAAGCAGTTAAAGAATTTATCAAGAGAATAGAAACAGAGGTCTTTATATCCCACATGGTTCAGATGAAAGTAGCCCCCATCGCTCGGCATGAAGCTTGCAAGCCTCCTTTATATCCCACATGGTTCAGATGAAAGAAGGTAGGGCCGAACGCTTGGCTGGGACGTTTTTGTCTTTATATCCCACATGGTTCAGATGAAAGTGTGCATTGCAATGCTTCATCTAATCCATCTGCTTCCTTTATATCCCACATGGTTCAGATGAAAGTCAGCGATTTGAATACGCCTGCCTGTCTTGTTGAAATCTTTATATCCCACATGGTTCAGATGAAAGCTATCAATCGTTCAACTAACATTATAGGGAACATCGCCTTTATATCCCACATGGTTCAGATGAAAGGTATTGCTGTTATCAACTCCTGTCTCTAACCATTGTCTTTATATCCCACATGGTTCAGATGAAAGATTGTCCATCTTTTTTCATGCGTAGAGTAAATATCACTTTATATCCCACATGGTTCAGATGAAAGCCCGAGTTGCTCTTTGATGCTGAATTCGTCGTCACTCTTTATATCCCACATGGTTCAGATGAAAGAGTTTGTATCCACATTGTTGGTGGGGTGTCTTCTTCCTTTATATCCCACATGGTTCAGATGAAAGTTGCTAATGAGTGTTATATATTTCTCTGGTGAGAACTTTATATCCCACATGGTTCAGATGAAAGATAAGGTCATCAAGAATGTCTCTCTGTCTTTCTGTGCTTTATATCCCACATGGTTCAGATGAAAGGTGAAGAAGAGGCAGTAGAGAAGGCAAAAATGATTTTCTTTATATCCCACATGGTTCAGATGAAAGATAGCTTACAATAGAAATAAAAAGAATTAAGAATTACTTTATATCCCACATGGTTCAGATGAAAGCAATTCATCCAGCGTGTTGTAAATGTGAATTTCCCAGCTTTATATCCCACATGGTTCAGATGAAAGCTATACTTTCTGCAGCTTTTATGGTTAGGTTTCTAAACTTTATATCCCACATGGTTCAGATGAAAGATGGGAAGGTGTCTATCAAGCTCGATTTGATACCAGTCTTTATATCCCACATGGTTCAGATGAAAGGTGAATTCAGTCCTTTCATTGATTAATTTTCCGAATACTTTATATCCCACATGGTTCAGATGAAAGATAAGCTCAAACTGCCCTCTCTGAAATGCCTCTTCTGCTTTATATCCCACATGGTTCAGATGAAAGAACACACGCGAATCGCATCTGCGCAGAGGCGCGCATCTTTATATCCCACATGGTTCAGATGAAAGTGACTGTGGAGCTTGACAATGAAATGCCCTTGCATCCTTTATATCCCACATGGTTCAGATGAAAGTTGTCAAGTTTTTTTTCGTTCTCTTCGATTTGCTTGCTTTATATCCCACATGGTTCAGATGAAAGGCAAACACGCGGCCTTTGTCGTCAATGCGAACATTCACTTTATATCCCACATGGTTCAGATGAAAGTTGCATTATTTGCGCAAAAAAGTTTCTCATGTTATCTTTATATCCCACATGGTTCAGATGAAAGTCGCCGGTTGTAACCCTTAAGGCAGACGCTATAACGACTTTATATCCCACATGGTTCAGATGAAAGGAAAATGAGGTTAAAAGATATGACAGCATCAGATATGCTTTATATCCCACATGGTTCAGATGAAAGCTGCTCAACGCCATAAGTGAAAAAAGGCGGAGTTGCGCTTTATATCCCACATGGTTCAGATGAAAGGAATCCCTGCCCACAATATTTGCGTCTGCGCTTTGCACTTTATATCCCACATGGTTCAGATGAAAGTGAAGTGCTTGCAGTTGAAGGGACATATCTCATATACTTTATATCCCACATGGTTCAGATGAAAGGAGGTAGCTACAAAAGAGGAATCTATTAGAAGACAACTTTATATCCCACATGGTTCAGATGAAAGCAACATCTTCAGCTGAAAACGGCGCATTAGAAGATACTTTATATCCCACATGGTTCAGATGAAAGCTCTTTTTAAAACATTTTCCTTGTCTCTTATGACAACTTTATATCCCACATGGTTCAGATGAAAGAGGGTTATCTCTGTAGCTTTATTAATTACTGCAGTACTTTATATCCCACATGGTTCAGATGAAAGGGGGCAGTTGTCAAAGAGCTATTAACATCCGCTGCAAAGCCTTTATTTACAGCTATTTTAGCATGTTCTAAATTA
>Ga0209721_1001299_pt1 | contig 18925 bp, 9 predicted proteins | sample TshhotsprinmetaG_FD_184139 | JGI IMG/M metagenome (GOLD analysis project Ga0209721, IMG submission 184139) | Hot spring microbial communities from South Africa to study Microbial Dark Matter (Phase II) - Tshipise hot spring metaG (SPAdes)... | ecosystem: Environmental > Aquatic > Thermal springs... | reverse complement strand
GAGCACAGGTAGAGCACCAGCGGGACGACGAACTCCGGCTTGAGTTGCTCCTGCACCTCCGGCGGGAAGACGTCCTCCGTCAGCCGCGTCGTCGCCAGCGGGGCCACCGTGTTCACCTTGACCCCGTACTTCTCCCCCTCCAGTTTCAGCGCATTCATCAGCCCCACCAGCCCCATCTTCGCCGCAGCGTAGTTGGTCTGGCCGAAGTTGCCGAAGAGCCCCGCCGCGGAGGTGGTGAAGACGATGCGCCCGTACCCCTGCTGGCGCATCGCCAGGAAGGCCGGACGGGCGACGTTGTACGCCCCGTCCAGATGGACGGCCCGCACCGCCTCCCACATATCGGGGGTCAAATTGGCGAAGGTCTTATCCCGCAGGATACCGGCGTTGTGGATGAGGATGTCCAGGCGGCCGAAGGCGTCCAGGGCGGTCTGAACGATGCGCTCGCCGGCCTCTGGGGAGGTGACGGAGTCGTAGTTGGCGACGGCCTCGCCGCCGAGGGCGCGGATTTCGGCGACGACCTCATCGGCGACGTTGGCGGCGGTTTCGCCGGAGCCGTCGCGGGCGACGCCGGGGTCGTTGACGACGACTCGGGCGCCGCGGCGGGCCAGTTCCAGGGCGTAGGCGCGGCCCAGTCCCCTGCCCGCCCCGGTGACGATGGCGACCCGTCCATCAAAACGGACCTCCGCGGCCCGACGGCGCTCTTCCTCCTCCATCCGCTTCGCCTCCGCTACCTGCGGGACGGCCTTCCAGAAGTATCCCACGAATCCCCGCTCTGGGCTGGTATGGTGGCGGCGGAAGACCATCCGTACCGGCATCCCCACCTTGATGTCGTCCAGTTCGCAGTCGGTGAAGTCGGCCATCATCCGGCCGCCGCCCTCAAACTGGACCATCCCGTAGATGGCGGGCGGGTCCACCGAGACAGCCAGCATGTCGCCGGTGAAAGAACGGATCGTCGCCGGGACGTCGGCGAACTCGTAGTCCTCCTGGGAGTGCATCGCCAGGCAGTTGGGGTTGACGCAGATGTCCGTCTTGGGGAACTGGGGCGTCCCGCAGACGGTGCACCGTCCGCCGACCAGGCCCATAATCATCCGGTGCTCCCGCCAGAGAGTGGTCAGGGCGGTCTGGTTGGGCGACTCGGCCCGAATGCCCGACTCGGTGATGATGAGGTCGCGGAACTTGAGGAACTTGAGGTAGTTGTCGGTGGTCTTTTTGTTCTCCAGCGACCCGCGGATTCCCTGACGGGGCGGCAGGCGGCGGATGTGTTCCGTCACCTCAAAGCAGAGGGCGTCGGCCCCCTGCCCGAACCCGACGACGACGATCCGCTGGCCGGGCTGGGCCTCCTCCAGCACCCGCACCAGCATCACCAGCGGGTGGGCGGCGCCCGTCTCCCCGCAGACGGTGAAGAGGTTGTCGGCGACCTTTTCGGGCGGGATGCCCAGGGGGCGCACCAGGCGGGCGTGGTCCCGACCGAAGAGGTACGGATAGACGAAACGGTCTATGTGGTCAACGGTCAGCCCCAAGCGTTCCAGGAGCCCCCGAATCGCCGCGGGGATGATTCTGGCGTACCCCTCGTCTCGCAGCCAGCGCTCCTCCCAGGTGTAGTCAAAGCGGTGGAGCGCGCCCCGGTAGTGGTCTACAAAGTCGGCGGTAAGGCAGTAGGCGCCGACGAAGCGGGCGATGACGTTCTCCCCGCCCACCAGGAGCGCCGCCGCGCCGTCGCCGGACCAGAGTTCGTAGTACGATGCAGCGCGAGCCTCCCGGCGGTCGGCCGCGGCGACCAGGGCGGTCCGTCTATTTCCGCCCTGGACGGCCTCCAGCGCGGCGATCAGCGCCGACGTGCCCGCCCGCTGCGAGGCGGTGAAGTCGGCGGTGAAGACGTCCTCCCGCAGATTGAGGGCCGTGGCGACGATTCCGGCGTTGAGCCGGTCGGCGAAGGGGAGGGTGGTGGAGGCCAGGTACAGGCCGTCCACCTGCTTCTTATCCATCCCGACCAGGCAGTCCCGCGCCGCGGCGACGGCCATGGTGACCGAGTCCTCGTCCCAGTTGCAAAATGACCGCTCCCCCTGCGCGGCCGTGACGAGGGCGGGAGCCAGCCAACCCATCTGCTGGACCGCCGCCATCCGGTTCAGGCGCAGGCGGGGGATGTAGCCGCCGTAGGAAACGATGCCGAGCATAGTAGCCTCCGTGAAAGTAAAAAGTTACGTTTTACGCCAACATCTCCATAATCTGCGCATTGGCGCTCGGATACGGTTTGGCTCCCTGGAGCGAGGTGATCTCCGACCAGCGGGCGGCGATCTCTTCCGGAGTGGGGATTTTCTCCCCGCTGCCCAGGCGGACGCCCGGCGTGCTCACCACCACCGCGCGCCCGTAGACGCCGCCTCCGGCGTTGTAGACCCCTCCGCTGACCGGGCACTCCTCCGAGCACAGGTAGAGCACCAGCGGGACGACGAACTCCGGCTTGAGTTGCTCCTGCACCTCCGGCGGGAAGACGTCCTCCGTCAGCCGCGTCGTCGCCAGCGGGGCCACCGTGTTCACCTTGACCCCGTACTTCTCCCCCTCCAGTTTCAGCGCATTCATCAGCCCCACCAGCCCCATCTTCGCCGCAGCGTAGTTGGTCTGGCCGAAGTTGCCGAAGAGCCCCGCCGCGGAGGTGGTGAAGACGATGCGCCCGTACCCCTGCTGGCGCATCGCCAGGAAGGCCGGACGGGCGACGTTGTACGCCCCGTCCAGATGGACGGCCCGCACCGCCTCCCACATATCGGGGGTCAAATTGGCGAAGGTCTTATCCCGCAGGATACCGGCGTTGTGGATGAGGATGTCCAGGCGGCCGAAGGCGTCCAGGGCGGTCTGAACGATGCGCTCGCCGGCCTCTGGGGAGGTGACGGAGTCGTAGTTGGCGACGGCCTCGCCGCCGAGGGCGCGGATTTCGGCGACGACCTCATCGGCGACGTTGGCGGCGGTTTCGCCGGAGCCGTCGCGGGCGACGCCGGGGTCGTTGACGACGACTCGGGCGCCGCGGCGGGCCAGTTCCAGGGCGTAGGCGCGGCCCAGTCCCCTGCCCGCCCCGGTGACGATGGCGACCCGTCCATCAAAACGGACCTCCGCCTTCGCCCGACGCACCGCCTCCTCCCGGCTCACCCACTCCACGACCCCGCGGTCCAGCACCACCTCGCCGCTCTGGACGGTGACCGTCCGGAAGACGGCGCGCCCCTCCTCCAGTTTCCAGATTTCGGTGCGGATGGGCGTGCCGGGGTAGAGGGGGCGGGAGAAGCGGACGCGGAAGCGGGACATCCGTTCCGGCTCGCCGGGGAGGAGATGCTTGATGACGGCGCGACAGGCGAAGCCGTGGGTACAGAGGCCGTGCATAATCGGCCCCTCAAACCCGCTGGCGCGGGCGAAGTCCGGGTCCACGTGGAGCGCGAACGTGTCGCCGGAGAGGCGGTAGACCAGCGGCTGGTTGGGAGAGGGCTGCTGTTCCTCCACGAAATCCGGCGGCCGGTCGGGGAAGACGAATTCCTCTTTCGGGGGCGGTTCCCCACCGAACCCACCGTCCAGCCGGCCAAAGAGGGTCATAATGTTGGTGAAGAGTTTCCGGCCGTCGGCGTCAAAGGTCTCCGCCTCGGCGACGATGAGCGCGCCTCGCCCCTCACCCCGGTCGTACATATGCGTGATGCGCCCCTGGGTGGAGAGCGTTCCCCCTTCCGGGGGGAGTGGCGCGTGGAAGACCGTATCCTGTTCGGCGTGCAGGAGACCGGCCAGGTTGACCCCGGATCGGGCGACGACTTCGGCGAAGAAGGGGTACGCCAGCGGCACGGCGAACGACGGGATCACCTTGAGCCGGTTCTCGTAGACGTACTCCAGTTCGCCGAAGCCCGCCCCGATGCCCAGGGCGTAGAGGACGGCCTCCTTCCATCCGTACGTCGTGGTGAACGGACCGATCGGTTGACCAATGGCATTGAGATTGAGCGGCATGGTTCCTCCTTGTCTGACAAGTGTCCGGATAACTGCTCCGCCGCACATCTATTTTCACCGCCGAGACACAGAGGACGCAGAGTTTTCCTGGGTGGTTCTCCCTGGCCCGAAAGTGCTCCTCTGCGAACTCTGCGATCCTGCGGTGAAAACAGTTCCTTGTGTTGTGCCTTAATCCTCCCAGCGCTTGCGGAACACCCGCTGGGTCTTCACTTCCCGATAGCTGCAATCTTCATAGAACCGGTGGGCATCCCGGCGGATGACGTTGGACCGGACCACTATGGCGCGGCTACCGTGCCGCCGGGCCCAGCGCTCCGCCCGTTCCAGCAACTGATGTCCGATCCCGCGACCCCGGTGGGCCTCATCCACGACCAGCCCGCCGATCTCAGCCGCCAGGTCCTCCTCCAGCAGCGGGCGCAGGAAGATATGAATCCATCCGATGGCTGTCCCATTCTCATCTTCGGCCACGTAGACGGCGTGGTCCGGGCTCCGCAGGTGTTGCAGGCGCTGCCGGACCTCCTCCGGCGATGAGGGGTAGCCCAACTGGTCACAGAGGGCGGCCAGTTGTTCGGCGTCCCGAAGGCGCGCCCGGCGAAGGCGACATCGGGCACTATCTTCAGGCATCACACCCCCGAAGTCACATTCATCCCCCCGTCCACCACGAAGACCGCGCCGGTGATGTAGTCGGAGGCGGGGGAGGCCAGGAAAAGGGCCAGTCCCGCCACGTCCTCCGGCTCGCCGAAGCGGCCCAGGGGGGTGCGCTGCAGGATCGGCTCGGCGATCTGGGGTGTCTGCCACAGCACCTGGCTGAAGCGGGTCTTAATGACCCCCGGCGCGATGGCGTTGACCTGGATGTTGTGCGGGGCCAGTTCCACTGCCAGCACCTGGGTCAGCATAATCAGCGCTGCTTTGGAGACGGAGTAGACGCCCATCAGGGGGGACGGCCGCAGCCCGGCCACCGAGGCCATATTGATGATTTTCCCCCCGCCCTGGGCCTGCATGTGCGGGACCACCGCTTGGGTGACCCGAAAGGCCGACTTGACGTTGGTGTCCAGAATCTTGTCCCACTGCCCCTCGTCGGCGGTCAGGATGGGACCGAAGTGGGGGTTGGTGGCGGCGTTGTTGACGAGGATGTCTATCCGCCCGTAGGTTTCCAGCGTGCGCGCCACCAGTGCTTCCACCTGATCGGTGTAGCCCACATGGGCCGCTATGGCGAGGGCCTCCCCGCCCGCGGCCTGAATCGCCTGGGCTGCCTCCTCCGCATTCTCCAGTTTCCGGCTGCTGACGACGACCCGCGCGCCGGCCCGCGCCAGGCGTTCCGCAACCGCGCGCCCGATCCCGCGCGAGCCTCCGGTGACGATGGCAACTTTGCCCTGCAGCGAGAATTCGTCCATAGATACACCTCCGGGGTTGTTATTTTTCACCACAAAGGGCACAAATATTTTGGTTATTTTTTTAACCACGAAGGGCACAAAGGAGGACACAAAGGGCACAAAGATTTTGTCTTTACTTTGTGCTCTTGGTGCGACCCTTCGTGTTTTTCGTGGTTAAGTTTTTAAGCCACGGAGAGCACAAAGGGTTTTTGGGTAGAACTTTGCCCTGCGGGCTCACAGCGGGAGGGGTTGCGTCATACCCACGTCGGCGTAGGGCTGCATGCCAGCGCGCGCCTGCAGTTCCCGGAACATCGCCACCGGGTCTATGATCCCCTCCGGTCCATAGACGCCCCCTTCGGTCGTGAGCACTTCGCCCCGAACCAGCATCCACGCCGCCAGCGCCAGCGGGATGCCGGTGGCCGGCCGCATCTGCCCGATGCCGCCCAGGAGCAGGTGGACAGGCTGCCCATCCCGGATGCCTTCCACATCCACCCGCAGCGCGCCGGCCGGCTCCGGCGCCCCTTCCTTCGCCGCGGGAAGCAGACGGGCCAGGACGTTCGCCACGCGCGTGATCCGTTCGTGGGTCGCCGCCAGGCGCAGCCGGCCCAGCCACAGGAACAGATATGTCCACACCCCCACCGACATCAGGAATGTGACCTCCTCCAGAGTGGGGAGAAAGCGCGGCAGCGTCACCGGTTCGGCATGTCCGGCGTTCCAGACCCGCATTCGTCCCACCAGGGGGAGTTCCACTTCGCGGACAATTCGCCCAGCCGGGACCATCTCCAGGCGACCGCTGCGCCAGACTGGCGCCGGTCCTCCGTAGATGAACAGCACGTGCTGGAGGACGGCCATCCCGTGCCCGGATTCCGGCGGCTGGTAGACGGTGACCGTCACCCGCAGGGGGCGATCCATCTGCCCGGCCAGGTAGCGGACGGCCAGGTTGGAGAGCCCCGGACTGGCCCCCATCCCGATGACGATGCGGCGCCCCTGCCGACGGGCGGGTTCGTCCCATTGCTCCAGCACATCCCGCGCGGCGATCCAATCGTCGCAGATGCTCACGTAGTCCACCCCGGACTCCAGCGCGGCGCGGACCATGGGGCTTTCAAAGAAATAGTACGGCCCCAAAGCCGATGCCACGACGTCGTGACCGCGCATGGCCTCCACCACGGCGGCATAGTCGCGCGCATCCAGCGCCCGGACGACGATCTCCGGCCCTACTCCGGCCAGACGGCGGGCCAGCGCCTCCGCCCCCGCCGCATTCCGGTCGGCAATCGTGATCCGGCGCACGTCCGGCAGCACCGCCAGCGCCTCCACCGCCTGACTCCCCATATCCCCTGCGCCTCCCAGAACAATCACTCTCATCTCTCCCTCCTCAATCACGCTTCTAGCCACCTGACACTCTCTTGAGACGCGGATTTACGCGGATGATCGCGGATTCTTTTATAAATCAAAACGCCATTGGCTGTCCAGGATCAACGAAGGGCCTTCCTTCGCGCTCTTTCCTTTTGCGGATAAATGTCATTCCCGCCCGGAAATTTATTCATTTCATCCGCGCTTGTCCGCGTTCATCCGCGTCCTATTGGAAAACTGTCAGGTAGCCAGATTACGCTTCACTTTTTACGCCCCACGTTTTACGTCTACCGAATCACCCCCTCCGCCACCATCTCCCCCTCCCGAATCTCCAGCGAGGTGAAGACGACGGGGAGCGGTCGGTTGGTCAGGTCCACCTGCTGGTAGACGGCGTCCTGGATGGCCTGAAGGACGAATCCGGGGACCGGCGCACCGGCCACCCCCAGTTCAGTCAGACGGACGATGGGGACGCCATCCGCCAGATGCATCGTCGCCCGCCCGTGGATGGAAAGCCGTAGTCCCAGCACCGTCGCTACACCCCAGGCCTCTATCTCGCCGGGGTGGAAGGCGATGCGGGGATACCGGAAGGGGACTTCAGGGTGCCGGTCCAGAAACCAGGCGATCGTCTCCGCTCCCTCCTGGTCGGTGATGTGGAGCGTGAACGTCTCACCGCTGTGCCCGCCCTCTATCAGTCGCTGCCGCAGATCAGCCAGGTCGGATTCCAGGACCGGCTGCGCCTGGTAGAGGGGGCCGGTTGGGCGCAGGGCGGCACCCCAGGCCAGGGCGTTGGCCGCGATCAGGGCCAGGGCGATGTAGAGATGGGGCGAACGGAGCAATCGGCGCATATTCACCTTCCCCACCACTGGCGCAGCAGGGCCAGGCCCAGGGGAAGCAGGACGATCAGGCAGACTACGGCCCACAGAGCGATTGCCCGCTCCTCCGGCATCTCCGGCAGGGCCCAACGCCGGGCCGCTACCTCCGCTCCCTGCAGGCGCCGGGACATAGTCCGTACCCCCCACGCTGCCGCAGCGCCCTCCACGCCCAGCAGGGCCAGCAGCCCGACGGCGATCCCCGTCCCGATAACCCGGGTATGCTGGACCACTCCAAAGAGCGGCGTCCCGGAGAGGGCCGACCAGAGGAGAATGCTCCCGTTCCATATCCCGTGGGCCGCCAGCGCCATCCCGAAGAGGCGGGCCCAGAGGCGCCAGCGAGTGGCCCGGTCGGCGGACTCCGGGTCGGGCTGGAGCAGCGCGTGCCAGGCCAACGCCGCCATACCGGTGCAGAGGGGATGGACCGCCGCGCCCAGCGCGCGGACGGCCAGTGAACCACTCCATCCGCTCCCCGCGTCCAGCGCATAGACCAGGTCTTCCAGGACGGCGAACCCCGTCCCGGCCGCCGCTCCCAGCAGAAATGCTTCCCGCCGGGAGACGCGCCGGATCAGCGGCAGGACCACCACCGATTTAGCGAACTCCTCTATCAGCGGGGTCAGGACGGCGTACTGGACCATCATCAGCAGGAAGAACGGGTCGGTGAGGGCGCGGGCCACTTCCCGCCCGGCCAGAAGCGCCGCGAAGCGCTCCGCAGCGCGGCGGATGGGTTCCTCCAGGTCCAGAATCTCCCAGACGATGAAGAAGGGGGTCAGCCACCCCAGGATCAGCGTCAGTGTGGTGGAGACGGTCGCGCCGGCGGCGAAGGCGACCAGCGCCCACCGCCAGGTGACCCGTTCGGGGCGGTCATCCACTGCCAATACGAGGGCAGCCAGTGGCATAAGCACCGCGGCCGCAACGATGAACCAGGGGGCCAGGATGGGCGCGACCCACCTCAACCGGGCCAGCCCCAGGGCGGTCCCCATCGCCACGACGAACCCGCCGACCAGCGCCCAGGCTGGAGGTAGGCGCAGCGGCCGGGAAGGTTTCCCCCGAAGCGACGCCGCGCCGTGCCAGAGCATCCCTCCACCGCAGATTGCCCCGACGAAGAGGGCCGTAACCAGGCCCAGCCCTCCCGTCAGGTTGCCCCCTCCCTCACCGGAAGCCAGCGCAGTGGTGGCGCAGCAGTACCCCAGGATGAAGACAGGCACCGGCAGCAGGAGAACCAGCCCCCACAGAATGACCAGCACCTTTGCCCATCGGGGCGCAACCGCTTCGGCGGAAGTTGGGGGCACTTCTCCATGACCCTCTACCGGGGAAATTTCATCATCGGCAGAATTAGCCATAGGGATTCACCACGGCGTAAAACGTGATAAAGTAAAAATTAAAACATAAAAAGCAAGTAACTGTTCAGCCACGCCCCATTTTTCACCGCCGAGACGCAGAGGACACAGAGGATTCCCGGAGAGGTAATAGAACCCTTTGCATCTCTCTGTGGTTTTTCCCATCACCACGAAGAGCACAACGGACCACACAAAGGGCACGAAGAAATATTTCTCTCTGCGCTCCTCTGTGCTCTCTGTGTCTCTGCGGTTTTTTTATGAACACCACAAAGGGCCACCCTGGCTGAATAGTTACCATTTGTCAAACAAAATCCGCCGGGGCTTGCGCAGCAATTTGCCCCGCATGGGAAAGGGGTGGGGTGTGGGGTTTGTGGGGGCGGCTTCGCCGCCCCCACAAACCCCACTCTCTCTTTTTCCGGGCGCGCCGCTCCCCCGAAAGGATTTGCTGCGCAAGCCCGCCGGGTGAGTTTGCGCACTGATTCGCCGCAAGCCTGCCTACCTGCGACCTGCGACCTGTTATTCCCACTCCTCCAGCCGTTCCCGCCATTCCTGCGAAACTGCCCGCAGGTACTCCAGCCGTCGTTCAATCCAGATGACCAGTGCCAGGATGACCAGCCCCGGCACGCCGAAGGCAATCCAGGCGTTGGTGATGGTGAAGAGTTGCCGCACCAGTTGCCCCGTCACGGCCAGGACCACGCCCAGAGTGCCGGTGTAGAGGAACTGCCGCTGCCGCCGGGCACTCCCCCACCAGACCAACACCAGCCCCTCCATCCCCATCAGCAGCGCATACGGCCAGCCGTTGGCCTCCGCCAGGGACTGGTAGAAGGACGACCCCAGCAGCAGAAGGACGGCCGCGCGGTCAATCCAGCGCCCCAGGGGTTTGCGCCCCTGCTGCCATTCCACGTAGCCGACCCCCAGCAGGTACAGCCCGGCCGGGACGGCGTACCACTGCACCTCCCGCAGCCCCCAGACCAGGAACCATTCCAGACTCCAGGCCACCAGCAGCATCGCCACCGCCCCGTATCCCCGCCAGCACCAGCGACGGACCAGTGCCGCGGTCAGGTACATCAAACCGGTCAGCGCCAGCACCAGCACCACCATCTGCACGATGACGATGTCCTGACCGGTGGGGGTGGGGAAGCCCACCAGGGCCCGCACCAGCCACCGCCAGACCTCCACCCCCGCCGCCAGCGCCCAGGCGATGGCTGTGGCTGCCAGAACCTGCCCGCCCACCTCCAGCGGCTCCTCCAGCACATCCCAGAAGCGCGGCCGATCCCGGCCCCGACGGCCGTACTCCATCCAGTACCCGATGACGCCGTAGGCCAGGGCCAGAAACGCCAGCGCCCGCGGGAAGTCGGTCAACGGGGCATCCGTCCACAGCAGCCGTTCCAGGACGGCGAGGGCCCCCAGCGCGGCCGCCCCGTAGGCCAGGGACTGGCGGCCCCAGGCCACCGCCAGCGCCCCCAGCAGAACGGCATGGGCCGCACTGATGAGCGTCCCCGGATGGGGGTTGAAGGCGCCGACGACCTGGACGATGACCATATCCAGCAGCAGGAGCCAGAAGAAGGGGCGCGACCAGCCCCGCCAGGCCGTCCGAAGGTCGCCGAAGGGCGGGCCCTCTCCCCACCGGCGCTGTACCGCCAGCCCGACCAGCGCCGTCAGCAGGGTGACGGGCAGAAAGGCCCACGCCTGCCACGCCGGGTTCGCCAGGCGCGCCGACCACAGGGCCGATAGGGGGACCAGCCCCTGCGCTGCACCGTCCACCACGCTCCACCAGGCGCCCTGCGCGGCCACGAGGAGCGCCACCAGGTAGCCCCGCCGCCGGAAGTGGCCCAGCGCCCAACCGTAGGCGACGGCTGCCAGCAGGAATGCCAGCGCCCGCCGCAGCGGAAAGTCCCACGACCAGGAAACCGCCGTCACCGTGCCCAGCACCGCAGCCAGGTACGGCGCCAGGGGCCACCAGCCCACCAGTCGCCGGGCCGCTTCGGGAAGCCATCGGATGGGCGACTCCCACGGGAAGGGGGGCCAGTCCCCAAAACGGCGCTCCAGGTACCACCCCAGCGCGCCCACCAGGAGGATGCCCGGCCACAGGGCCAGCCCCCAGTCGGCCGGGGCGATCCACTTCGTGCGCTCCAGGGCCACAATGTAGGGGACGGGCGCCAGTCCCATCGCCGGGGTCAAAAAGAGCGGCTCCCGCAGCCAGAAGGCGGAGACGCCGTAGATGACGGCCGCCGTTCCAAAGGTCCAGGCCGCCGCCAGCGGGTCGTACCCGGCGATCGGCAGCCCCAGCGCGATAATAGTGTAGGCGACAACCATCGGCGGGACGGCGTACTGGCGGATGGGTAGGCGTCGCAGCGCCCAGGCAATCGTCAGATAGACCGCCCCCAGGCCCACCAGCCACAGGCCACGCCAGTCGGTGGGGAAACCCCGTTCGGCCAGGGCCAGGAGAAGCGCCCCCGCGGGGCAGGCCGCCGCCGGATACCCCCAGGCCGGTTCCCGCAGAATCCAGGCCGAGACCAGCGCCAGCCCCGTATCCAGCAGAAGCGCCAGCACCAGCAGGGGACGGTCGGAACTGACGACGGCGGTTCCGGCGATGGCGCTGGCGTACGCGGCCAGGTAGACGGGGAGCGCGTCGGCGGGGTCAATCCGGCGCGCAAGCCGCGCCAGCGCGAAGAGAGCCGGGGCAAAGAGCAACAGCAACAGGCCGAAGTGGGTCTGCGGCAGGTTCGGATAGAACCGGGCCAGCAGGTAGAGCCCCCAGATGGGGAGCAGGAAGGAGGCCGGATACAGGAAGCGGGCCGCCGCGAGGCCCTTCCGTCCCTGCAGGTGGTCGGCCAGGGCCGCCAGGCCGTAGAACCCCACCGCCAGCCCGAAGGTGATGCTGGAGGTCCAGGGGTTGCCCGCGCCCCAGAGCAGGGCGGCCGGCAGGAGGATGTGCGCGGTCACCTGGGGCGGCGTCCCGTACGGCCGTCGGGTGGGCGACCGGTATGCCAGGAGCAGGCCGACGACTTCCAGAAGCCATGCCAGCACGACCCAGGCCAGCGCGTAGCGGGGCGCAGGAGGCGGCTCCCAGATGTACCAGCCCCGGTGCGTCAGCAGGGTCCATGGGGCGACCAGGAGCGGGGATGCCAGCCACAGGAAGAGGGGACGGCGAAAAGCCCAGGCCGACGCCGCGTACAGGGCGACAATCATCAGCAGGGCGACGATGGACCAGTTCTCCCGCACCGGCCCGCCGCCCAGGATGAGCAGGTTGCGCACCAGGGCCAGGAAGACCGCCCCGCCGGATACGGCCCACCCGGCGACCAGCAGGGGCTGGCGGTAGAGGGACCATGCCCGCGCAGCCACTTTCCGACGGTCGCGCAGGGCGAAGAGCACCCGTTCCGCCAGGACGTAGGCGATGGCGAGGAGGGCCGCTTTGGCCGCCGAGGAGCCCCGTCCCTGGCTGTAGGCGGCAGCGATCAGCCCGCCCGCGCCCACTCCCAGCCAGGCGGCGACGTGGCCGTAGATGGCCTCTACGTCCGATACCACCAGGTCTCTTATCTCGGCAAGAGATGCTCGTTCCGGAAGTTTCCAGTACCAGGTGACCGTCCCATAGGCCAGCGCAAGGATGAGATGCCCTCCGGCAACCCAGAGTAGGGTGGGGTCGCTATCGGGGGAGTCTGCAACGCGCACCCACAGGATCAGAAGGACGGCGAGGGACGCCGTGTGGGCCGCGCCGTAGAGGGGCAGGAGGAACGACCGTCCGGCGCCGCGGCGCTGTTCCAGGTACATCCCCACCAGCAGGTACAGGGCCGGGGGCACGGTCAGAGCGGTGACGAGGAAGTCCAGCGGGAATCCCAGATGGTCCAGCATCAGACCGTATCCGAAGGGGAAAACCAACCCGCCCACGGCCAGCCATCCCCGCTGGCGCAGGGAGACGGCGTAGCCGAAGGCCAGCGCGGAGACCGCCAGCAGGTTCAGGGCCACCGGCAGTCGGTCGTAGTGATAGAGGGAAATGACGACGCCGACCACCGCGGCCAGGACGCTCGTGGCGTGCCAGGGGAGGCCGTATGTGGGGTCGCGGCGGGCCAGACGGAGGCAGGCCCAGAGGAGGACCGCTGCCAGGCCGGTCATCGCCAGCCCCTCCCAGGCATCTTCGGGCCGGATGTATTCGTGCCAGAAGAGGCCGAACCAGAGGGGCAGGGGGAGGGCGGTCGTCCAGTGCAGGACGCTCCGGCGGGGGAAGAGGCGGTTCAGGCCCGGATGCGCGCCCGTATGGGCCAGACCGGCGGTCCAGCCGGAGAGGGCGATCGCATGGCCCAGGGTGTAGATGAACCAGGGGCGGTCTTCGGCGACGATCGGGGGCATCAGCGCCAGCGCCGCCAGAATCAGGGCGCTGCCGTAGAGGTAGGGGGTGTATCGCTCCGCTCGCCGCAGGAGGACGGCGGCCCCCAGGTGAGCCAGGGCCAGGGACGCCGGGGGCAGGCCGTACTCGGCCATTTCCAGCCCCAGGGTGGAGGCGCCGGTGAGGGCCGCAGAGAGGGAAAGGAGGCTCGCCAGAGGGAGAAGTCGGGGTTGCCCCCAGAGCGCGGCCGCCAGCGCCGCCGTTGCGGCCAGCATCGTATGGGCGGCCGACGCGGCGGCCATGTCCGTCAGCCCCCAGATACTTGCCAGGGCCCCCAGGCCGATCGCCCAGCCCACAAGGGGCGGGGAGAGCACGCGGGTACGGTCGGTCCGGCGGGCCCGGAATCCGACCGTCTGATAAATCAGAGAGAGCGCGGCCAGGGGCAGGGTATGCCAGGCGGAGGGGACCTCCATCCGCTCAAAGAGGGGCGCCAGGGTGGTGTAGGAGGCCATCGGCAGGGCCGCGCAGGCGACGGAGAGGAACATCGGCTGGAGGGTGCGCGCCGTGGTCAGCCCGTAGGCGGCCGCCGCCAGCCACCAGTCCAGGGCCAGCGCCAGCCGGAATGGGGACCGGTCGCCCTGCCCGGCCAGCCACAGGCCGGTCAGGAGCAGCGCTGCGGCCAGAGTGGTCAGGAGGGCCAGGTGGCGGAAGGGGCGCCGAAGGACGGGAGGCCCGCGCGGTTCGGCGACCAGCAGGGCCAGCGCCAGCGCGCCCAGGCAGGGCGACCAGAGGTCGGAGGAGACGCCCGCCAGTTGGAGGGACGCGCAGAGCAAACTCCCCAGCGCCGTCCCCACCAGGTACCCGAAGAACTCCACCCGCACTTTCCACACGGTGAGGGAGTAGGCAACCAGGCAGACGGCGGAAGTCAGCCACCAGACTTCGGCCCAGGCTTCTCTGGGGAAGATGCCGCCGGAGAGGTAGACGGCGTAGAAGTCCACCGGGACCAGGAGGGAGGCAGTGGCGGTGAGGGCGATGCCGGAATTGCGCAGATGCATCGGCCCGCGTACGTACCAACCCAGGCCGTAGAAGAAGAGGGTGAAGGCGGAGAGGATGGCGACCTGGGCCCAGGGGGGGAAGCGCTCCCAGTTGTAAATAACCAGGGTGACGGCCGAGGCGAAGACGAGAAACGCGCCGATGAACATGAGGGTGCGCAGGGTGCGTTCGGAGAGGAGGGTACGCCAGACCAGGTCCCAGGTTAGCGGTTGGCGGGGTGGACGGGCGACGGGTGGGGCAGCGGGGGAGCGGGGGAGCGGAGGGGCGGAGGAGCGGGGGAGCGGAAGGGCGGGGCGCAGGCCCAGAAGAACTTCCAGTTCGGTGACCGATTTCTCCAGTTTGGTCAGCGCCCTCTGCGCGCGGGCCTCTTCCGTCCAGGCTCCGGCCTCCACCAGGCGGCGGACTTCGTCCTGGATGCTTCGCAGAACATCCAGGCGGTGCTGGAGGCTCTGGGGTGGAGGGGGTGGGGTTTCCGCTTCGGCCAGACGGGCGCGCCGGGCGGCGATTTCCCGTTCCAGTTCGCCGACACGCGCGGGGGCGGCGCCGGGCTGTCGCCATTCGGGAGGTCCCCAGCGCCGGAGAAAGTCCAGAGTAGTCTCCAGGCGGGCCAGTTCGCGGGCCAGTTCCTGCGCCTCTTCGGGGGTAGGAGGCGGGGGGCGCAGTTCCAGGGCAACTTCCAGTTCCCGCTGGCGGCGGGTGTAGCGGGCGCGCAGGCGCGCAACGGCTGTCGGAGAGAGTCCGGGAATCTCCGAGGGCCATCGGTCCAGTTCCGCCAGCAAGTAGCGGACGTGGGCCAGTTCTTCAGCGGCCTCGGGCGGGCCGGCGAACTCGCAATCGGGGCAGGGCGCCGGAGGTGCCCAGTCGCCCCGACCACACCGTGGGCATTGCATCGCTCCTCCCTGAGCGGCGGTGGTCAGTGGTATTTTACCATTGATTTGCCGGGAGACAATCGGGCTGATTTCGTCAGGAAAAGTGCGGCATACTTTCAGCGCCTCATCCTCTACTTTTCAGTGCCATCCTATGCGGGGCGAATTGCCGCACAAGCCCCCAAGCCCGGGTGCATTTCTGTTCTATGGCAAGTTATACCAATCGCGTTTGGGGATGTCAGATTCGCAGGTGGGTATTACCCCACAATCTGCCATAAAACTGAAATGCACCCCGTGCGGGCCAAGCCCGCAGTGGTGTGAGAATGCGCTGCTTTGAGGTATAATTTAGAACAACTACTTGGAAGGGAGGGAAGAATGAACCAGAATGCTGACCTTTTCAACCATTTTGAAGCGCTGACATTTGATGATGTTCTCATAGTCCCCGGCTATAGCGAAGTGCTGCCCGCTCAGACCGATGTCAGTATCTCGCTGACTCCTGCCATCCGACTGAACATTCCCGTCCTTTCGGCGGCGATGGACACGGTGACCGAAGCGCCTATGGCTATCGCGCTGGCCCGGGAAGGAGGGCTGGGGATTATCCACCGGAATATGTCTCCCCAGGCCCAGGCGCAGGAAGTCTCCCGAGTGAAACGCGCCCAGTCGGGGATGATTGTGGACCCCATCACTCTACCCCCCACCGCCACGGTCCGGGAGGCGGAGGAGATCATGGCGACCTACCACATCAGCGGGGTTCCCATCACGGATGAGCGTCATCGGCTGGTGGGGATTCTGACCAATCGGGACATCCGTTTTCTGGAGGCAGCCGACCTGGATCATCCCGTCAGCGACTTCATGACCCGGGAGCCGCTGGTCACTGCGCCGGTGGGGATCACTCTGGAAGAGGCGAAGGCGATTCTCCAGCGATACCGGATTGAGAAACTCCCGTTGGTGGACGAGGCCGGGGTCCTGAAAGGGCTGATTACGGTGAAGGACATCCAGAAGGCCCGCCAGTATCCCCATGCAGCCCGCGATGCGCAGGGGCGGCTGCTGGTCGGTGCGGCGGTGGGGGTGGGGGATGACCTGGAGGAGCGGACCCAGTTGCTGGTGGATGCCGGGGTGGATATCGTTGTCATAGATACGGCCCACGGTCATTCCGAAGGGGTCATCCGGGCCATCCATCGCATCCGTCACCATTGGCCCCAACTCCCCATCATCGCCGGGAATGTGGTGACGGCGGAAGGGACCGAGGCGCTGATCCGCGCCGGTGCCGACGTGGTCAAAGTGGGCGTGGGGGCCGGTTCTATCTGTACCACGCGCGTCGTCGCCGGAGCGGGGATGCCGCAGGTGAGTGCTATCTACACCTGTGCCCGGGCCGCTATGCCCTACGGTGTCCCCATCATCGCCGACGGGGGGATCAAGTACAGCGGCGACATTGTGAAGGCGATCGTCGCCGGGGCGTCGGCAGTGATGCTGGGGAATTTGCTGGCCGGGCTGGACGAAGCGCCCGGGGAAATCGTCTTCTACGAAGGACGACGTTTCAAGGAATACCGGGGCATGGGCAGTCTGGGGGCGATGCACGGTTACGGGCGGGACCGCTACGGGTCTGGTCAGACACCCGGCAAACTGGTCCCCGAAGGGGTGGAGGGACGGGTCCCCTACAAAGGCCCTCTGCACGATTACATTTATCAGCTGGTCGGGGGCCTGCGGGCAGGGATGGGCTACGCAGGCGCGGCGACGCTGGAGGAGTTGCGGCAGAAGGGCCGGTTGATCCGCATCACCCACGCAGGTCTGATTGAGAGCCATCCGCATGACGTGATCATCACCAAAGAGGCGCCCAACTATCAACTCAATCCGTAATGGCGCAGCCCAAGAGGGTATTCCCTAATGGGGGCTTGTGCGGCAAATCATTTCGGGGGAGCGGCGCGCCCGCGAAAAAGGGAGAGTGGGGTTTGTGGGGGCGGCGAAGCCGCCCCCACAAACCCCCTCCCCACCTCTTTCCCATGCGGGACGAATGGCTGCCCAAGCCCTAATGTCGGAAGTGACGGCGGCCGGTGAACACCATCGCCAGGCCCAACCGGTCGGCGGCGGCGATCACATCGGCGTCCCGGACCGAACCGCCAGGCTGGATCACCGCGGTCACCCCGGCCTGTGCCCCTTCCTCTACACCATCCGGGAAAGGAAAGAAGGCGTCGGAGGCCATCACGGCTCCCACCGCCCGCGCGCCCGCTTTGAGGGTGGCTACTCGTACCGCATCCACCCGGCTCATCTGCCCGGCCCCTACCCCGACCAGCGCCTGCGCTTCATCTACCCGCCGGGCCAGGACGATGGCGTTGGATTTCACGTACCGGACGGCCTGCCAGGCGAAGCGCAACGTCTCCCATTCTTCCGGCGAAGGGGCGCGCCGGGAGACAACCTGCCACTCGGCCTCGTCGTCTTCCCCGATGTCCGGTTCCTGAACCAGCAACCCACCCGGTACGGTATGCGCCTCCCAGGGGAATCCCGGGACGGAGTCCGTGGGGATTTCCAGAAGACGGAGGTTCGGACGACCGGAGAGAATCTCCAGGGCATCGGAGGTGAAGGCGGGAGCGGCGATGCACTCCACAAAGAGGTCCCCTAACCGGCGTGCGGTCTCCCCGTCAAAAGGGCGGTTGACGCCGATAATGCCCCCGAAGGCGGAGACGGGGTCGCCAGCCAGCGCAGGGCCGTACGCGGCAGCCAGCGAATCCGCCGACGCCAATCCGCAGGGGTTCGTGTGCTTCACGATGACCACCGTCGGCTTTGGGAATCCCTGGGCTGCCCGCCAGGCCGCGTGGAGGTCCAGGATATTGTTGTACGAGAGGGCCTTTCCCTGGAGCAGTCGCCCTCCCAGGGGGCCGGGAACCCCGGCGAAATGATACAGGGCCGCGGGCTGGTGGGGGTTCTCGCCGTAGCGGAGTGCCTCATACCGCCGGAGATGGAGCGTCAGATGGGTGGGGAAGCGGTCGCCTTCCTGGGCAAACCCCCGTTGCCAGAAAAAGAGTCGGATGGCCTCATCGTACGCTGCGGTGTGGGCGAAGGCTTTGTAGGCCAGGCGGCGACGGGTAGCCTCGCTCACTTCGCCTCGCTCCCGCACCTCGTCCAACACCGTCTCGTAGTCGGCGGGGTCGGTCACCACGGTGACCCGGGCGAAGTTCTTTGCCGCCGCCCGTAGCAGGGTGACCCCACCGATATCTATGTTCTCCACCGCTTCTTCCAGGGAGACCTGCGGGTCGGCTATTACCTGGGAGAAGGGGTAGAGGTTACACACCACCAGGTCAATGGGCGTAATCCCTAAGGAGGCCAGTTCCTCCCGGTGGGATGGGGCGTCGGTGGAGAGAATCGCCGCATGGATCGCCGGGTGCAACGTCTTGACCCGTCCCCCCAGCACCTCCGGGAATCCGGTGACCTGTGCGACTTCGGTCACTGGCAGCCCGGCCTGGCTCAGGAGCCGGGCAGTGCCCCCACTGGCGATCAACTCCACTCCGTGCTCAACCAGCCTGCGAGCGAATTCCACCAGCCCGGTTTTGTCGTAGACGCTGAGCAGAGCCTTACGAACGCGCGCCATAGTACTCCTCCGTTTTAATCTCCGACTATCTGATGGATGGCCTTACCAGTAGCCAATACGTAACTGTTTAGATTGACAATGGCAAATTTTAAGTTATAAACAAAAATTAGCAGCTGCGCCCCTGGAAAAGGCCGCTGGAAGGGCAAAAGCCAGACGGACTATCGCCTTGGCGGCGCAAAATGGGCGGTTTTCAGCCCC
>Ga0209721_1001293_pt1 | contig 19004 bp, 13 predicted proteins | sample TshhotsprinmetaG_FD_184139 | JGI IMG/M metagenome (GOLD analysis project Ga0209721, IMG submission 184139) | Hot spring microbial communities from South Africa to study Microbial Dark Matter (Phase II) - Tshipise hot spring metaG (SPAdes)... | ecosystem: Environmental > Aquatic > Thermal springs... | reverse complement strand
AAACGATTACACGGCCGGATATAATTCCTCTGGATGTATTAGATTTTGGAAGGGAAGATGTTCAAAAAGATTTCTGGATTGCGAACATCGGTCCCCGAGATTCTCGGTTGTATTTCCGAATAAAACATGAAGATGAGGGGGTTGCAAATCCTGTTATTGCAGATATTCGACCTATCGCAGGAGGGGCTAATGGCGAAGATGGGAATCCAGAAGATTTTTATCATCCTACCTTATTAAATACACTTATCGATGGCGTTCAGATTTTAGTAACTATTAATCGGGATAATCTGGAAGAAGATATTGAATACCGCGAAATAACTATTGAAGCAGTTGACCGGGACCCCATCCAATTCCCCAATCAAGCAGTCCCGCTGAATGGTGTTGAATCGAAAACAGTCAAAGTGCGTGTTGAAAAGCAACCATTGCGAATAGAGGGGGCCATAAATCGGAGCCGTCCCCCGTATGTTATGCGATATGTCTTCTTATTAAGAGATTCCTCTTCTCGTGCTATTCCCACAATTACACAGGACGATTTATCAAAAATAAGTCTTACAATTTCTGAAGATAGTATTCCTTTGGATTTAAGAGAAACAACTTATTTTCTTACAGGTCCCGAAAAAATTAAAGGAAATATGATTATCCTTCTGGACTATACGGGTAGTATGTATTACGCAGGAGTGGATAATAAACAAGACCCCCTCTACCCGGGTGAGGCAATAGAAAAGGTGAAGAAAGCCGTCATTGACTTTATTTACGACTTACCTCCCTCATATCAGATTGCTTTAATGTTCCATAACGACCGACAGCAGACAAAACGATTAATTCGCTCTTTTACAACGGACAAAGAACTATTAAAAGAATCATTAGAGTCTTTTAATATTCCTCCAAATTTAATGGGTGCCTCGGATATTTACGATGCGTTATCAGAGGCTGTGGATAGGTTAATTGTGGAAGACCTTAAAAATCCGTTGCCCTTCGATGATGCAGATGTAAAGTCCATTGTATTCATCTCCGATGGATGGGATAATGCTTCTACAATTGATGCAAACGAAATTAAAGAAAAAGCCCATGATAATCTGATTCGATTATATCCCCTCGGTTTTGCTTCGGGAGGTTCTGTTAACACGGCCGACCTCATTCCACTTGCGAAAGAAACCGGTGGACATTTGTATATTGCAAATGATGTTTCAGGGCTTCTTAAACTTTTAGGGAGCCAGAAATCATTGGTCCTCCGTCCCGACCCCGAAAGTCAGCCGAACAACCTTACTTTTTATATTTACAATGAAGGAAAAGAGAATTTAGGTTGGCAGGTCGATACAAGCAATTTACCCGTATGGATAACCAATATAGAGCCTGTACAGGGAACCATAACCGCAGGAAACGGTGTAAAAGTTACAGTAAGAACCAATCCATCACTTGCGAATCCAGGTGTTGTTGTGGATAAACAAATTTCCATTACTTCGAATGATGGGAATGCTAAAATTAAATTACAGGGGGTTGCTATTGCGAATGCGTGGGAAAGTATATCCTTAACATTAGAGGACTCAACAGGTCGTGTCTGGGAAGAACTCAAAAATCAGATCGTTTTGACCTATATTACACCGAAACAACAAGACTTCAAATATACCATTCGATTTGAATATCAACCGGGGGGAGGTTTACCCGCCCTGACAGGTATTTTTGAAGAAGATGCCTTTGCCTATATTGGGGATGTCCGTGCGGGTCAATTGTCCATGGTTACCTCCGGACTGTTTTACGGAAATGACCCGATAAATCCGAATCAGAGAACATGGCAGACAGAGGTATTTGTTCGTGCAGATTATATTCCAAGAGATGTATATTTCTTAAGGACACGGTATTTCTTACAGAAACCAGCGGATGTGTCAGATAACCAGTGGAATCTACTCCTTGCTAATGTCAATATGAAAGTAGAATTAGCCAGAGAAGGACTCATTTCTTCAAATGACGGTTGGCGTTTTATTAACGAAGGCGATGGAATATTCCTTCTATTAAATTCTGAAGATAAAGCCTTTCCTTATGGTTCATTTGGCAATCTTTTCAAGATTACAATTACAGGTTTAGATGCTTATGTCCAGTCTTTTGGTGGGGCCGCCCCTGTAATCAATCTTGCTATGCGAGTAGACAACGAATCCTTAGTAAATCCTGCAAGTGTAGGACAGATTTCACGAACGAAGTATTTCCTTTATCCGGGGGGGCCAACATATATAGACGGGTCACTCCTTATTACTTTATCAGCAAAAATAGCGGGTCCGTCCACTACCGTTGCAGGGTTATCTGGACTGCCCTTTGATCCTGAAACAAAAGATGTATGGGATAATGATAAAGATGGTATTTCTGATTTTCAAGACCCTGTTCCATATAACAAAACCATTCCCGGTAAATTGCTCGTTCCTACACGAATAGATGTTCCCATTGGGAATAATTCTGTCACACTGACAATCCGCAATAATCGTTTGGATACATTTAATTGGCAAATAGTATCGTATCCATCGTGGATTACGAGTATTAAATATGGATTGCTTGGAGATTCCGATACACCTGATTCTGAATTAGCACCGGGAGATTCTGAAAAGATAACCCTCTTTATTGACAGAACAGGATTTACCCCGGGGACTATTATTACAGGAAATCTGTTTGTTGATACCGGTATATTTGGTACCGAAAAGATTGAAATTGCAATAGCAAATTAAAAATAAATTTCATTATTAATGATTGAAAAACAGGAGCCTTCGCATGAGGCAAAAGATGTTGATAGTAAAATTTGTTGCGTCCCTACTCATAACTTTAATCATGACAGGATGTCCCTGGGTTCGTTTCTATATTGAACCCGAAACGGTAACCTTTGGAGAAACATCCGTCCGTGAAACGGTTCGTATTGTATTTAGTAAAACAGGAAATTGGTCATGGGAAGCGGAGAGTTCTACTGTTTGGCTAAAACTATCAAAAGATAATGGGATAACCACTGCAAGCAAAATAGAAGGCTCTTTGTCTGGAGCAAAAGTCCAGCCGTTGGATTTGATTGTAGACCGTTCCAATATCCCTAATGGTACCAGTATAGGAGAAGTGATCATCAAAAGCGTAGGAGAGACAAAAAAGATTACGGTAAGTATAACAAAACCGGGGACAGTAAATATCTCTGTAAGTCCGCTCTCTTTAGATTTTGGAACAATTACAACAGCGTTAGAGGCGAACCTAACGAATCAGAGTACGATAAAAACCAACTGGAGTATTTCCATACCTTCCAATGTAGGGTGGTTATCTGTTACTCCTGCAAGTGGAGAAATTTCAGCAGGACAGAGTGTCACATTAAATTTCCGTATAAACCGGACGGGGTTAGCCGTGGGTATTTATCAAACAACAGTAAAAATCACCGCAGGTTCTCAAGAAATTTCAGTACCTGTAACGATGGAGGTTTCAGCACTACAAGTTACTCCAAATGAAATACAGTTTGGATTAATAGAACAAGAAGCACAACAAACAATAAAAGTTTCTAATTTGGGGACGCAACAAATTACTATTCAGATAGCAGTATCACAGGAGTCACAATCCTGGCTTTCCCTTCAGACCTCACAAGTGAACATACCCCCTTCACAATCCGTGGATGTCCCGGTTATTGCGAACCCTACAAATCTATCTGCAAATGACTACACAGGGACCCTTCAAGTGCGGAATATTGCGACAAACTATACAGTCTCTGTTAATGTCAAAATGCGGACACGAGCATTAACAGCAAATCCCGTACTTCTCAACTTTGGTAAAATAAGGACCATACAAACTCAGACATTTACAATTAATAATTCAGCACCTGTTTCATGGAGATGGACCTCATCTATATCAGATGGTTCAAATTGGTTAAGAATTAATCCTACCAGTGGAAATATTGATGCTGGAGGAAATCAAACCATTACAGTTGAGGCCAATCCTACAATATTAAATCCCGGACAGTATCAAGGGAGTATAACAATAAACTCCAGTTGGGGTTCTTCTGTTATCAATGTGCAGATGGAAGCATCCCGGGCCCCGAAATTGATTGTTCTTCCGACACAGATTAACTTTGGCGAAACTCGTTCCGAAGAGACACTTGCCATCTGGAATGACGGAGAAGAAACGATTGGATGGGAAATAGATACGACATCATTTCCCACATGGTTGAGCATTACCCCGGTAGATAATCAAGGAATTGCATCCGGACAGGTAAGTGGCTCTCAAACATCTACCTTGAAAGTTAAGGTAAACAGAGCCCTTGCAAATGAAGCAGAAGGACCTTCCTATCAGTATTCATTCGAAGTGAAAGGTACAGCAGTAGAATCTTCAACAGACTTAACTCCTGTTCGTGTTCAAACCAATATGTCTGTTCCACAAATACCCATAATTTCCATTGTGGGAGAAGGCGTTGATAGTGGGGGTGTTCCGTTCCTGAACTTTACATTCGAAGAAATAGAACAGGAGTTTGTTATTCAGAATATCGGTAAAGGAACATTAGAATGGAAAGTAATTAGCACAGATATTCCGAGCTGGATAACAGGTATTAACCCAGCACAAGGGTCTTTAGGTAAGGGGAAAGAACAAAAAATAAAAATTTCCATTAGCAGAGATTCTTTAACATATCTGGGGGCTTCTTACCAACTATTAATTCAGTCAAACGATGTAGAAAAACCAACCGTAGCACTTACTATTGAGGTCCAAGTCCCCAAAAAAGTGATTATTGAGGCACAACCTACTGCATTAAATTTCGGTGCTAGTGAAATATTAAAAACCTTTGATCTGGCAAATCTTGGGGACCCTGGGACCGTATTGAATTTCCAGTTAATATCCAACAAAGATTGGATTTCCTTTTTTCCGGAAGTGGGCACTAGCATTGGAACAGCAGGCGCAATAAAAGATTGGAAAACGATTTCGGTATCTATTGACCGTGAAGGTTTAGAAGGAGCCAGTGCCTCAGGACAGATACAAATTGTTGGGACAAAACTTGTAAACGGACAGCGTGTTATTGATAATACAATTACTCCTGTTATTGTAGTGATAACGGTATCTACACCCTCGCTTACAGTAGAGACCGCACCACCCAATTTACGGATACCATCATTAATCCGTTATGTAATGACACTCCGCGATGTTCAACAACGAGGAATATCTCTGCCCGAGGCATTTTTGCCGACGCTTGCGTATAAGTTCACAATTACCGAAGATGACCTGCCATTGGATATTCAGGAATCCAATCGATTCCTTATTCCTATGGTAAAACAGGAACGACTTGTTAAACACAAAGGGACTATCCTTATTCTATTAGATGCATCAGGCAGTATGTTCCATTCAGCCAAATCATTGGCAGAACCTGATATTTCCGGGGCTATAGACCCCATTCGTGAGTTATATGTTCGTACTTTACCTCCTTTTATCGATGCCATTCCAGATAACTATCAAATAGGTATTGCTGTATTCAATGAACGCGAATGGTTGAATAGTTCTATCCGTATGCTAATAAACAATGATGGAGAACCTTCCTTTACATTTAATAAGGAAGTAGCAAAAAACAGATTGTTGAGTATAGATATTATTGACCATGGTGCTACCGCATTACTCCCTGCAGTATCCAGTGGTGCTGTAGAAATGCTATATGCCGATGGAGACCATATCCCGTTCGATGTTTCTGATGACCGAATTATGTTAGTAATTACCGATGGTAAATTAACGACTCCTCCCGGACAACTTTCTCCTGTAATTGACCTATTGAAAGAGACCCGCGTGAGACCTTTCTTTGTCAGTTGGGGTGAAAATGTTAATAACAATGTGTTAATTCAATTGATAGAGGAGACGGGTGGACATTTATATTCTACACGCAATCAGAATACAGGTGAAGTAGATAGTTTAGGCAGGCCTATATCCAGACCCGTGTTTTCATCATTGGCAGATTGGCTCGAAATTGACGCCAATGACCCGTGTGACCGTTCCATTGCAAAAGATATTCAAAGTCAATTGTTATTCGAATTTGTTGCTTTAAATCAGATGTCCGGTGCTACAATACGAATTGACCTTGCTTTTGATTCTCCATCCGATGATAATGGAACATGTTTACGCGACCCGGGAGATATTTCTACCGCTTTTGCACATTCACAAATCGATTTAATGAAATATGCTAATGATGTTCGTTTGGGACAGATAAAATTGCTTACCGATGGTATTGATACCACAACACAAACTGTGGATATTGTCCTCTATGCTGATTACATACCAAGAAATATTACCGCATTGCAATTCTCTGTTAATCCTGTAGGTGGAAATCCAGCGATGACGATGTCTGTGCGTCAGCCTACATTATCAGAAGGTGGCTTAATTCCGAACTGGAACTATAATCGTGCGGGAAACATATTACAATTCTCTTCCCCAGATAATCAACCTTTGGGATATGGGGCCTTTGGTTCTTTATGTGTTTTACATTTCGAGAATGCTACCCAAACCTTTGAATTACAATTTGATGTGGTTTCCCCTCAGATAACATCAAATCCTGAATCAAAATATTTTACCCATCCCAATTTGTTCAAAGTAAAAGAACAACCAACATTAGCACCCTCCAATCCTTACCCTCTATTAGAAACACAGCCTCCTATGGATGACAGTTATACAATTACTTTACCCGAAAATGTATATGATTTAGTTGTAAATATTTATAATGAAGGAGGAAGCCATAGACCTACTTTAGTCGGTTTGCTCTGGGATGTTGAAGTTCTAACAGGGGACTTCTTTGGAAACATTGTAAAACCTGATGAAGAAGACCGTATCATCTATGAAAATGGGACTCCTTATGAATTGCATATTCCGATTGAACGAGGCGAACTTCTTCCCGGAACATATATGGGAATACTACAATTCTCCTTTGACTCGATATTCAATAATCCGATAGAACGCTTTATTTATGTTTATTGCACTATTTTGCCTCCTGAAATAACAGTTATTCCTACGGTGTTGAATTTTAATTCTCCCAATACCATAGAGGCGCAATCTTTTATTATTCGAAACACGGGCCAGTCAACACTTTCCTGGTCATTTGACCGTTTGGCTCTACCAACAATAGGATATACCTTCTCAAAATTAGCCGGTTCTGTTGCTCCTTATGCAGAGGGCGGAACACAAGATGTGGTTACAATCACAGTAAATAAAACACAGATTGATAACTTTAATCCTGTTATCCCGATTGTAAGTAATGCAATCAATGGTTCCGTCAATTTGGTTATCAATGTGAGCAAGTAAAACTTAATAACATCCTATTTATTGAAGAAATTAATGAGGGTTTTTATTGTTTACCAATGTAAGGTAAAAAATGCAGTCAATATTCATTACTATATTTTTAGCATTAGTTTTTGTTTTGGTTCTAGGTATTATTTGGGTATGTATTCATTTACTTGCCCAGTACCGATTAGGAGAACGAGGTAGAAAGGCATGCGAAATAGCGGGGGATACTCCAGAACATTGCTGTCAACATATAGAGCACTGTCCAGAAGAAATCCGTAATAAGTGCAAACACACGGACATAAAATAAAAACTCGTCTTAATAATGTTATTGGACAATGAAACCGAGACTAACAAAAAAAGAAAAATGGATTATCTTTTTAATTGCTTTTTTTATGATATGCGTTCTTCTATTCCGTCGGATTATCAACCCTCTTCTTCACTATTTTTAATATACTTCCCCTTCCTATTTAAAAAACTTATATTTAGAAGCGAGAGGGATACTGTTTTTATTAAAAAGTATTTTTATTGTAAACCAAGGGATGTCTTTGCAAAAAGATATTCCTGAGAGTCTTCAGGAAATCGCTTCATCATTTCCTCATATATCCAAATTTTCCCGCGGTAGTTATCTGTTTCCTCATAGCATGTGGCTAACTCAGGATAGACAGATTTGATACCTTCCCATTCAGGATACTCTATTATGATTCTTTCATAATAGGGGATCGCACTTGCACAATCCATTTTCTTCATCTTATAAAGATTCCCCATTGCTGATAAATAAGCGGGCGTATCAGGGCTTTGAGGATTTTGTTCCAGATATTTTTTATAATACTCAATTAGTTCATCCGGCTTATTCAAATCTGTGGGGACTTGTGTCTCAGAGTTCTCTTTTGCATCCATTGTTAATGTTGGGGTTGTGTTCAAAGTCGTTGATAGGCTATTGGGTACTTCTATTGCGTCAACACTATTTATTTTCCCCAAGATAGCACCAACACTCCCCAGAATAATGAGTAAAATAGCACCACCTAATAAAAGGTATGAAGAATAGGTCTTTGTATAATTTTTGAATTCACTCATTTTTTATCCTTTTCCATTAAAGTCCTAATTCACGCCAGCCAACTTGCTGTAAGGTTGTAATCGGATAATTTGCAATCATTCCAAAAGGTAGATTATCAGCCAATGCTGGAACTTGATAAATACTCGGAACTTGTGAACCCATGTCAAAATAATTTGAAACAATCGTTCCTATTACATCCGTTTGTTTTGAAATCTTTATCGTGTTTTGTGCATAAAAAGCCCCCATAATATCACATTGTGATGTATTCCCAATATACATCGTCTGTGAACTCATAATTCCTATAATGTTGTTTACGGGAAAACTATTTATGAAATTATTGGGGTTCCCATTGTTGCAGGTAATTAAGTCAGAGTCAATTGTAACATCGCCGTATGCGAGAATAGCCGCACGTCCACTATAATTAATTGTGCGGTCATTTCCACCGCCCGTAAATGTTAAGTTCCCGTTAATTCGTATTTGTCCATTAATTCTTAATACATTGGTTGTTGGGTCAAACCAAATATAGTCATGGTCACTTGGAGGTAATGTTGCAGGGAGAGAACCATTAAGATAAGTTCCGGTCGTTGCATTCCAGAAAACTTTGTTTCCTCTAGCGTTTAATACTAAATTTCCGTTAAATACACCATCAGAAGGATTGACAGGGTCTGCTAATAACACCTGAGAAAAATAATCCTGAAAGCTATACCAACTGCCTGTGTTTTCATTCATAATCTTCGAACCGTCGATTTCCCGCCAATCATCTGTGAGTAAGGGGAAATTTACACGATTTCCCAGGTCATAAAGTTCATTCCAACCATTATCACTATATACATTTTTGGGGATTCCTCTACCTCCGTCGGGAATTGTTTGATTTCCTGTCCAACCATCGTTGACAAAGGTAGCGTCCATGGTCTCTTTCCAACCGTTTCCACGAACATGGGGTTCTCCTATTTCTGAATTACCGGATAATCCTACAAGTCCTCTTTTTACCCGAAGTTTTGCATTTAATGTATCTATTGTTTCTCCGTCAAATATGGTTTTAGGTAATGCAGGGATTCGTTGTCTTAAATAAGTTGGAATACCTATATAATTATTATGTATCAATGCCGTACCACTCAGGTCCAATGCTGCTATGGCAGGATTCCCGGGTAGTAAATTATTTCCTAATATATGTACGGAACCAAAAATACATACATTCCCATTAATTACATTTCCTATCTGACCATTACCCGCAAAAATTGCATTTCTCCATACATTTACATCATTACTATCTGTAATAACCTCCAACCTACGGGTCGTTCCATTCTTCTCTGCAATAGCATATATCGTAACCATATCCTGTTCGTTTATATCATCGACAACACCATCTCCATTGTTATCAAAGTTATCATTTTCCCACGGAATCGCTACTGCAAAATATCGGACAGATGGGTCAGAACTTAATGTCCGTGGTGTTACCCCCGGGCTATTAAAAGAGGGTAATATCGGTTCGTTATTTGCATTATAAGAAGGTATCCAATTAGTTAAACCAATCAATCCATTTCCACCGATTTCTAATGAACCTTTACTTTCCTGCACGGCCGAAACAACGCCCCAGAAAGCATCTCTGAAATCGGAATATCTATTTTGTTGTATACTCTGATTGATTATCTGAACAGAAAGAGTACTTAGCAATGCAATTGCTACCATTACAAATATCAAGGCCACAATCATGGCCATACCTTCTTCTTTTCTCTTGTAATCTTTTGAGTATGAAGTCCATTTTATCAACATGGGAGTACACCTCTTTTAAGGGTTTCTTGGGATTACACGCTCTTCAACATTTATTACAAATTGATGCCCGCGGCGAGATTCTCCTACAGTATCAATATGAATTTGAACGGTATTGTCCTGTGTCGTAATAAAGAACCCACGGTCTAATCTCCCATTCCCATTTGTATCATTAAATGTCCCATTTGCATTTCCAACTTCTGGAGGATTAAATAAATGGTTTGCCAAAACAGTAATATTATTTCCTTGAATCATAATTAATTGATTACCGGTCATTCCATCACCATTGGCGTCCTGAGTATCTCTCTGTACAGTTACAACATCTCCTAATTCAAGATTTCCGCCTACATCGACACAAGTCCCATTCCCATCTAAATCTGTAGGCATACGAAATCTCAATGTGTGCCCCGGTAATTCATTCCAGTTTACAGTTTGACGAGAAGCATGAGACAATCTCGGAATTAGGATTTGCATTGCACGACGTGCTTCGTCTGTGGCTGTTATGGTTACATTATAATTCTGTACCGTGTCACTTAAACTTAATGAAAGTGTAAACAAAGCACCCATAACAATGGTCATAAGGCCCACAGTCATCGTGAGTTCAATTAGTGTCATACCGAAAGTATTATGTTTAATTTGATACATAAGTTGAAGCCCTTTTGGTTATTGTATATCCACGATCTGTTGTTTTCCATGATAATGTAACTCGAACCTCGAAAGGATTGGGCAAATTAAAATTTCCTCCACTATTCGGCAAGGTGATAGGGGCCCCATCGGGTCTTATCGCCTCAACTTGAACTACTCCATTTATACCCGGTAAATCAGGGAGAATAGGACGGAAATTTAATATCTGTGAACTATCTGTTCGACTAATTTGGTCCAATATTTCATTAACTACACTTTCTGCCTGTAACCGTTGTGTATGTATCTCGCGGTTCATTCCCATTGCAATAACAGAAGTGAATATCATACTTAACACAAATGCTAATATGCCCGCTGCAAACATCAACTCCACGAGCGTCATGCCTTTTTGTGTTTTATGGTTCTTTTTTAATATCATCTTTTTCATATACATTTGAATAACTCCAAATTATAATATAGATGTAGCAATTACTATGCCATTATTAATTCAGTAAAATATGAAATTTATAAGTTGCTGTTTATAAATGATTTATATGCAAAATAATTTTTTTATTGTTAGGATTATGTTCCTAATAGATGCTTTATCCGTGGAAATTTCCACAGTTAATTTTTTTTGGATGTTTGAAAATTCGCAATAAATAAAAAACCGACTATACGGAGAAAATGAATGAAAAAAATAAGTCAAATACGGTGTTTTCTATTAGACATGGATGGAACAATATATCTTGGGAATCAAATTCTTCCCGGTGCAAGAGAATTCATTGAATACTTAAAATCTACAGATAGAAAATTTTTATTTTTTACAAACAATCCGACAAAGGATGTACAACAATACCAAAAAAAATTAGATTTATTAGGAATACAAGTTTCAAAAGAACAAATCTTAACATCAGGAATGGCAACAGTCGAATTTCTTAAACGGAACACAACCTATAAAAATCTTTTTACTGTTGCACCCCCCTCCTTTGAAAAAGAACTTGTCTATGCAGGGTTTAATTTAGTTCAAGAACAACCGGATGCAGTTTTAATTTCCTTTGATATAACCTTAACATATGAAAAGTTAAAAAAGGCTACATACTGGCTTTTACAAGGAATACCATATATAGCAACCAATCCCGACCTTGTCTGTCCGACAGAGAATGGGCCCATTCCTGACTGTGGCTCAATTGCAAGACTACTCCATGCTTGCACCGGTAGAGAACCACGATATATCGGCAAGCCCAATCCCGAAATGATAGAGATGGCTTTGAAAATTTTAGACATGCAACCTCAGCATACCGCTATGGTAGGCGACCGATTATATACCGATATGGAAATGGCGTATCGCGCAGGAGTTACATCCATCCTCGTTCTCTCAGGCGAAACAACACAAGAACAACTAAACCAGGCAGAAAGAAAACCTGATTTTGTCTTTCCCTCCGTAAAAAAATTGCTTGAATCAATCAATTTATCTAACTAAATTGGAGAATATCATACTATTCTTTTTCTTATAAGCAAGGTTTTCTATAAACTCACAAACCGTTATGATATATTCCAAAAGAACCCTGTGTTTTAATATTCGTGTTTATTGTATTACATAAAAATTAACGAATATTAGCGAAGTAGAATTGTGTTATTTGATGACTTTTAGATGGGATTTGCCAAATAATGTTATTGATTTTCCTGAATGTAAAAGAAACAAGGATCCGTATAATTGAATGAAAGAAAGATAAACTTTTTAAGGATAATAGTTTATTGTTTTTTTAGAATTATTTGTCCGCATTGTTTTTTTTGGGGCATAATTCATGCTAATGTAAAGAACAAAAAAGGAGTAAAACTATGAGATTGAATAAAATAATGCCCATTCTAATCATTACTTCTGTAATATTGTTTTGCTATGTATCTTCTATTTTTCCCGATGATGCAAAAGAAAATACAACCAAGGTAGAAACAGAGTTAATCCAGAGGATAGAAATGCTTGAAAAGAAAGTTCATGAATTGGAAGCATTGCTAAAAGAAAAGGAACAAACAATATCAAAAACAACAGTTTCTGAAAATGTTCCGGTAGAAGAGCATGCCCTATCAGAAAAGGTAGAAGTTAAAAAAGAAGATACTTCTCCAAAACTGATAACGCAATGGAAAGACCGTTTAACATTTAAAAGTGAAGATGACTCTTTTGAAGTGCAGGTTGGTGGACGACTCCAATTAGACTGGGCCTTTTTTGATAATGACAATGATTTGAGTTCTGTTTTTGGTGAAGAAGATGACGGGACCCAGTTTAGACGGGCACGAATCGATTTTATAGGGAAGATTTATGAATCCATCTTTTATCGTATGGAATTCGATATTGCAGGTGATAAAGATATGGAAGGTCGAGCGAAATTTACCGATACATATATGGGGATCTCTGACATTCCCTATCTTGGAAATATTCAAGTAGGTCATTTCCGGGAACCTTTTGGAATGGAACGACTCACAAATTCCAACTACAATACTTTCATGGAACGGGGCTTTAATGATGTCTTCAATCCCAAACGAAATGTAGGATTCATGTTATACAATTCCCATCTCCAGAACAGGCTTTTGTGGCAGGCGGGTATATTTAAAGAGACGGATGATTTCCCCTCGGATAATGATAGCGACGATGACCAGGGATATGCTGTTACGGGTCGTGTTGTTGGTTTACCCTGGTATGAAGAAAAGGGGCGAAAACTATTACACTTAGGTTTAGCATACAGTCATCGTAATCCGGATGGTGCTCCCTTCCGTTATAGAGCCAATCCAGAATGTGCTCTTGCTTTTTCCTATTTAGATACAGACCGATACAACGGATTCCGGATTGCAGATGCTATTGCTGATGATGTCAATTTAATAGGCACAGAGTTGCTATGGATTTACGGACCCTTTTCGATTCAGGCGGAACAGGCCCTCTCCTATGTAGATACAAACTTTGCAGGAACAAGAGAATTTCAAGGAGGATATATTTACACAACATATTTCCTGACAGGAGAAAATAGAACATACAATAATAAGATGGGAACCTTAAGTAGAATTAAACCGAACAAAAACTTTTCACCCAAAACAGGTTCCTGGGGAGCATGGGAGTTAGGCTTGCGTTATTCCTGGATAGACCTGGATAGCGGAATAATTCGTGGGGGAAGGGAGCAAGACTGGACCTTAGGCTTGAACTGGTATCTAAATCCGGACACACGCATTTATCTAAACTATACACTTGCAAATATTGAACATGATTTATACGATGGTAATTTAGGTATTCTACAAACACGATTCCAGATAGACTTTTAACCAACAAAAGATAAAAAGGAGTAAAACATGAAACACATTAAAGCAACAACCTATTCACAATTTATCCTCCCTACAGCAGATTCAACCCTTCAAAAACAACAACAAATTGCTGTTTGGAACGATGGAATAAAAATGTTAAGTTCCTTATTCGACCTAATAATAAAAATTCTCGATAAAGTCAAAAACACTTCCGAATAAAAAATTTAATTTATCGTTTTTAGCAAATAATAAAGAGCCTCTACATAAATATAGGATATAGAGAAGGGAAATTCAAAAAATTAAAACAAAAACAGAACCATAAAATCCCATTTTTTATATCCCTCTATGTTTTCTGTGTTTTTCTCTTCCCAAAGAATTCATGAAGTAACTACAATATCATGCTGAACACAGTATTTAGTCCCAAACAACCATTTTAAATTTATGTGATAACATAATCTTGATAAGGATTAACCACAGAGGACATAAAAAGATTTTCTACCCTAAAAAAGAGGTTAGGACAAATCAATCTTGATTAGGAAGATAGAAGAAGGGGAGGATTAGAATCGAATAAACAGATAAATAGGATTGAAGTTAAAATTTTTGTGATAAGAATTGGTTAGGGGAACTTGATAGTAATTATAGAGATAAGGGGAATAAAACGAAACAGAAATTTTCTTTGTTTTAAATTCTGCATTGTACTGGTCGGGGTGAGTGGATTTGAACCACCGGCCTCTTGGTCCCGAACCAAGCGCTCTAAACCGGACTGAGCTACACCCCGAAAATTTTTAGATAAAAAACACCCCTCTCCCCCTTTTTTTTCTCAATGATTAATTTATGACTTGCCGATTAGTTGTAGCGAGCAACCGTAATATCTGCTCCACCTGCTGCAGAACCACCACCACTAAGTCCTGCGATACCACCTGTTCCGCCGGCGCCACCTGCAAGACCTCTTACCTGTCTCACCTGGGTTTGCTGTGTGGAGGTAGTGCTGTCAGCAAATGCTGTCATGGCACAAAGGGCTAACAGGACTACGAGAGTTAATGCTACTAATTTTTTCATTGCTTGTCTCCTTGTTGTTTGAATTTCATTTTTATATTCAATTATATATACCTGCATACTTAACTAACAATATATTACCATATTTAAAACCAAATGTCAAGTTATTTTTTATAAAAAAATTAGGGATATGAAAAATAATCATATCCCTAAGAAAATCAGAGTTATGCGACAGGCTCAAAGCCTTCTCTATAAGGTTCGCGTTTAATCAACTTATTGGCCTCTTCGTCTTTGAATTTCAGGGTATTCGGGTCAAATTCCAGAGAACGTCCCACACGATATGCAATGTTACCTAAATGACAATGGACACATGAAATATGGGCGTCATATGGAGTAACAGGAAGGTCTTCTTCTTTACGAGAGCGAACAGCACGGAAGAAACGGTCCCATTTATCCAAATCTTCAGGTAACGGGTCATTTACGGCAATCGGCTTATTCTTATAATCAAAGAACCCTTTTCTACGGACATAGTAACCATCGGTACCGAAGAAACTATTACCACAATCACCACCTTCTGCTTCCTGGAAAGAACCTAAATTACGGACTTCAAATGTAACCATTGAGCCGTCTTCATAAGTGAATGATGTTGCCTGTGTATTCGGTGTTTGTCCATCATCATCCCATCCATATCTTCCACCGGTGCTATATACTTTTACAGGTAATCCACGGTTATGTCCCCAGCAGGCTATATCCATTTCGTGTACTCCCTGATTCCCAATCTCTCCGTTTCCATATTCCCAGAACCAGTGCCAATCATAATGCACATACAGACCGGGTTTGTCCTTACGGTCTTTGTTTTTCATAAAGGGATGGTCCACAGATGTCCCCTGCCATAAAGTCCAGTTCAAGTAATCCGGAGGGGTTCCGGGTTCTCCGTGACCTATTGCAAAGCGATTTCCATTTTTATATACATAACCGCGGGAATGCATAACTTTCCCGATAAAACCTTTGTGAAGTAATGCCATGTCGCGAATCAAAGTGTTATCAGACCGGCTTTGTGTGCCATGTTGAACGATGCGATTATATTTCTTTGCCGCTTCAACCAATTGTGTTCCTTCCCAGATATTGTGAGACAACGGCTTCTCCACATATACATCTTTACCTGCTTTGCAAGCAGTAACAGTTATCAAAGTGTGTGTATGATTTGGTGTTGCGATTGTAATCGCATGGATGTTGGGGTCTTGCACGGCTTCTCTAAAGTCTTCATAAGCCTTAGGGGTTTTTCCCTGTTTAGAGCCCACTGTTTTTACCATACGTTCTAATACCCTTTTATCAACATCACACAGAGCCACAATTTCCGCTTCATTCGATTTCTCTAAAATATCTTTTATATGGCTTCCACCCTGACCATTAAATCCAATTGTGCAAATTCCAATCCGTTCATTGGCTCCAAAAACTTTTCCTGCGGCCATTGTTCCCGCAACCAGTACCGCGGTACTTTTCAGAAAACTTCTTCTTGTTAAAGGTTTCATGATAATTTCTCCTTGTTATTCTTGTTCAGAAAAATACTTTCCTTTATTATACTAAATGAAATGGACTATTTTCATTTGTTTGGTTTCATTTTTATTGGGGTTGGAAGTAAAGCAATACCGTTTCCCCACTCCCCAAAGAAAGGAGAAGTGTCTCCCGTTCAAACCATTTTTGTTCAGGCTGAAATAAATTTTCGATGTTCAGAAATTGGTTAAATTGCAGGATGCGGTCTCCAATCCCTTTTGTATGCAGAGCCAAAATACTTGTGCCTACAAGTAATGTGTCCTGACTTTCTAAACTTCCTTCTGCAATAACCGTCGGTACTTCAAGGATAGATAGTATTTCGCGAATAGCAAGATAATTCATATTAGGTTCAGCATAGTACACAGACACCCATTTATCATTTATCGTTTTGATTGCAATACTGGGTTTCCCATTCGAAGAGTACCGTGCAATTACATCTGCATTTTCATCATCAATATAAAATAACGGTGATACGGATAAAGACTCCCCAAAAGTTTCCCCTTTGTTTAACCATCTTCCTTCAAGATCCAGAGCAGAGCCTGTTGTGGTTTCTATATCGAATTGTTTTACCTCCATTTGTGTTAGCCGTCGAACAATTTCGTAGTTATTTGATACAGTAGTCCATGTTGGAGTGTAATACCATATGACTATTGATTTATCGGTTTCAAAAATGTGATGTAGTGTTTGTATTTCCTTATCTGTTGGTGGGTAAAGATTAAAAATAAAATAAATTAATTTTTTCGGAATACGCTCATCAAGCAAATCCTGCATAAGATAAAACTCCACAGGTAACCCCACCTTCAAAAGTTGGTCCCGCGTACTCACTATAATTGATGAATAGAACTCAATGCCTTTTTGTGTAAGCAGATGCATAGCCCGTTCATCGATAATCATTGCCAGAGGTTCCCAGAGAATATTCTCAAACGGCACTACAGCAGGGTATTCTGCCGGCACCTCCTCCGTGTTGTATTTTCCCACTTGCAAACGGGGTAAGGTATTATCTTCTTCGTTTGGATATTCATTCGGTATCCCTCGTATTTTTCGAGGTTGGAGTCTTAAATTTTGAAAGCCCCCTTCTTGTGTTAAGACTTTCGTCGATATTTGTATCATTTTCTCAAATAACTCCCATTGCTCCGTATCCAGAAGCCAACCTTTTCCTTCAGGGTCTGTCCATATTAAACCTGTATTGTGAGCAAGGGACATTCCCAGATTCCGTTTTTGTACAGCAAAAATATTTTCGGCACGTACACCTTTTACTCGCACTACTTGCTGAGTAAAAACATCAAAAGAAACACCTGTTCGTGTATCATCAAAAAGCAAAACATCTTTACCGTGAAGCGAAATACTTTCAATGACACCAGCAGGTCCCCCGGATTCTCCCAATCCACGATTTATATATGAAATAGGTAGTACGAAACCATCCACATCGCTTTCCAATATAGTATCTAAAGCAAATTGACCCGTTGCTGTATCTGCGGTGTCCATGTTCAATCCATAAGGAATATAAATCTTTGTTTTCGTATCCGGAAGTAATTTTCTCAGTGTCATAGCGCAGAAACCGATACTCTCTGCCAGACTTTCGTTAAAGAATCGGCGATAATCTATTAGAATACGGTTTTCCACAAGGTTTAAATAATTTGAATTGATAGATACATCCATTCCTTTACGCAATTCTTCAAGGATAATAGATTGTTCCAATGTGTCCGCACCGAATAATTGTGTTCGTTCTTCGGGAGAGGGATAGTAATTCTGTATCCACTTATTAAAATTTATTAAAGAGTACTCCGATTCATCCAAACCCGGAGCAATCCACCAGCGGTTTTTCAAAAAACCTAAGATGAAACCTCCCACTTGTTCTCCAATTTTCGATGATCGCAGACTATCCACCATCAAACTAAAAGTATCCTCAATCGATTTTTTCCAGAAGGGTGTATTAAAGCATGCGTAGGGTTGGGCTTCACCATTGATGATCATACTTGCTGACTTTTTCCCCTGGAACCAAAATTCGGGAGGATTGAGGTCTAAATAAATCCAATATTTTCCTTGAGGGACAACTTCGTTTATACATTGTAAGGTTCGAAATAATTCGGGTAAATCATCCGAACCACGCCATGGAAACGGAACATCTATAATATAATTTACAACACCCACATCTTTCGCATGTAAAAACTCTTTCTTAGCAACTTCATTACAAGGGTCTCCACCTATATAGACAAAAAAAGGAAAAGGGATTTCTTTGTCCTGCTGTTTACCATTGATATCCTCTTCGCCGGGAGTGGGAGGTAGCGGTCTTGTCATTAAATCATGAAGCGAATATTTCCCCGCAATAGTACCAAACCACCATGAAAGTCCAACCACAATGATGAGAATAAAAAAAAGAAAAAAATTTCGCCAGAACAAATTCTTCAAATACTGGGTTTCTTTATTTTTATGATGCACTATTATATATCCTTATCTATTTTCAGATATTTTT
>Ga0209721_1001292_pt1 | contig 19023 bp, 17 predicted proteins | sample TshhotsprinmetaG_FD_184139 | JGI IMG/M metagenome (GOLD analysis project Ga0209721, IMG submission 184139) | Hot spring microbial communities from South Africa to study Microbial Dark Matter (Phase II) - Tshipise hot spring metaG (SPAdes)... | ecosystem: Environmental > Aquatic > Thermal springs... | reverse complement strand
TCCCTGGCCTTCGGGCGTGAAGGTCCAGGAACCCCGGTAGACGTCGAAATCGCCCTCTTTGCTATCGAACTCGTTGCGGAACTCGGCATCATACCACCGCTCATCCTCGATCCAGTGCACCTTTTTGCCCATCGCAATGGCTACAAAGCGGGTGCGCGAGGTGGTCCCGTGGTCTTCCAGAACCTCCAGGGTCTCCACATCCTTGAGGTAGGGTTTGAGGCCAGCCAGATCGCGGGCAGCTGCGTAAACCTCCTGAGGCGGCTTGGGAATGTATAGCTCAGAGATGACTTCAGGCATAGCGCCAGTCTACAGGAGAAGCCAGCCCTGTGCGCATGGGGTTCGACCTCTGGGGTCGAAATTGGGTAGGCTACTGAGCATGTCAGCCAGTTTTGAGGAGAAGCTGCGACGGTTGGCCAAGGTCGCAGTACAGGTGGGGGTTGGGCTCCAGCCCGGCCAGAAGCTTTACGTGAACGCCCACATCGAGGCCCTGCCGCTCACCCGGCTGGTGGTCGAAGAGGCCTACAAGGCCGGCTCGAGGCTGGTGGTCACCCAGCTCTACGACGAGCAGCTCAACCTGGCACGCTACCGTTATGCCCCACGCGATTCCTTCCAGGAGTATGCAGGCTTTCTGGTGGATGCTCGGATCAAAGCCCTGGATGAAGGCTACGCCTGGCTGAGCATCCTGGCCGACGATCCGGAAATTCTGCGAGGGCAGGACCCCGAACTGATCCGCCAGGCCTCGCAAACGGCGGCCCGTTTCAGCAAGCCCTTCTCGGAGCGGATCAGCGGGTTTGCCACCAACTGGTGCATCATTGGCGCGGCCTCGCCGAGCTGGGCCAGGTTGGTCTTTCCTGATGCCCCCCTCGAGCAGCAAATGCAACAGCTTTGGGAGGCCATTTTCAAGGTAAGCCGAGTGGACCAAGACGACCCCGTAGCGGCCTGGCAGGCCCATGTGCAAAACCTCGAGCATCGCGTAGAGCAGCTCAACAGCAAGCGCTATGCGGCCTTGCACTTCAGTGGCCCCGGTACCGATCTGCTGGTTGGACTGGCCGAGGGGCACCTGTGGGCCGGCGGGGCAGGCCGGGCGCAAAACGGCGCACGGTGCATACCCAACCTGCCCACCGAAGAGGTGTTTACCACCCCCCACCGCGAACGGGTCGAGGGCTGGGTTCGTAGCACCAAGCCCCTGAGCCTGCACGGCAATTTGCTCGAGGGCATCCGGGTTCGCTTTGAACAAGGCCGGGTGGTCGAGGCCTATGCCGAAAAGGGTCAGGCCATCCTGCAACACTTGCTGGAAACCGATGAGGGGGCCCGGCGACTCGGTGAAGTGGCGCTGGTTACGCACAGTTCGCCCATCTCCAGGAGTGGATTGTTGTTCTACGAGGCCCTTTACGACGAAAACGCCGCCAGCCATATTGCCCTAGGGGCCAGCTACGACGAGTGTCTGCAAGGGGGCCACAGCCTGACCCCTGAGCAAAAACGGGCAGCAGGGGCCAACGATAGCCTGATTCACATAGACTGGATGATCGGTTCTGAACACATCGACGTGGACGGCATTCGCCAGAGCGGTCTGGCCGAACCCCTGATGCGAAAGGGTGAGTGGGTTGGTTGAAGCCGAAAAACTGGCCTTGCTCGAGGTCGAAACTTGCTCTACTGTAAGACGTGTGCGGTAGGATGGCCCGGATAGTGGATTGCAAACCCGCTCGGTCTCTCGATGCAGCCTCAAGAGAATTTTGCGGCAAAGTAGAGCAGTAGGGTCAGGCAGCGTAAAGTACAGGCGCCCGCATGAGCAGGTGCGCGTCGATAGTTTGTGCGGAAAGTGGGCCGTGTGGTTTTAGCACCGGTCTTTTATCAAATCAATGTAGGGCAAAACCTAGCTATAGAAAAGAAGCGCAGTCCTTTTTGTGTCGATTCGTTTCTGTCAATCTGAGTGTGGAGGTATACATGCCCTTGCTGATCTGTCCCAACTGCGAAACGGGTATGAACGAAATCCTACGCAACGGTGTGCACATCGATGTCTGTCCGAAGTGCCGGGGGGTCTGGTTAGACGGCGGTGAAATGGAAAAACTGCTCTCGCAGGTGCGCCGCTACGAGGAGGAGTACGAAACCGAACTCGAGGGCTACCGCCGGCAACACATCCCCCCACAGGGCTACCGCCAGCGACACGTCCCACCCCAGGACTACGAGCCAGCACCGCCCCGTCCGCGCAATCCCTACGACACCGACAACGATGAGTACTATAAGCGCCATGGAAAGAAGAAAAGCAAGCTGGCCAAATTGCTGGATTTTTTTGATTAGGACAACTCAAGTGAAAGCCTGCAGTCAGCGGAAGTTGTGTATGCTGCTGGCATGGTTCCTTGCAAAAGCAGCCCCACCTGTGGATTGGATGGACATTCCCTTATGGGGCAGGCTAGCAGTGTAATACCGGATTCAAACTGATAATCATCCGAACCAAAAACTTCAGAGGCTTAATTGCACCGCGCGCTACGCAAATGGAATCCTGGAGCACACCTCACCCTACGGTCGGCGAAACAAACATCTGCCTGCCCGCCAGAAAACCTCTCCCTTCCAAGGGGCGGTATCGCGTCCCGTTTTCACAACCAGTATCACTTTCCCATGATGCAGTAAATAGGTATCGCCCTCTGCTGCACGGATGGCTTAGGTCGGGTTAGTTCGTCATCATCCGGTGGCGAGCCAGCCGAATATGGTGTAAACCAACTGAATTCCCTTTCGGTGCGATCCATCCCTATCAGCAACGCAAGGCCCCGGTACGCAGGTCGAAAATCACCAGGAGCTTCGGGCTCTATAACTATACTTCAGAGCAATGAGCGCTCTGATCGTTCCTTTGTTTGTGACTTTCTTTCTCGGACTGGCTGCCTTCATGGCTCACCGTACCATGAACCACCTACACCGCCGGTTGCTCGACGCCGAGCTGGGCGGTCGTGACTACAATCTCCTGAGCGATCACGAACGCCACCACCTGAACGAGGCCATAAACTACAAGTTTCACCGGTCGATGGGCGGCATGTTGGCTTCCTTTGTGCTGTTGTACGCCTATCCCACCCTCTTCATCGGTCAGAAAATACTGGGCCGCACCCAGTGGAGTGCTACCGAGGTGTTTGTGGGCTCCTCGCTTATTTATTTTGTGACGTTGGTGCTGGTTGGCCTAAGCACTCAGCTAGGATAGCGGCCCAACAGCTTCAGAGGCTCGGATAGCGGCCTAGCAACTTCAACGCGACCCATAGCCCTAGCCGCCGCTCCGGGCTGTCTAGATCGCCCAACATACCTTTGAGCTGTTCTAATCGGTAGTAAACGCTCTGTCGCCGTACCCCCAGCGTTCGAGCTGTTGCAGCGATGTTGAACTGCGAGGCCAGCAAGGCTTCCAGGGTAGTCAGCAGGGTGTTGCGCGGTCGGGTGGGCAGGTTCAGGAGGGTACCCAACTGGCGCTGCAAAAAGCTCCGGTCACGGCCCGTTTCGACCAGGGCTTCCAGCAGCGATTCCAAGGGGGGCTCTTCCCTATTTATGCTGGGTCGCAGGATGCGCCCGTGGGCTGCGCGGGTCAGGTCGGCGAAGCGCACCTCGGTGCGAAAAGCCAGGATAGGAAACTGCAGTGTTTGGGCCGTGTGCAGCACCTCGAGGGGCACCTCTTTCAGCCACTGCACCAGCTCGAGCCCCAGCCCCACCACCCCCGCCTCGGCTAACGAACGCACATAAGCCATACGGGCCTCCGGCGCGGCACGGGACAGCTCGAGGCCAGTTGAGAGCAGCAGCTCGCCCCCGGAGAGCAGCCGAGCCACATCCAGAACCTCGGCCACATGCACCCACGTGACCGGATTCTCCAGCCGGCTCTGTCCGGAGAGCAGCTCGGCCTGGCTGAAAGCCGGTAGCTCCAGAATTTGCCGCAGGGTCGGAAGGCCCATCTGCACGGCTGCTACTGCGACAGAATCCAGCGCATGGTCTTGTCGGCCAGGCGATCCAAGGCCTGCACGGCAAGCTCGAGGTGCTCTTCCTTAGTGTCCTCTATTTTGTTGTGGCTGATGCCGTGCAGACTCTGCACGAATAGCATAACGGTGGGGATGCCCGCCCGGGCCACCTCAGCTGCGTCGTGCAAGGGGCCCGAGGGGAGGCGGTACGAGACCCCCGCCACCTCGCGGATGGCCTCGTCGCACAGCTCGATCAGGTGTGGATGAAAGGGAATTGGCTCGATGTTCCAGATACGGCTCCACTCAACCGCGCAATTCTCTTCCCTGGCAAAACGCTGGCTGGCTTCACGGGCCTCGGCGAGCATCTGGGCCAGCACTCCGGCATCGAGGTCGCGCTGGTCGAGGGTGGTCTCACAGCGCCCAACCACCGCCGTGACGATTCCGGGAAAGGTCTTGACGCTGCCCATGGTGCAGACCGCATCGGGGTGCCTCATGGCGATGGAGCGTATCTCCAGGGCCAGCTTGGCCGCGGCCGCCAGGGCATCTTTGCGGCGGTTCATGGGTGTAGAACCAGAGTGGGCCTCCTGGCCATAGAAGGTGATGGCATGCCGCTCCACCCCTTTGGTGCCCAGCACCACCCCCAAGGGCAGGCCCTTGTCGAGCAGCACCGGACCCTGTTCGATGTGCAGCTCGAGGTAGGCAGCGGCATTGTTCTGCTCGGCCTGGGCCTCGGGGAAACGGTCGATCTCTACCCCACAGCGCCTCAGGGCCTCCTCGAGGCAGACCCCGTCCTTATCGGTGCGGCTCCGGTCGGCCTCGATGGTATGCGTACCTGCAAAGGCCGAGGAGCCCAGCAGGCTGCGGCCAAAACGGGCCCCCTCCTCATCGGCCCAGTCCACCAGGCGCACTGTCACGGGGGGTTTTCCCTCGTACTCCTCAGCAATTCGGCGCAGAACCTCGAGACCGGCCAGCACGTTCAAACAGCCATCCAGCCAGCCGCCGTTGGGCACAGAGTCCAGGTGACCCCCAATCAGAAGGGTCTTTTCGCTCTTTCCCGGTAGGGTCACCCAGTTGTTGCCTGCGGCGTCGTAGTGCTGTTCGACGGGTAAGTACTTCAGCTTGGCGTTGAACCACTCGCGGGCCTTCAGCCAGGTATCGGTCCAGGCCACACGCTGGGCCCCGTTCTCGTCGCTGGTCAGCTCGCGCAATTCCTTGAGTTCGGCGATGGTTCGCTTGGGCTCGAGCATACCCTTCTCCTTTTGCATGGGAGGTGAGGGCGGCATAAGCCGCCCTCAAAGGCTTCAGCTGTCTGAAGGACCGCCGCCAGGAGCACTCATCCACAGGGGCTTTCCACTACCCGGGCATCTGCCCTTGGCTTAGCGGTAATCCCTGGCCCGTTTCCCAGTGGCCATCTCCCAGGGGCCATAGTCTACCGTAGCTGCTGGCGGGTCGCGGGTCAGAATACCCTGCTCACGCAGCAAGCGCACCGAGGCCTGGTAATCGGCGGGTACCAGGAACCCAGCCCAACCCTTGGCGGTAGCTCCGGCGTTGTAGAGCTTGGCAATTTCGGCCATCTGCCAGGTCTGGTGCCCTTTGGCATCGGCGCGGGTACCCGAGCCCTTGCAGGTGTTTCCGCAGAAGGGCAGCACATACTTCTCCACCGTTTCGGCCTGGTTGGCCACTGCCCAGTTCCAGCCCTGGATGGAGGCCCGAATCAGGCGGGCGGCCACCTGCCGACCCGTAAGGCCCGAGCCCTTAAAGTTGCGGTCGTTCAAAACGCGCTCGGTGGTGAAGATCAGGTCTTCCAAAAGGTTGATCCCCTCATCGGCCAGCTTGAACACATCCACCTTGGTCTCGTCGTAGCCCAGCCCAGCAATCTGGTTGACTTCGTTGTAGGTCATGGCGGCGACCAGCTGCACCTTATCGGGGAATACCAGCGAGGGGTCAAAGGGATAGCTGACCGCCGTCACGTCGGGGTTGGTGGCACGGGGGTCGAGCGAGCTGGTCAGACCACACTTGCGGAAGAGGGCCACTGCCGGATACTCGTTGCCCGAGGGCCAGACCCCCACGCTCTTGCCCTTCATGTCCTTGCATAGGTCCTTGATGCCGGTGGACTTGAGCGAAACCAGGGTAAAGCCAGAGCGCTGGAACATCTGAGCGATGTGCACCACTGGGATACCGCGTTCACGGGCAGTCAGCAGGTCAGCAATCCAGGTTGTACCAAAGTCGGCGGCTCCGGACTGCACGACCTGAATGGGCGACTGGTCGCCGGCGGGCAACAGCGTTACGTCCAGTCCCTGGGCGCGGAAAAAGCCCCGTTCCTTAGCCACAAAAAAACCAGCAAACTGCGCCTGCGGAAACCACTTAAGCTGCAGATTTACCTTGACCAGATTCTGCTGCGCGCTCGCCAGCGAAGCCAACAAGAAGACCGCCAGTATCCAAAAGACCGACCACTTCTTCATCTCTGCCTCCTTTTTGTGCCAGACCGACTTCAGATGGTAGCCTACCGTAGCTGAATACCCGTTTGTCAAGACGATGCTTCCACCTCCCTGAAGCAAATAGCCAATAGCACATGGTGTTTGGGGCCATCGGCTATAAGCCAACCATACAGCGCGAACCGGGCAAGGTGCTCAATCTCGGAACGAGACATGCCAGGCCGTTAACCTCCGCTCGAGCCAACCCACCAAGTTGTACCAGGCGATGCCGATGATCGAAGCCACTATGATGGCCGACCACACGATGTCAAAGCCAAAGCGCCCCGCCTCAATCTGGATCCGGAAGCCCAGTCCCTGCCCGTTGGCCCCAAAAAACTCACCCACAATGGCCCCTATCATGGCCAGGGTGGTGCCCAGTTTGAGGGCGTTAAAGATGAAGGGAAGGGCGTTGGGCAGACGCAGACAACGGTACTGCTGAAGCTCACCCGCCGCGTAAGAGCGCATCAGGTCGAGCGAGAGCGAGCTGACCTCGGTAAGGCCCCGGAAGGTATTGACCACCACCGGAAAAAACACCGTGATGGCTACAATCACCGCTTTCGACTGCCAGTCGATGCCCACCATCTTGACCAGCACCGGGGCCAAAGCCACGATGGGTATGCTGCTAAAAATGGTGGCATAGGGCAGCAGGCCACGCTCGAGGAACACATAGCGGCTCACCAGCAGGGCGGTGGCTACCCCCAGACCACACCCCACCAGATACCCCACCATAGCCTCGAGCACCACCGTCTGGAAGGCATCGCGCAGCAAAACATCTCGTACTGCGAGCAGGGTCGAGAACACCCGGCTGGGAGTGGGGATAAGGCCGGGCGGAACCTGGTAGGCCCGCAGCAGAGCTTCCGCCGTTACGACCACCACCAGCAGGGTCAGGGCCGCCGGCGTGAAGCTGATGAGGGGGTTGCGGGTGCTTGTAAACTGGTTGGCAACCCTGGCAATGCCCAGCACCATGAGCAAAAACCCTGTGCCAATCAGAAGCTTTTGCGCATCCGAAGCCTGTTCGGTCTGGCTCCACCAGAGGGCGATAAACCACAACAGCAGCGCAAAACCGGCCCCCAGCAGCACCCAACCTACTAGGGCCGTTTGCCAGGCCGTGCGGGGCGCTTGTGCAGTCAAGGCGATACCTCCGTACGCCCACTGGTTGGCTTGGTCGGAGCCAGCAACCGGGCCCGTCGCCAGGGGGTTAACAGGCGCTCAATCCAGTTCACCAGGGCCACCAGTAAGATACCCAGCACCGCCGAGGAGAGCATGATCACCCACATCGCCACCACATCCGAGGCACGGGAGTTTTCGGCCAGCATCTTACCGATGCCCTGGAAGCTGATGGTGGAAATCTCGGCCACGATGGCCCCAATCAAGGCCGCCGTCATGGCTACCTTGAAGGCCGTGAAGAGGTAGGGAATAGAAGCCGGGAAGCGCAGCTTCAGATAGGTTTGCCAGTTGCTGGCGTGGTAGGTTTTCATCAAGTCCAGGCTGAGGGGGTCGGGACTCCTGAGCCCCTTAGCCACCCCGATGGCTATGGGGAAAAAAGCGATATAGGCTGCGATGATGGCTTTGGGAATCCATCCCTGCACCCCATACTGCCCTAAAAGCACCACCAGCATGGGCGCGATGGCGATGATCGGCACGGTTTGGGAGGCCACAATCCAGGGCAGCAGCGATCGCTCAAAGGCCCTCGAGGCCACAATCCCAATAGCGAAAAAGAAACCGACGATGGCTGCCAGCAGCAGTCCCACAATGGTCTCGAGGGCCGTCACGGCAGCATTGATTGGGATGGCATTGTGCGAGTTGAGCGGAAACATCAGGTTACCAAAGCCCTGCCAGAGCTGCTGCGGCGAGGGCAGCACCGGACTGCGCAGCTGGGTCGCGCACTCCACGGCGGTCTTGCAGGGCAGAGCTGCACCCGTATCCAGGGCCCGCTGGGCCGCGGGTATGTTGGCCAGGTACATTAGCGGCCAGTACAAGGCCAGGGCCACCGCGGCCACCACCAGCATAGGCAACAGGTTGGGAGAGACCCGGCTCACTCCGTCACCTCGTAGCCATGGCCCTTGCGCAAAGCCTCACGCACCTCGGTGGCAATCTGGAAAAACTCGGTGGTCTCGCGGGTGTCGAAGGTGCGGGGCTGGGGCAGACTCACCGGGATCAAGGTCTCGATTTTGCCGGGACGTGGGGTCATAACCACTATGCGGGTGGATAGAAACACCGCCTCAGGGATGGAGTGGGTCACGAAGATGACCGTCTTGCCGGTCTCGCGCCAGAGCCGCAGGAGCTCGAGGTTCAGGTTCTCGCGAGTGATCTCGTCCAGGGCTCCGAAGGGCTCGTCCATGAACAAAAGCTGGGGGTCGAAGGCCAGCGCCCGGGCGATGCTCACCCGTTGCTGCATCCCACCCGAGAGCTGCCAGGGGTAGTGCCTGGCAAACTTCTCCAGCCCAACCAGGGCCAGCATTTTTTCGGCCCGTGCCTTGCGTTCTGAGGGCGGGAAGTTCATCACCTCGAGGGGCAGCATTACGTTGGCCAGCACGGTACGCCACTCCATCAGGGTAGGAGCCTGGAAGACATAGCCATAGGCGCGGCTCTTGCGGGCCTCCTCTGGACTTTTGCCACCGATACGGATGAGGCCGGAGGTCGGCTGTATCAGGTCGGCCAGCAAGCGCAACAGGGTGGTTTTGCCGCAGCCGGAGGGCCCAATCAGGCTGATGAACTCGCCCTGGGCGATCTCGAGGTTGGCATCCTGGAGGGCCACCGTGCCGGTCGGAAAAATCATCGATACGTCCCGCACCGACACAATCGGATGATTGGTCTGCGAGGAGGGTGATGGGATGTGGGGCTGCATCATGTGGGTTCCCGTGGTGGTTTTGCTGTCCTTTGCTTATACCAAGCGACCCGCGTTGAAACTAAGCGTGCTTGTTGCCGGTGAGGGCTGCGGTTAGCCCTAAGCCCACGTAGATGCCGCCTGTCACCAGGCGCTGACCGGCAGCAAAGCGTGGCTCCTTGGCCTTTTGGCGCAACCAGCCGCCCAGCGAGCTCGACAAGAGCGCATAGGCCCCGTCGCTGAGGGTAGCCAGCGCGATGAAAACCATACCCAGCAGCAAGAACTGCGCCGTAGCAGCCCCCCGCTCTGGGTCTACAAACTGCGGCAGGAAAGCGAAGAAAAAGAGCGCGGTTTTGGGGTTTAGCGCGTTGACCCAAAAGCCCTGAGCGAAAATGTGCGGCAAGGGCTGGTACCTTGTGGCTCCTAGCTCGACAGACTCCTTGGAAAACCAGGTGCGCAGGCCCAGATAGACCAGATAGGCCGCACCGGCGTACTTCACCAGATTGAAGGCCAGCGCGCTGGACAAAAGAATGGCCGAAAGGCCCAGCGTAGCCATCAGCACGTGTGCCATTCCACCGCACTGAACACCCAGCACACTTGCCAGGCCCGCTGCCCGCCCTTGCGAGACACTGCGGGTAACGATGTACAACACCGCCGGCCCCGGTATCAGCAGAAGGGCCAGGCTGGCCAGGGCAAACACCAGCAGTTGATCCAGGGGAATCAGCATCCAGACCTCGTCTTAGCAGGGGATTCTACTGCGCAGCACGCCAATATCCAACCAGTTCACCTTTTTCTTGAGCCACTCTGCACAAACACCATCAGCAAACCCCCCGTGACCACAAACAACGCCCACGCCGAACTACCAGCCAGGACCAACAGCACACCGATGGAAAGGAGTATGCCACCCAGTAAACTGAGCACCTGTTTCGGCTTCATCAGAAGTACATTGGCTCGCGCCTGAGAAGCTGGCCACGTCCCTTCTCACCCACGAACTTCCCTTCCCGCACTGCGGGCCGACCCCGCACCGTCACGTCGGTGGGTTTGCCGTCGATCTCGAAACCTTCAAAACCGTTGTAGTCATTGTTCACGCTCTGGGTGGCGACAGAGATCTTACCCCGGTAGCTTGGATCGTAGATCACCAGGTCGGCATCGCTACCCACCGCGATGGTGCCCTTTCGGGGAAACAGGCCAAAGAGCTTGGCCGCTTTAGTGCTGGCCGCGTCCACAAAGCGGTGTATATCCAGGCGGCCCCGGCTCACCCCATAGGTGTAGAGCAGGTTGACCCGATCCTCAATGGCCGGGATGCCGTTGGGAATGGCGGTAAAGGCATCCTTTCCGAGCATTTTTTGCGCGGTGTCGAAGGGGCAGTGGTCGGTGCCTACCGTGTCGATAAAACCCTGAGCAAGGGCATCCCAGAGGAACTTTTGGTTGCGCTGGTCGCGCAATGGGGGCGACATGATGTACTTCATGGCCTCGAGGCCACCCCGTTCGGCATAGGTTTTGTCCAGCAGGAAGTGGGGAATGACCGTCTCGATATAGAGCGGTACGCCCCGCGCCTTGGCGGCCATCGCGGCATCCAGCGCGGGTTTGCAGGAAAGATGCACCACATAGCCGGTAGCCCCGGTGTTCTCGAGGAAGGTTGCAAAACGGCTGGTGCCCTCGGCCTCCACCGACTCGGGCCTCGAGGGCTCGTGCCACTCGGGGCCGGTCTTGCCCTCGGAAAGCAGTTTCTGCTGTAGCTGCCCTACCAGCTCGGCGTTCTCGCAGTGGGCCGTGACGATCACCCCCAGCTCCTTGGCCAGCCGCAGGGTCTGGTACATCTCGCCATCCTCGACGCCGAAGAAGTTTTTGTAGGACAGAAAAATCTTGAAGCTGCTGATCCCATCGGCCACAATTTCGCGCAGCTGGCCCTCGGTTTGGGCATCGAACTTAGAGACCGCCATGTGGAAGGTGTAGTCGCAGTAGTTGTTGCCCTCGGCCTTGCTCTTCCAGAGGTGGTAGCCCTCTAAGGCGTCATCGTTGCGCGAGGGACAGCACATCTCGATGTAGGTGGTGGTACCGCCCATCAAGGCGGCCTTGGAGCCGGTCTCGTGGGTGTCCTTAGCGAAGGTGGACATAAAAGGCAGGTAGATGTGCACGTGAGGGTCTATGAATCCGGGAAACACGTACTTTCCAGTGGCATCGATCACCTCGGTTCCGGGCGGGGCCTCAAGGTTCTGGCCGATGCGGGTGATGGTCTCGCCCTCGGCGTAGATGTCGGCTTTATAGCGACTGTCCGCGGTGATGATTTCGCCGTTCTTAATGAGTAATGGCATGTGTTTCCCCCTTATGTTTAGAAGCCGTATTTTCTTCTTATTGAATCGGCAACAAATCTAGCATCGTACACAACAGAGTATCCTGTTGGTCGTTCAACAAAACAAACCACCGTGTTTGTCGAACTGGGTCTTGTTAGCGTGTAAATGGTTGTGTTGATGACTCCAACAGAAATGTTTCTTTCATTAGCAGACTCTGCAATTATGAAATATCTATAGCCCGTTTCAAGACATACTTCGGCACTTCGTAATAAAGCAAAGTCAATTGCACGCTCGGGACTTGTAGAAGCATTGCCCCTGAAGAAAATGCGCCATACATTCTCTCCAATCCTTGTTTCAGAATATCCTCCAGTAAAGCCTTCAGGTTGGTACATGGTGGCACATGAGACCAACAAAGGAACTAGCAAAGTATAGGCTAAAAATCCAAGTCTTTTCATAGTGGGATTCCTCCAGTGCCTCTGAAGCCAGCTCCACATCTGCCACATTTCATGTTCTAGGTTCAGTGGATCTCGATGCCCACTTCCTCCCGGTAGCGCAACATGGCCTCCCAGTCCGATCCTACCTCGGGCTTTGCTTGGGTCAGCTGGTCCCAGGTGATGCTGGCACGTCCCGAGGGAACCTCGACCATCTCGATGCAACCTTCCACCGGGCAGACGTTGTAGCACAAGCGGCAACCCACGCAGTCGTCCTCGCGTACCACGGGCTGTGGGCGGGTGCTGACGGCCTCATGTTTACCGTTGCTCCGCACGTCGTAGGCGTAGGGCTTCACCAGGTTGCCGCTGCTATCCACCAGGTCGATGCACTGGTGGGCCGTGTCGTTGCAGGCCACGTAGCAAAGGTTGCACTGGATGCACTGGTCGGGGTTGATGCGGGCCACCGCGCGGAAGGATAGGTCAAAGTCTTTGAAGTCGGAGATGCGGTGCAGGCTCTTGCCCACCACATCGCCGATGGTCTTGAAGCCTTTTGCGTCCATCCAGGCGTTCAAGCCGTCAACCAGGTCTTCGATGATGCGGTACCCATAGTGCATTACGGCGGTACAGACTTGAAGGCTGCTGGCCCCCAGCAACAGGAACTCGGCGGCGTCCTTCCAGGTTGAGATTCCGCCCATGCCCGAGATGGGTACACCCGACCGGATAACCTGCTCATCCACCCCCAGCGAGGAGAGCATGTTGAGCGCGATGGGCTTGACGGCAGGCCCTGCATAGCCGCCGTGCCCACCCTTGCCACCGATGTTGGGGGTGATCTCGAGGGTATCCAGGTCCACGCCGATAATGGAGTTGATGGTGTTGATAAGCGATAGGGCATTGGCTCCGGCAGCAATAGCCGCCCTGGCGGGAGGTACCACCGAGGCCACGTTAGGGGTCAGCTTCACGATGACCGGAATTTTGGCGACCTCGGTCACCCAGCCGGTGATCTGCTGGCAGTACTCGGGCACCTGACCCACCGCGCTGCCCATCCCACGCTCGCTCATGCCATGGGGGCAGCCGTAGTTGAGCTCGATACCATCGGCACCGGTGTCTTCTATTTTGAGGATGATGTCTCGCCAGGCCTCGGGGGTGGACTCAACCATAGCCGAGACCACCACCGCGCGGTCGGGCCAGTTGCGCTTCACATCGCGGATTTCCCGTAGATTAACCTCCAGCGGCCGGTCGGAAATCAGCTCCACGTTGTTGATGGCCAGCATCTTCTGGCCGCCGTAGTGCCAGGCCCCGTAGCGGTTGGAGACGTTCAACACTGGCGCTCCAATGGTCTTCCAGACGGCACCACCCCAGCCATACTCGAAGGCCCGGTGAATCTGCGCACCGGAGTTGGTAGGCGGCGCCGAAGCCAACCAAAATGGATTAGGGGATTTGATGCCGGCGAAATTAATCTTGAGGTCTGCCATGACTTGCTCCTAAGGCGAGATTGAGAAGAGCACAAAGGGAAAGCGCGGTGGAGGTGGAAGATTAGTCGTCTGCCGCCACCCCGGCACTGGGTACGAGCCTCCGGTGAATTGCAAAAGCCGCCATCTTACCGTCCTGCACCGCCATGACCGTAGAGGCCGAACCCCTGGCCCGCACACAGTCTCCACCAGCAAAAACGCCTGGTAGGCTGGTCTCAAAATCGTCATTTACCCTGATGTAGCCCTTATCGGTCTCGAGGCCCAGCAGCCTGGCCAGGCTGGGTTTCTCCTGCCCAATGGCCTTGATGATCTGGTCGCAGGGCAGCACAAACTCCGAGTCTGCCACCGGCTGCGGCGCAGGACGGCCCGAGGCATCGGGAGGCCCAAGCTCCATGCGTACGCACCTGAGGCCCACCACCTGGCCGCCCTCGCTGAGCACCTCGACCGGCTGGGTCAGGAAGCGGAACTCCACCCCTTCGTTCTTGATGAAGCTGTACTCGTGGGGGTAGGCGGTCATCTCCTTCTCTGTGCGACGGTAGACCATCGTGACCCGCTCAGCCCCCAGTCGCTTGGCAATGGTCGCGCAGTCTACCGCGGTGTTGCCTGCGCCGATCACCACCACGTCGGTCCCAACCCTCAACCTCTGCGGGTTCAACTTGGAGGCTTCGATGAACTCGAGCCCCTCCACAATGTGCTCCTCACCAGGGATCCCCATGGCGGGTACCGCACCCAAACCCACGCTCAAGAAGACCGCGTCGAACTGTGCTCGAAGTTCGTCCCAGGAAAGGTTGCGACCCAGCTCTTGCTGGGTTTTGATCTCAACCCCCAGGCGCTTTATCATCTCAACCTCGGCCAGGGCCACCTCCACCGGCTCACGCAGCACAATGATGCCGTAGGTAGAAAGCCCCCCGCCCAGTTCGCGCTTCTCGAAAACCGTGACGCTGTGCCCCAGCTTGGCCAGCTCCCCCGCGCAGGTTAGGCCTGCCGGCCCCGCCCCAACCACCGCTACCCGCTTACCGGTAGGAGGCCCCGGCCTGAACACATCAATGCCCCGTTCATAAACATAGTCGGTGGCGTAGCGTTGCAGGCGGCCAATGGCAATTGGCTTGTGCTCGCTGCCCAGCACACAAGCACCTTCGCAGAGCTCTTGTACCGGGCAGACCCTGGCACAGGTCGCACCCATCAGGTTGGCCTCGAGGATGGTACGGGCAGAACCAACCACATTCTCGGTGGCAATCTTTTTGATAAAGCGGGGAATATCGATGTGGGTTGGGCAGGCATGGGTGCAGGGTGCATCGTAGCAGTAAAGGCAGCGGTTGGCCTCTACCCGTGCCTCGTGTTCGGTCATGGGCGGATAGTGTTCGGATAGAACTTTCTCTGGCTTGATGATCTGCACACTTCCTCCTTTTGCTACTCGGCGTGCATTTTTAGCCACAGCAAAAAGCAAAAAACCCTCTTGGTGATGTCGCGATCACTAAGAGGGTTCGTGCCCTCACGGGAGCCGATTTAACCCCAAAACGGTTTTTGCTAACTGAAATATACGAGGCTGGTTTGTACGTTGTCAAGCGCTCAATGGGCCGATTGGAAGCCCTGGTTTTATGCATGCGATTGAATCTAATTGCAGTTTCCTTAAAATATTTTGCCGCATACGAATAATAGTCAGCACATTATGTGTTGACTTAAATCTTCTTATGATATATACATATTACATGCCCCATAAACGAACGGTGCCCAAACAAAACGCTGCCCGTGATCTGCTGGCCGACATCGCCACCGGCACAATTGCTGCGCTACTGCTGATTTTTTTTGCTCTTCTTATTCCTACCGCCTAGACATACCGTTTTGCGATGCAAGTTACGCTTTCATGCACCTACGCACAAAACTAAAAATCGATCGGGAAACCATCCGAATGCTGCCGAATGCGCTTGTCCAAGGTGGACGTATCCGCACGAGGCATTAGAGTTGGCACCGAATTGTCTACGTCAGGAGCCGAGAAGGCAACTGGCTCCCCACCATGCAGCACCCTCTCTGGCGTTTCCCCGTCTGCCCTGGCTTCCGCTTCCACGATGCCGGGTTGATGTAAATCTGTTTAGCCGGATGTTGCAGGGCTGGTTTGTGGTTTTGCACCAACAAGACGATGTGCGAACTGTTTTAAGATACTTTCCTTATGTACGAGACGCTCGAGGGTTCGGTTTTGCAGTGTCGCGTAGTGCGCATTCACGGTGCTGTTTTCTACGATTTGGAGCTACAAGTCGGAGAGTTTGTGCGCCGCGTGCGCTTTCAGGATAGCTTCCTGAGCCCCGAACCCAAAACGGGTGAGCTTCTGCGGATTGAGCTCATCCTGGGGAACGTAAGTGAGGTGCAGCGAATATAGCTTCTATGAAACACCATTACACTGCAAATGGAGCGACTCGATGGCAGCCTCGTGCTCTCCGCAACTTGAGTGAGATAGGCTCAAGTAGCCTAAGTGTAAGATTTGACCCTATCCACGGGCGGTCAGCCTATAAAATCAAGTAGTATATCGCTCCCATGCCGCCGAGAGAGCGACGAACCCCAGGCGGAATACAGGAGATAGATACCTTATGCGTTTAGAACTGCCGGTCATTCCTCTGCGAAATACTGTCATCCTGCCCCACACCACCACCCCAGTCGACGTAGGCCGTGCTAAAAGCAAGCGTGCCGTTGAAGAAGCCATGGGGGCCGACCGGCTGATCTTTTTGGTTGCGCAGCGCGATCCGGAGGTCGACGACCCTACCCCAGATGATCTGTATGTCTGGGGGGTTCAAGCCGTGGTCAAGCAAGCCATGCGCCTGCCAGATGGCACCTTGCAGGTGATGGTGGAGGCCCGCGCCAGGGCCGAGGTCAGGGACTACATTGCGGGCCCATTTCTGCGGGCCAGGGGCGAGGTCTACTCCGAAATTTTCCCAGCCGACGAAACCGTTACGCGGGTGCTGGTCGAAGAGCTCAAAGAAGCCTTCGATAAATACGTTTCCAATCATAAGTCGCTCAGGCTAGACCGCTACCAGCTGGAGGCAGTTAAGGGCACCACCGACCCGGCCATGCTGGCCGATACCATTGCCTACCACGCCACCTGGACGGTGGCCGAGAAGCAAGAAATCCTCGAGCTGACCGAGATTGAATCCCGCCTCAAGAAGGTTCTGGAGCTTCTGAGCCGCGACCTCGAGCGTTTTGATCTGGACAAGCGCGTAGCCCAGCGGGTTAAGGATCAGATGGACACCAACCAGCGCGAGTACTACCTGCGCGAACAGATGAAGGCTATCCAGAAAGAGCTCGGCGGCGAGGACGGTCTGAGCGACCTGGAAGCACTTCGCAAAAAAATCGAAGAAGTAGGTATGCCCGATGCCGTTAAGACCAAAGCACTAAAAGAGCTCGACCGGCTCGAGCGCATGCAGCAGGGCAGCCCTGAGGCCACTGTGGCCCGTACCTACCTGGAGTGGCTAACCGATGTTCCATGGACCAAAGCCGACCCCGAGGTGCTGGACATTGCCCACACCCGCCAGATCCTCGACGAGGACCACTACGGCCTCAAGGATGTCAAAGAGCGCATCCTGGAGTACCTAGCGGTGCGCCAGCTCACCCAAAACCTCGAGGTACGCAACAAGGCTCCTATTCTGGTGCTGGTGGGGCCGCCGGGGGTGGGAAAGACCTCGCTGGGCCGATCTATCGCCCGTTCCATGAACCGCAAGTTCCACCGCATCTCGCTGGGTGGGGTCCGCGACGAAGCCGAAATTCGCGGCCACCGTCGCACCTACATCGGGGCCATGCCGGGCAAGCTCATTCACGCCATGAAGCAGGTGGGGGTTGTCAACCCGGTCATCTTGCTGGATGAAATCGACAAGATGAGCTCGGACTGGCGCGGCGACCCCGCGAGCGCCATGCTTGAGGTGCTGGACCCTGAGCAAAACAACACCTTCACCGACCACTACCTCGATGTGCCCTACGACCTCTCCAAAGTCTTCTTCATCACCACCGCAAACACCCTGCAAACCATTCCCCGGCCCCTGCTGGATCGCATGGAGGTCATCGAGATTCCCGGTTACACCAACCTCGAGAAAGCCGCCATTGCCCGGCAGTACCTATGGCCCAAGCAGGTCAGGGAGTCCGGTATGGACGGTAAAATCGAGGTCACCGATGCGGCCATCATGCGGGTCATCAACGAGTACACCCGCGAGGCCGGAGTACGCGGACTCGAGCGCGAGCTGGGCAAAATTGCCCGTAAGGCAGCCAAGTTCTGGCTCGAGGGGGCCTGGGATGGACTGCGCAGCATAGATGCGAGCGATGCGCCTACCTACCTGGGCATCCCCCGATTCCGCCCCGATAAAGCCGAGACCGAGCCTCAGGTGGGCACGGCCCAGGGACTGGCCTGGACCCCGGTGGGCGGTACCTTACTGACCATCGAGGTAGCGGCTGTCCCCGGTAGCGGCAAGCTTGCCCTAACCGGTCAGCTGGGTGAGGTCATGAAGGAGTCTGCCCAGGCTGCGCTCACCTACCTGCGGGCCCATGCCGCCGAGTGGGGGCTGCCCGAGGACTTCCACAGCAAGGTCGATCTGCACGTTCACGTGCCCGACGGGGCCACGCCCAAGGACGGCCCCAGCGCCGGCATCACCATGGCCACCGCCATTGCCAGCGCCCTAAGCCGCCGCCCTGCCCGCATGGACATCGCCATGACCGGGGAGGTGAGCCTGCGCGGTAAGGTAATGCCGATTGGTGGGGTGAAGGAAAAGCTTCTGGCCGCTCACCAGGCCGGCATTCACAAGGTGCTCCTACCCAAAGACAACGAGCCCCAGCTCGAGGACCTGCCCAAGGAAGTCCTGGAGGGGTTGGAGATCAAGCTTGTAGAGGACGTGGGTGAGGTACTACGCCACCTGTTGCTGCCCGAGCCGGTGATACCCCCGGTACAACCGGGTGACAACCGTCAGCAACCGGGCGCTGACGCTTAATGGCCGGCCGAAAAAACAACCGGAGGTCTGCTCAACAACCAAACTGGGTAAGCAGCGTACCAGTTCGACAAGTCCACCCAATCGCTTTCGGGGATGAAACCAGATTCGGTCAGTTCGGCGCCGAAGGGTAACCTGGCCTTGCCCACGCCGCGCATAGGCGACCGACCGAAGTTATCCGCGTAGCGGAGGGCGATACCGATTTATTGCACTAACGGTACGCGATAAGGGTCGATTGCACTGGCGGAACGCGATACCGCCTATAAAAGGGCGTCGTGTTCTTCACCGACCGTCAGGGAGATGCTGGTTTCGCCGACCGGAGGGAGGAGGGTGTGCTCTGGGGTTCTATGCGCGCCGCGCGCGGCGCAACCAAGCCTCCAAACGCATGTTGGTTTGAAAGACTATTTTTATTGAACTCAAGGGGTGTGGGGCGGCAGTCCCCGACCAGACCGTAGTTGGGTTGGTCGGGGAAGGATAGCCCCACGCCGCCCCGGTGTTGGGCGGCTATTCCGTGGGTTTGCGCTGCCCCTGGATGTACTGCTTCAGCGCCTCCAAAGGCGCTCCGCCCGCCGTCATGATGGCGTACGAACCCGACCAAAGGACGGGCTTCCAGTAGAAGTTGGCGAGGTGTGCGGCGTTGTTGGCGG
>Ga0209721_1001291_pt1 | contig 19026 bp, 28 predicted proteins | sample TshhotsprinmetaG_FD_184139 | JGI IMG/M metagenome (GOLD analysis project Ga0209721, IMG submission 184139) | Hot spring microbial communities from South Africa to study Microbial Dark Matter (Phase II) - Tshipise hot spring metaG (SPAdes)... | ecosystem: Environmental > Aquatic > Thermal springs... | reverse complement strand
GCAACGCTTCGACTTTCACTTTTAACTCCGCTACTGTTTCTTCTACCGCTTTTACAGCATCATGGAGCGAGGCGACATCCTCTACGCGCACTTGTGTAAATTTCGCTTGATATATGCTCACTGATAAAATCGTAAGCCCGATTACAAATAAGACGGTGACCGTTAACATCACGAGCACAAGACTATATCCTTTTTCGTTCATATGTGCGCCACCTCATTTCAAAATCCGAATTTTGTTTCTAATGTGAAAGGTTCAATATATAGCGGATCATTTGGATCGCGATGGTCTTCGTCTTGCACCGATAAGCGAATCGAAACGACGCCGCTTTTACATACGTTTTGCTGTTCTCGCATGCATTTGTATTGAAATTCAGACTGTTCTGGAACGATGCGTAAATTGGATGGCGTGACTTGCTTTCCATTTATGAATAATGTCCCATTCGTTTTATCGATCATCATTTGTAACGTTTGACCCGCTTGTTCTTTCTCTTCGACGAGCCCTGTACTCGTATCAATTTCTTTTTTCATTTGATTGACAAACGTGAGCGTATAGTCGTTTGATTCATCCTTCTTTAAACCGTCTGGCGCAAGTGCGTATAGTTCGTTAAACATAGTCGTGACAAGCACATCTGCTTCACTTCGTAGCTGATTTTCAATACCGATTCGTTTATACGCTTTCGTCCCTGCTGTAAATACGCCATACGCGGAAGCAGCAATAAGTGATGTGATCGCTAACCCAACAAGCAATTCAATAAGCGTCAGTCCACGTTCGTTAGCGAATACTTTCATTGGCGATCACTCCTTTTAAGACGATCACTTCGTTATATGAACGGACGGTGACGTACAAACGAAGCAAATCGTTACGTATGTTTTCCTTTATCTCTTTTTCTTGTTGGATCGTTCGTTTTAATTCGTCAGGAAATTCGCTTGGCGGGTTCGTTTTGATTTGTGACCATATAGATTGATCGTACGGAATAATCCAAGCTTGTACGTCCTCTTCATCGTATGTGACGTTGTTTACTGTCGGTGAAAAAACGGCTTTACATACAGTTTCGTCCGGGAATATGGACGCATTTGAACATGATGAAGCATCTAAACGAATAAAAGGTGTTTGTTGCGTCACGTGATCGTTTGTATATGTCGCGATGGTTTGAAAATCGAGCCGTGCCATATAATGAACGACCCCACGTGCGATATTGACGGCTACCGTTTTCGATTGATTATATGATGTGTATGTCATCGCATTTGTAAAAAACATAAACATGCCACTCACAACAAATGATAAAATAACAATAGATAATAGCACTTCAATTAACGTAAATCCACGTTCATTATAAAAAATATTTATTTTTTTTTTACACATTTTTCTTCACCTTCTTTTAAAATACATAATTTTATTATACAATATTTTTTAAGTTGTGCTATATTAAGTTCAAACATTTAAGTTCAAATTCAAAAATGAGGGGGGGAAGAAATTGCTATATACCATGTTCGTCGTCTTTTTACTCATATTGATCCCCGTATATACTCGATTGCCTTTTGGCTGGACAAGAAAAGGAGTAGCGCTTTTATTAGCTGTCGCTTGTTTATTAAGCATGTTTGGGATAATTGCGATCGAGCAATTTCCATTTTGGCAAGCTTTATTATTCCTTTTTCTTCTAGTTGTTGCAAGCACATATTTACTTGAACGAAAGCTTGGTCATTTATTTTATGTACGCATTCATGAACATGATTTCATAATCGAAAATGAAGTCGAAGAGGAGCGAATAGCTGATCAGCCATTTGTTATAACAGGGGTGACGGAAGAAAAGCGGGATGATGAGCTACAACAAGAACAAGTTGCGGACTTGGATGTACAATGGTCTGAAGAAGTGGAACAGCATGTTGCGCACGATGAATATGACGATATGATAGAAGAAATGGACGATGTCATAGAGCCCATACATATGGTAGACAGTGACGACACAAGGGTAGACGGAGCGGAATGGCTTCAGTTACTAAGTGAAGAAAGCGATGAGAGGGAATTACTCAACATGGAAGATCATGTTGTAGACGAGCTGTATGACATGGAGACGATCGCAGCAGACGATGTCCTGCATGCAGATGATAAACAAAATGAAGCGATACTCGCGGTTGCGGAAGCTGTTCGCGATAATATAGAGGAAAAACGAGATGAAGCGGAACATATTCCGATGATTGATATAGACGAACCGTCTAGCGATGAAACGGTAGCGGAAGAAGCGAGTGAACCATTGCGTATGCTTCCAAAACCATTCATGAAAAATTTACTTGTTTCTTTATACGCGATGCGTCCGATGATGTCGGACGAGCAGTACGAGCAACTTATTTCTAGGCACTTATATTCTCAATTGCATGAACAAGATTATTATACGTTTGCGAATGTGCTAATTGAGCATTATGTTGCTTCAAAGCAATATGAAAAGCTATATCATTTCGCCAAACAATTGTACGGGCAATATGGGCTTTATCCAATCATTCAACAACAATTAGCACATATGATTCATTACGCTGAACAAAAAATGGGGTGGAAAAAATGAAAAGCAGTACACAAGTTATTGGTCTTCCGGTCATTAGCATTCAAAATGGTGTTCAACTCGGACAAGTGAAGTCGCTCGTGGTAAACCCAGAAAAAGGAACTGTTGACTTTTTCGTCTTGGATCAGGAAAATGAAAAAATTAGTACGAAAGCCATTTCGTTTCGTCATGTCATTGGAATAGGTGAATTTGCCTTGACAGTAGAAGATGAAGGAGTTGTTTTAAAATTAGATGTTATTCCGATTGCAAATGAATTTGTCAATAAAAATATATTGATTAAACAAGCGAAAGTAATGACAAGAAAAGGACAATTGCTTGGAGAGGCGATAGAGTTTTATATTGATGAAGAAACAGGGCAAATTACAGGCATTGAAGTGCAAATCGGATCAGATGTTCGTATCGTTCGTGCGGACCACGTTATTACATACGGGAAAGAGTTGTTAATCGTTCATGAAAACGCCCAACATGAACTTGTCTCCAATGTTGATGCGTTGCTGTCTCTAAAAGAAGAACAAGTGGATTCGCCCGTTCAACATGTTGCTCCAAAAACATTAGATCATGAGCTAGATGAACTGCGGCAAAAGCAAATGGAGATGTTAACAGGAAAACGACTGTTAAAAGATATTGTTGATGCAAACGGTCAAGTGTTAATTCCGAAAGATACGGTGTTAACGAGAGAACATGTGATTCGTGCGCAAGAAGAAGGGCCAGATGTTGTGATTGAGCTCTCCATGAATGTCGAGTAAGGAGGCATACGTCATGCGCCAAACTGTTTCGTTCAAGCTATTTCTCACATTAGTCATTACCGTTTCATATTTACTTGCGAGCACAAAAGTGGCGACATGGGCGTACGAGTCGTTTGTTAGCGGAGACAAATTTGCTGAGGGGACGATGATTGGTCCGGTCGATGTGTCGAATCGTTCGTCCGATGAGGCGTATAAACAAGTGAACGAAAAAGTGAACGAGTGGAAGCAATCAGCAACGATGACGCTCATGCTAGAAGAAAAAGAAGCGATACTACAAACAAATGCGTTTACGTTTCATATTGAGGAGAGCATGAAGCAAGCAGTAAACGGGAAGCAAACCGCTCTCCTCGTGTCCGTTAATGAACAAGCGTTGCAAGATGTGATTTCTTCCATTAGCGCATTAAGCGATTGGATCGATGTTGAAAGGTTGAAAGCACAGTTAGAACAAGCGGCCGCTTCTCTTACATCTGCCCGATTATCGCTTAGTCAATACGTTCGAAAAGACATGCAACAACAAACGATATTGTCGCAAGCCGTTATTCCTTTACATGAAGAACTTCGTGTCATGTCACAAACAGCCATTGTCATTGAGCCAAAACAAATGTTTTCTGTTCTTGATTTTTTTAAAAAGCAAGGTATAGGATTATCTAAAGAAGCGCTGACGTTATTTGCCTCCGCATTATACGAGGCGATTGTACCGACAAATTTTGAAGTGATTGAACGGCATACAAGCATGACGTTGCCTGATGGGGGAAAAGCAGGGTTTGAAGCGGCTGTGGAACAAAATAAAAAAGACTTTATGTTTTTTAACCCAAATGATCAATCGTATACGATCGAAGTAAGAGCGGAAGATGGACAAATGAAAGTTGCCTTAGTGGGCATTCCGTTTATTTACCAATATGCAGTCAAAACAGATCCAATTGAATATTATGATCCGAAAACGATTGTGCAATATAGTGCGTTACTGAAGCCAAACGAAAAACGAATAAAAGAAGAAGGAAAAAAAGGAATGCTCGTTCGTTTACATAAAGAAGTGTACGATCGCAATGGGGCGTTTATCGAGAAGGTGCTCGTTTCGGAAGATTTTTATCCGCCTGTTCATCGCGTTGAATTGCGCGGATTGCAATCGGGGGGAAATAACGGTATACCGAATGACACCCCTTCAACACAGTCGCCACAACAAGATGACGTTTGGGGAAATGAAAATGAGCAAATAAAAGGAAATGAGGATGATGCCTCATGAAAAAGCAAGAACGAAAACGATTAGGTGATTTGTTAATTGAAGCGGGCCTTATTACGAAAGAACAGCTTGAAGAGACGTTAAAGGAAAAAGCGCCGGGGCAAAAGCTAGGCGATGCGTTATTACAAAGAGGATATATTACAGAGCAACAACTCATTGAAGTGTTAGAATTTCAGCTGGGCATTCCACACGTTAGTTTATATCGTTATCCGATCGATCCGAAGTTGACGAATCTTGTATCAAAAGAATTTGCGAAACGAAATATGCTTATCCCTTTAAAACGAGAAGGGGATCGATTGTTTGTCGCCATGGCTGACCCGATGGACTTTTTCGCGATTGATGATTTACGTTTGTCGACCGGGTTTCATATTGAAGTCGCCATCGCGTCAAAAGACGATATTTTAAGAGCAATTAATAAATATTACGATATGGACGATTCCGTTGAAGAGTTTTTAAACATTATACCGACACAAGAGCCGCGTGAACAAGAGAACATTGTCGAAGATGATTCGCCGATCGTTCGCCTTGTCAATCAAATATTACAAATGGCTGTTGAACAGCGAGCGAGCGATATTCATATTGATCCACAAGAGACGAAAATCGTCGTTCGCTATCGCGTTGATGGCATTTTGCGAACGGAACGGGCATTGCCAAAACATATGCAAGGAATGTTGACGGCGCGCATTAAAATTTTAGCGAATATGGATATTACGGAACATCGTGTCCCACAAGATGGACGTATAAAAATGAATATTGATTTTCATCCTGTCGATTTGCGTGTATCAACATTGCCGACCATCTATGGAGAAAAAATCGTTATGCGCGTCCTCGATTTAGGGGCGGCATTAAATGATTTAAATAAGCTTGGCTTTAATAAAGTAAACTTGCAACGGTTTATTCAGCTCATTGAACAGCCGACAGGCATCGTGTTAATTACAGGACCAACTGGTTCAGGGAAATCATCGACGCTTTATGCAGCGTTAAACCGTTTAAACGGGGAACATGTGAACATTATTACAATTGAAGATCCAGTTGAGTATCAGCTTGAAGGAGTCAACCAAATTCAAGTCAATCCAAATGTCGGGATGACATTTGCGGAAGGGTTGCGCTCCATTTTACGTCAAGACCCGAACATTATTATGGTAGGGGAAATTCGCGACCGCGAAACGGCGGAAATAGCTATTCGTGCGTCGTTAACAGGCCATTTAGTGTTAAGCACGCTGCATACGAATGATGCTTTAAGCACAGTTGCACGTCTGATCGATATGGGCGTTGAGCCGTTTTTAGTTGCCACATCGTTATCTGGTGTTGTGTCGCAGCGTCTCGTGCGCCGCGTTTGTCGGGACTGCCAAGAAGAACATGAACCGACGAAGCGAGAGGCGGACATTTTTGCCCGCCGTGGTTTGAAAATTGAAAAAGTGATGCGCGGTCGTGGCTGCCCAACGTGCAACATGACAGGGTATAAAGGGCGCATCGCGCTGCATGAATTAATGGTCATGTCTGATGAGATGAGGAAAGTCATTTTAAATGGTGAACCGCTTTCGAAATTGCGTGAAATAGCGATAAAAAATAAAATGATTTTTTTAATTGATGACGGATTGTTAAAAGTGAAACAAGGGCTGACGACAACAGAAGAAGTGTTGCGTGTAAGCATTGTATAAGGTGATGAGCATGAAACAAAAAGTAGATGCGATGTTACGTGCTGCCTTTGAATTAAAGGCGTCCGATATTCACGTAACGGTCGGTATTCCTCCTATTTTTCGCATAAACGGCGATTTGAAACGTTACGGTCAAGAAACGTTGTCACCAGCAGATACGGAGCAAATGGCGAAAGCGATCGTCCCTGAAAAGCTTTGGCCATACGTCGAAGAGAATGGCGAGGTAGATTTATCTTATAGCCTTCCAGGTGTTTCACGTTTTCGTGTGAACGTATTTAAACAACGGGGATGTATATCGCTAGCCATTCGTATCGTACCGACGAAAATTCCAACGCTTGATGAACTGCAATTGCCGGACGTATTAAAAAAGATGGTGACGAAACCACAAGGGCTCATTCTCGTCACGGGGCCGACAGGGAGCGGAAAATCGACGACGTTAGCCGCGATGATCGATTATATGAACAAGACGATGCGCAAACATATTATTACGCTTGAAGATCCGATTGAATATGTGCATAAGCATGGCAGTTGCATCATTGATCAGCGCGAAGTCGGAACGGATACGAACAGCTTTGCAAACGGGTTGCGCGCTGCTCTTCGCCAAGACCCTGATGTCATTTTAGTCGGGGAAATGCGCGATTTAGAAACGATTCAAACGGCAGTGACTGCTGCTGAAACGGGGCATCTTGTATTCGGAACGCTTCATACGTCAAGCGCACCAGCAACGATTGACCGAATCATTGATGTGTTCCCTCCTGAGCAGCAAGGACAAATTCGTATTCAATTAGCGACCGTTTTAGTTTCAATTATTTCGCAAAGATTATTTCCGCGCGCCCAAAACAACGGGCGGATTGCCGCGACGGAAATTTTAATCAACAATGCAGCAGTTGCTAATTTAATTCGCAACGGAAAAATACATCAAATTCCGAGCATCATGCAGACGAGCCGAGCGCTCGGTATGCATACGCTTGAAACGAGTATGAAAGAGCTTGTTCAGCAAGGTTTGATCGCTAAAGAAGTCGTTGCACCGTACTTGCAGGAAGGATGAGAATGATGGCGCAATTTCGCTATGAAGCGCGCGATGTGCGCGGACGAGTAAAAAAAGGGACGATCGTCGCTCCATCGCGGCGAGATGTCATCATGAAGCTGCGTGAGCAACGGTTAAAAGTCATTGACGTACAAGAAGTGCCGCAAACGTTGTTAACAAAAGAAATTACGATCGGCAACCCTGTGAAGCTGCAACATTTCGTTATTTACTTGCGCCAATTTGCTACGCTGCTAAAAGCGGGGGTAACGATCGTTGACGCTACGCGCATTTTAGCTGAGCAAACGGAAAGTAAAGCGCTAAAAAAATCGTTGTTGCGCATCGAAGAGCAACTACGAAGCGGACAATCGTTATCTGTAGCGATGACGAACGATTCGAAAATTTTTCCTCCGCTCGTTATTAATATGATTCGAGCAGGAGAGGCGAGCGGGAGTATCGATGAAACGCTAGACCGATTAGCTGATCATTTTGAAAAAGTGCACCGCACGCGGCAAAAAATTGTTTCCGCCCTAGCGTATCCGATTGTTGTCGGCATCATTGCTGTGATTGTTGTCATCTTTTTACTCGTCGGTGTCGTTCCGACGTTTGTTTCAATGTTTGCAGATTTTGGTGCGGAGTTGCCGAGCATTACGAAGTTTGTGTTACGTGCAAGCGAAATGATGCAAGCGTACTGGTGGGGCGTTCTTCTTTTGTTGCTTAGCATGTATGGAGTACTGCTGCTGCTGAAAAGGCAAAAAAAGACGAAATATTATTTAGACGTCATCGTGCTCCGCATGCCCATTTTCGGTGGAATGATGCAAAAGGCGGTACTTGCTCGCATGACGCGCACGTTAAGCTCGTTATTTTCCAGCGCTGTGCCTATTTTACAGGCGCTTGCGATCGTTGAAGAGGTTGTGGAAAATGAAGTCATTGCCCGCGTTATTCGCACATCTCGTGATGCGCTCGAGCGTGGGGAATCGTTGACCGAGCCGATGAAGCGGCATTGGGCGTTCCCCCCTCTTGTGACACAAATGATTGCAATCGGAGAGCAAACAGGCTCGCTCGATGCGATGCTTGCGAAAGTTGCCGACTTTTATGAAGCGGAAGTCGAAGCGTCTACCGATCGCTTAAAATCGCTTATTGAACCGCTTATGATCGTCTTGCTTGCCGGCGTTGTCGGGACGATTGTCACATCTATTCTAGTTCCAATGTTTGATATATTTAATCATATCCAACAATAAAAAAATCTAAAAATAGTACTTTTCAACTAGATTGTAATATTGTAAAATAATTTCACGAATATAAAAAAATGTGAAGGAGTGGTTTAAAATTGTTTAAGAAAATCATTCGAAATGAGAAAGGTTTGACTTTGATTGAATTGCTGGCAGTCATCGTAATCTTGGGGATTATCGCAGCCATTGCGATTCCGAGTATCGGTGGGCTAATTGAAAACTCTAGAAAAGATGCTCATATTGCTAATGCGCAGCAAATGGTAAATGCAGCCCGCTTGGCATATACGGCAGATAGCACGAAAACGGAGTATACTTTGAAATATTTAGAGGATAAAAAATATTTAGAACCAGTTAAAAAACCAGGTGGCGGTCAGTATGATAAAGATATTTCAAAAGTTGTTCTAGATCAGGGGGTATGGAAAGTGACATTAAAGTCGGGGAATACAACCCACATCGACGGTAAAGATCCAGGTACACTTAAAAGAGATGATGTCGAATTATAACGTTAGCATTTACCCTCGGTCTTTTCCTTGGGTCGTTTTATAATGTTGTCGGGCTAAGGGTGCCGAGAGGGGAGTCGATTGTTGCTCCGCGTTCGTATTGTCCGTCTTGTAAGCGAACGTTGACGGCGTTGGAGTTAATTCCGGTCGTTTCGTATGTGTTACAAAAAGGGAAATGTCGCGCGTGTTCGGCGCGCATTTCCTTTGTTTACCCATTTGTTGAGTTGTCCACGGCGATGTTGTTTACGCTTGCCCCACTTTTTGTCGGCTGGTCAGCAGAAATCGTCGTTAGTTGGACGCTCATTTCTTTATTCGCTATCGTTTTCGTTTCAGATGTGCACTATATGGTTATTCCGAATCGTATTTTGTTGTTTTTTGTCCCACTTCTTCTCATTGAGCGTATATCGCTTGCCCCGCTGACACCGTGGTGGGATAGTTTATTAGGTAGCATTGTTGGATTTTTGATGTTATTTATTATCGCGCTCATAAGCAAAGGCGGGATGGGTGGAGGCGACATTAAACTATTTGCTGTCATCGGCTTAGCGCTTGGAGCAAAATTAACGATTCTCGCGTTTTTTTTATCGACGTTCGTTGGGACGATATTCGGTTTGATAGGGATGGCGATCGGGCGCGTGAAACGCGGCGAGCCGATGCCGTTTGGTCCAGCGATTGCTGTCGGAACAATGATCGCTTACTTTTTTGGTGACACTATGATCGAGGCATACGTCAATGTTATGATGTAAGGAGAACGAGCTTATGCGGCTTTTTTCGATGAAAAACAGAGTTGGCAATATCGTTATCAAAGATCATGTCATTCGCTACGTTGAACTGAAACAAAAGCAACCGCTCGTCTTGCATACGTGTGAAGAATGGCCGCTTCCGGAAGGGATTGTGCGCGACGGAAAAATTGTTGATGAAGAACAGCTTACTCAAGTGCTAGAGCAATGCGTGGACGAATGGAAAATAAAACATCGCCGCGTTCGTTTTCTCGTTCCTGATCCGCTCGTCGTCATTCGAAAAATATCATTGCCAAAAGACGTGGACGTCGAAGATATACGCAGTTATTTATTTATGGAAATTGGCGCGACCATTCCGCTTCCATTTGAAAACGCAGTATTTGACTATGCTGTTCTTGAAAAAACGAAAGAAGCGCTACATGTGTTGTTATTTGCTGCTCCAGAAGCGCACGTTTTGCAATATGCTGAACTGTTCGAGTCGGTCAAGTTAAAGCCAGTCGAAGCAGATGTTTCCCCACTCAGTTTGTATCGTCTGTTTTATGCATTTGATTTAGCGAACGATGTGGATCATTTTTTATTTGTCCAATTTGATTTATCATCGTTGAACGTTAGCGTATTCCACAAGCATCGTCCGATGTTTACACGACAGCTTGCTTTTGATTCACAATGGACATCATGGGAAAAAACGAACAAAGGATGGAAGTGGTTAAACGAAGGTGGGTCGGAGTGGCAGCTTGAAGACATATATAAAGAGTTAGAGCGCGTCATGAATTTTTATCGCTTTTCATTGCAGCGTGATGAAGCGCAAATTACGCGCGTTGTCGTCACCGGCGATCATCCGCTCGTTCATACGTTTTCCCATATGTTAAACGAACGTCTTGATGTCGCTATTGAAACATTGACGTTGCCGCTTTCGATCGACCCTGCTTACTATTTGCCAATCGGACTCGGATTAAAAGAGGGTAATGGACATGTTAGTAGAAATTAATTTATTGCCGAAGCGAGAACGAAAATCCCGCCTTCTCCCGCTTTTATTGATCGTTGCGGCCGTGTTGTTGCTTGTGGGCGCGACAACGTTTTATTTCGTCATTCAACACATGGAACAGCAAATATCGCAATTAAAAGCGGAACTTGATCAAACGAAGGCGTTGCGAATCGCGGAAGAGGAAAAACAGACGACACGGACGGATGGATCGGTTGGCGCACAGTTGCAAGAAGCGATTCAATGGGCGGAACAATATCCGCTTCATACCGTTCTTCTTTTGCGCGAACTGATTGAACGACTGCCTGAACGGGGATTTTTAATGAACGTGTCGTATGATCGAGATGGTGCCATTCAGTTGACCGTTCAATTTGATACGCCGCGGGAAAGCGCTGCTTATTTACAAGCGTTAAAAGAAGCATCGTTTATTGCTGATGTGAAATTAACGAGCTTAACTGCAACGGAAGGAAAATCAGAAGAAGGCACGATGCCTAGGTACGTCGGACAATTTTCCGTTCAATTGAACATGGAGGAATGGAAAAAACAACAAGGGGGGAGAACATGAGGAAAGGTGTCATCGTCAGTCTCTCTCTCTTGTTAGTTGCATTGCTGTCATTTGCGCTTTATATATACGTGTACAAACCGCTTGATGATCGGAGAGAGCAATTAAAAAACGAATTACAAACGGAAAAAAAGTTGCTCCAAGCATTGCAAAGTAAACAAACGTCAGATGAGTTGCGCGTCAGCATTGTGGAATTGCAAAAACGCGTTCCTGTTCAACCGTTTGTTGAACAATTTTTATTAGAAATTGAAAAAGCAGAAGCGGTATCAAATAGCATCGTGCTGTCGCTTTCACTTCAAGAGGGCGAACAAGTCGAAGGAGCCCCAACTCCTATTCAAAAATTGACGGTCAGCATGTCTGTTCGTTCCCCTTCGTACTTTGCACTTGAACAATTCATCGACGTACTAGAGCGATCGAAGCGCATCATTTCGGTTGATTCTCTATCGTTTACAGGGTATGAAGAATGGACGACAGTGATGGATGAAGTGCCTGAGCTTTCTTATTCCCTTACTGTTTCAACGTTTTATGCACCAGAATTGCGTCAATGGATTGAGCAATTGCCACCGCTTGACTTACCACAACCGAGTGAGAAGCGAAATCCATTTCCTTCACTAACGGAGCAATAAAGGAGGCAGCGGTGGAATGCAAGATGAGCGTGGTATGACGTTAATCGAACTGTTAGCTGTCGTTGTTATTTTAACGATTGTCATGATGATTGCGACCGTATCGGTCGTGGAAGTCATAAAAAAATCGCGCGATCGGGCGTTTGTCGCGACTGCGTATACGCTTTATGAAGCAGCGCGTCTTCATGTCGGCGCGCAAAAAGCAGAGTTTTTAGCGCCGAACGAAAGCGAAATATTAACGTATGAACAATTAGCGAACGATGGCGTCATCGAAGTAATGATTGACCCATATACATCAAAGCATTTGCCGCCGAGCAATGATTCGTACGTCATCGTAACAAAACAAAGCGATGGCCACATTCGCTATGCTGTTTGTTTAAGAGGGGAAATGAAGCAAATTTGTAAAGAAAACGGTGTGCCTGTCGATCAATTGTCGGTAGATGACATTCAAAATCGATAGTGCGAAATTTGACGAAAACCTTCCGCAACGAGACGACAAATGTCTCGTTCTTTTTTTCTTTTTTTATGTTACGATGGGCGAAGAATGACAGCGGGAGGGAGAAAAAATGGACAAGCCAGCGAAAAAAGAAATTATTATTAAGGTGAACGGAAAAGAACAACCGTATACGACAGCCACGAGCGCGTTACCGGAATGGTCAAATCAAGAGGAACATGAATTGATCGGGTTTGACGAAAAAAAGAGTAAACGATATAAAACATCGCCTTGGCGCTCGTTTTTGCTAGCGATTGCTTTAGCTGTCGTTCTTGGGACAAGCTTTGGTTTATTTGTATTGACGATCATTCCGACAACAGAAAGTGCTTCTTCGACCGTCACATTGCAGCAGGAACAAAAGGAAGAAGGCTCAGTTGCGCAACGAACAGAGACGGTTTTTGTCATTCAAGGTGGAGTGTTTCAAAACGATGAAGCAGCAAAGGCATATGTGCAAAAAATAAAGGCGCAACATCGTCCGAGCGTAACGGTTGGCACACAGCCGGTTTACGTATTTTTAGGAATGGCGCTTACGAAAGAAGAAGCGAAACAACTCGCAAGTTTATATGAGCCGCTCGGAATAGAAACGTATGTGAAACCTTGGGATGTATCGTTGAATGAAAAAGAGAAAGAACCGTTTGTTCAAATCGTTTCTGCCATCGCTTCATTATTGAATGGGGAGCAACTTGCAAACGAACTGTGGGTGAAACTGCAATCGTATTCGCTTCATAACGAACAAATGAAAAAGGCGTATGAAGCGCTCCGCACGTTCCAACAGACAAAAGATGACGCGCAACTATGGATAGCCCAACAACATATATTAAACATGTTACAATAAAGAAGCACGTTGCTTCTTTTTTTTCTTTGTCGAACCATTGTTTATTGTGTATAAATTTGGTACGATACAAGTGTATCTTCCTTGAAACAAACGCTCATGACAGAAAGGTGATGACGATGCAACTTGTGTTAGCTTCTAGTTCTCCTCGTCGAAAACAACTACTTCGTATGCTTGGACTTCCGTTTGACATCCTCGTCAGCGATGTCGATGAATCATTCGACGACAACTTATCCCCAAGTGAAATTGTGCAACAGCTTGCGTATAAAAAAGCGTATGCGGTATCGCAACAAGTAAGCGATGCGTGCGTCATCGGTGCTGATACGATCGTTGTATGCGAAGGAGAAGTGCTTGGAAAGCCAGCGAGCGAACAAGACGCCTTTCGCATGTTAAAACGTTTATCGGGGATGATGCATGAAGTATGGACAGGAGTGGCGATTTGTACGGAAAACTCATGCGTCACATTTGCTGAAAAAACGGACGTTACATTTTGGCCGCTTTCAGATGAAGACATTTGGGCGTATATTGCGACAAAAGAGCCGCTTGACAAAGCGGGGGCATACGGCATTCAACAACGCGGAGCGCTTTTCGTTCAAAAAATTGATGGAGATTATTTTTCCGTTGTTGGTTTGCCGATCGCTAGGCTTGCCCGTGAATTAAAAAAATTCGGATTTTACCCATTTCGTTAAAAAACGGTTAAAATAGAGGGGGGAACGTATGCTTATTCGTCATGTTCCGCCCGATGACCGTCCGCGTGAACGCTTGCTTTCCGAAGGACCGCAAAGCTTATCAAATCAAGAATTGTTGGCGATTTTGCTTCGCACGGGGACGAAGCAATATTCCGTTCTCACGCTTGCACAACATTTACTCACCCATTTTGAAGGACTTCGTCAGCTAAAAGATGCGACTATCGAAGAAATGACAAGCATTAAAGGAATTGGGAAAACAAAAGCCATTCAAATTATTGCTGCGCTTGAGCTTGGTCGGCGCGTACACCAAATGCAATATGACGATCGCTACGTTATTCGCTCTCCGGAAGACGGTGCGCGGTATGTCATGGAAGATATGCGTTTTTTAAGTCAAGAACATTTCGTTGTAGTGTATTTTTCATAAACACAAAAATTAATAAAAGAAAACCTCTTTTATTTTCACGTTTATTCCTTGTTTATCGAATTCTATCCCGTCGACGAAATTGTTCATAAACTCCCTTTTTTCTAAAGCTGTGAGAGTGTTCCAATTGAGCAAAAAGTTTGTTGCGATTGCTTTTATTGATTCTATGTCATGTTTTTTGTTTTTCGTTTCGTCAATCTCGACATTTTTCAATACCTCCTGTATTTCAGCCATAGCCCTTTTTGTTTCCCTCATTCGCTCTGTGAATTCCCCGTCACTAATTAAGTCAGCCGCCCAAGCCTTCTGATATTTTTCGCGTTGTCTCTCGATTTGACGAATCCGTTCTTTCAGAGCTTCCAGCTCCTTTTCTTTCTCATCTTCAACTACTGTCGGAACAACGTGGAAACGCATGTTTGAAAAGTATTCGATGAGTCCTTTTTCAACACGCTTTTCACTCACGTTTATCGCTTTTCTTTTGTTCAAAGCACAAGATTGACAGCGATAATGATTTGTTTCTGTGTACGCCTTGTCTTTTTTTCTAAAATATACTGACCTCTCTGATGCCAGCCTGTTTTTACAGTTCGGACATATTAACTTACCTTGAAAAATAAATATGCTACTTGTATTACGTTTTTTGAAATTTTTCCTGCCGTGAAGTATGTTCTGAATCTTTTCAAATTCCTCTTTTGTTATTATGCCCTCGTGCGTATTTTCGATGATCTCGTCGCGCCATTTGATAGCACCATACAACGCTGGGTTTTTAACGATATCCATTATTGTTGCTATGTGCCATTTATACCCTCGTATAGGTGGTATTCCGCTGTTATTCATGTAGTCAGATATTTGACGAATGGAATACCCATCAAAAATCTTTTTTATTATATCAAGCACAATTTTCTTTTCGTTTTCGTTGATAATTAGTTTATCGTCCTGCGTTTTATCAAAGCCAAACGGGGCTTTTGCGCTATAAAAACCTTGCCTCGCCTTTTCAATTTGCCCCATTCGAACACGTTCCCCTAAATTTTCCCTTTCCCATTGTGCCATTGCCGCAACTAGAGTGATGAATAACCGTCCAATAGCCGTGCTGGTGTCATATACTTCTGTCGCTGATTTAAACTTACAACCGTGCTGTTCGAATATTTCTAACAGCTTGTACAAATCTGTAACTGATCGAACAAGCCTATCCAAACGATAAACAAGTACAGTATCGATAGCCCCTTCTTTAATGTGTTTAATCATTTCTTTGAGTTGTGGACGGTCAAGGTTTTTTGCTGATACCCCTTCATCGATGTAAAACCGATAGTCGTACCAGTCGTGCACTTTACAATACGCAATTAATTTTTCACGCTGAGCCGATATCGAATATCCTTCCCGTGCTTGTTCTTCCGTTGATACTCGTATATATAGAGCGACAGCCATTTATTATCCCTCCTATAAAAACAGGCGGGAGCGACCCGCCTATCTAAATCTTTAGCGCTAAAAATTTAGAATAACTTTTTTCAATTTCCCGATAATCCTTACATCCTTCATGTCATTTCTTTTAAGGATGATAGGCTTGTACATCGGATTTTCACTTTGTAGAATAATAGTATCTTCTGTTTTATATACTCTTTTCAATACTGCCTCGCCGTCGATCAGCACGGCGGCAATCTCACCATTGTCTACATCATTTTGGCGTCGTATCAAAAGAAGTGCGCCGTCTGTAATGTGAGCGTTTATCATGCTGTCTCCACGAGCTTCGAGAAAAAAATACTCACCGCCGTTCAACCAACTGCTCGGTACTTCTTCATAACCCTTTATTTCTTCATAAGCAATAACACCATCCCCACAACTAATAGATCCTATTATAGGAAGTCTGGAGAATTCTGTGCAGATATATTGGGCTGGCTCCTTCCTAACTTCTTGTATTGTTTTAAAGTCCTCGAAGAAATAACTAATTGGGACATCGAACATTTCTGACATAATGGCTATTTTATCCATTAAAGGACGATTCTCATTACGCTCCCAAGCGGAGACGGCAGTAGGTGCTACATTTAGTTTTTTAGCCAAGTCCGCTTGTGTCATGCGATTTTTCTTCCGTAACTCCTTTATTTTGTTTCCTAATCGCATTTTCAATCACCTCCTTTCTAACAATATTATAAAGCAATACTGTAATTTTGTACAGTACAGCTTTATTAAGTGTGAAAAAAACGATAAAAAAATACATAATTTCTGAAAAAAACTATTGCAATTACAGAAAATCTGTAGTAAATTATTAGACAAGAGGAGGTGGTAATCAATATGAAATACACAATTGCTCAAGCGAGAGCGTTAGCTAGTTTATCACAGAAAGAGATGGCGAAAAGGTTAGGGGTGTGCGAAAAAACCTACATCGACTACGAGAAGTATAGAAAGATTTTTCGGATGGATATGGCGTACAAATTCTCAAAAATCACAGGAATAGAAATGGATCAGATAATTTTTTTTGATAAAGATGTACAGAAAATCTGTAGTTAAGGGATGTGACACAATGAATCAACCTTCTGAACGCACGCAGAAAGCAATGATTGATTTTTTCATGAAAACATCCGTGCCGCGTATTCTAGCTGCTATCGATCGTGGGGAGATGACATGGGAAGAAGCAACTGGGAAGAAGGAGGTGACAGCAAATGACACTGCCAAGCGCGTATGATTTCAATTCACTTGAAGCCGCTATCGCCTTCTACACACGGAAGGTTGCGGAAGTAGCGAAAAACCGCGATCGGAGCATGCACGACGAACTCATGCGGTTCAAACGGGAACTGCATGAGCGCATTGACAGGGAGTATGATCCGGCTGCCCTCTAGGGCTTCTTTTCGGAAGAAAATTGGACAAGCAGAGGAGGGAGAAGAGTGGATAGGCAAAAGCTAGGATACCGCAACTTATTTGTTTTAGGGCGCAATATCAAACACGGTGCCCGTTACACTCCAGAAGAAATTATCGCTTTTGTGTCCAAAATTGAAGAACAGCTAATGTGGACACAGACAAAAGACTTTTTCCGTCTGTTTCCTCCTATTAAACGGTACGAAGATGACGGGTCGTGGAGCTATCACAGTACGTTAGAAATGATTAACCGGGAATTCGGTGAAAGGTTCGGCAAAGGTGATTTCCTAAAACTTCTCATGACGCATTGCTACGAAAATAAATTTGTTCAAATCGTCGGCATTAAGTTTATGTTGGCAACTTCTGAAATATACAGAAGGAAAACAGGTCTATCGTTAGCGCAACAAGCCATACGTATTTTTGAAGAATAGGATGGTGAGAAATATGGATGCGATCAAGGAGATTAAAGGGTTTGTTGTATCATTGCGTTCGGTTGTTGATGATTTATGTTCGTTGGTGGATTCAAAGCAAGGCGAATACGTAGAGGGTGTTGCAGACGGTCATAAAATCGCGATTGTTGTACTCGATATGTTAGAAAGAAAGATTGATAGTATCGGAGGGGAAATGAAATGAATTTAAAGGTAATCGAGCAAAACGGGCAACGGGTTTTAACGACGCAGCAATTGGCGGATGCTTATGGAGCAGATGTAAAAATGATAAGCAATAATTTTAACCGCAATAAAGATCGATACAAACCAAATAAACACTACTTCTTACTTGAAGGTGATGAATTAAGACAGTTTAGAGCCATTCATCAATTTGATGAACAGCTTAAATTCGCAACGAAGCTCTACCTTTGGACAGAAAAAGGCGCATGGTTGCACGCGAAATCCCTCAACACAGACGAGGCGTAGGAAGCATACGAGCGGCTAGTCGATGAATATTACAACGTAAAAGACAACGCATTGAACATTCATATGTTGAGTCCGCAATTACAAGCTCTAATCTCGATTGAATTGCGACAAAAAGAAATTGAACGGGAACTGGCAGAAGCGAAGCAACAGGTCGCAGTCGTGCAACACCGTTTAGATAACATCGATCGGATTGATACGATTGGTGATAAACGACAACGACTTAACAAGATGATTCAACGTTATGCACACCAAAATGGCATTCCGTTCAACCACGCTTGGAAGGATTTTGTACAAGCCTTCAATACGGCATACAGAACGAATTTAGAGTTACGTCGGCAAAACCACATTAACAAAACAGGTAAAGATATTAGCCGTCCGCAGTTTTTAGAGGAAATGGGTTTGTTAGATGATGCAATCCGAGTAGCAGATAAGATGTTGAATAGTAAGGTGAAGTGACATGGAAGTTGCTGTACGACGGATGAAGTTGGGGCAATTGATGCGTGCTGTACGTGATTTAGAACGACGTGGGTGGGAGTGCATCGCTCCAATTCAGAAGATTGCGAATGAAAAGAAGATTTTTGATTACGACGAGAAAATCGGAAGATTCAAAGATTTTAAGTGTGTACAAGGATATGAATTTTACTACGTGAAAATGAGGAAGGTGTCTAAAGAATGAACGTATTACGCGAGGATAAGGAGCTAGCGAATGAACTATTACAGTGTTGCGATTACAGTTTGTTTCGGGCGAGGACAGCGTTTTTGGATCGCTCGCTCGACATACACGGAAGGCTTGCAGAAGCGGAAAGATGGATGCATGAATTTATGCGTTGCAAACGCGACTTGGACGAGCTGGTACGAAAGAAAGAGGAACATGACAGACTCGTTGAGATCGTTGAAACGATGCGTGAAAAAGGAATAGATATTGCGATTGTTATGAGAAAGGGGAATGAACAATGAACGTATTAGAAAAAGACAGA
>Ga0209721_1001289_pt1 | contig 19039 bp, 15 predicted proteins | sample TshhotsprinmetaG_FD_184139 | JGI IMG/M metagenome (GOLD analysis project Ga0209721, IMG submission 184139) | Hot spring microbial communities from South Africa to study Microbial Dark Matter (Phase II) - Tshipise hot spring metaG (SPAdes)... | ecosystem: Environmental > Aquatic > Thermal springs... | reverse complement strand
GAAACGACGCTAAAAAATTCGTTCTGCAATCGGTTGGCAGAGGTGTAAGAATAGAGCCGCAAAAAAACATGCGGAAACGACTTCAAAATTTATTTAATGCCAAGGTTGTAGAAAAGCAATTATTTGATAATGTAAAAAATCTGATTTTACCGATTGAGAGTTTGTTTATTTTTGGCACTAATGCCGAAAACCTGAAGGAAATAATTGCAACGCTGAAAGCAGAGAAGCAAGATAAAAACTTGGGCGAAGCGTTTATCTTGAATCCCGAAGCGCAAAAACATACTCTTTTGATTCCGGTTTATAAAACCGCCGAGAGAATTTTTGCCGAAGAAAAAGACCCGCAAAAATATCCGGTCAGTAAAGAGGATTTTAGTCTAACCTCGCAATTCTATAAATATTTAGGTGATAAAATTGCTTTGGCTAAATATGATTGTGAAGTTAAGGTTTTGAAAAAGGCAAAGGAAAGTTTTGCGGAAGAAGAGCGATATTATGATTTTAGCGAAAGAAACTCGCTCTTTGAGCCGGAGTTAATTCTTGACCGAATTTTTGACTATCTCGGAGTTAAAAGCAGAGAGTTTGAGAAGTTTAAGGAGTTGGAAAACGAAATCGTGCATTTTAAAAAGGTTAGGTTTAACGATGGCGAAAAATACGAAGAAATCAAAAGAAAGATAGAAGAAGTCAGACACTATCCCGAAAGACAAAAAGAGCTGGATAAGCAATATGGCAAAATCCCCAGAAAAGAATTTCAACGACAAATGACCTTGTTTGAACAGGCGGGGAATTTTGAAATAAACAATCAAAAAATAAAAATCAAGTATTTAGCTAACCATTACTATCTTCCGGTAATAGTTTCAGAGACAGAAAAAATTGACTACCTTAATCATATTATTAATGTTGATAGCGAAGTAAAATTTGTTGAGCAACTGGAAGAATATCTTGCCGAACCCAACAATGTATTTACGCAATTTGACTGGTGGATGTTTTCAAAACTCGACCAAACATTAGATGAGGTTTTTATTCCTTATTACAGCCCGAAGGAAAATAAAATCATTAATTTCAAACCTGACTTCATTTTTTGGGCGCAAAAAGGCAAACGCTATTTGATTTTGTTCGTTGACCCGAAAGGAACAGAACACACAGACGGATACAGGAAAATTGACGGCTATTCAAGGATATTTGAAATTGGCGAACAGAAACAAAGCAAGGATTTTTTATACAACGGACTTACAATAAATACAAAACTATTGCTTAAACCGAAGCGAGGGATAGCGGAAGTTTTGGAAAATTACAAACAATACTGGTTTGACAACTTTGTTGATTTTGCCCGCAAAATCAGTTAATTTACAAACGGCGACGCATTTCGCAAAGCAAAATACAAAAAATTGCGGCGGCGAAAAAGCGAGGGGTAGTTTCTGCCTGTCAGGACAGCATTTTTCGTTCAAAAAAGGTTCGCACTTCGTTCAGTAATTGCGGCCATCCCCAAAATTGACATGAAGCTTAGATATCTACTATCATAGTAATTCAACTTACGGGGCGTAGCGCAGCCTGGTTCAGCGCACCTGCCTTGGGCGCAGGGGGTCGGAGGTTCGAATCCTCTCGCCCCGATTATTTGTTTTATTCGTTAGCTTCAAATCACCCTTTGGGGTTATAATAAAAAAGCTCTTTTTGCGCCTGTAGCTCAGTAGGATAGAGCAACTGCCTTCTAAGCAGTGGGTCGGGAGTTCGAATCTCTCCAGGCGTGTATGGTGGGCGTAGTTCAATGGTTAGAGCACTGGACTGTGGCTCCAGTTGTTGGGGGTTCGAATCCCCTCGCCCACCCCATTGTTATTAGTTTCTAAATCATAACTCATATCTACCCAAATCCGTGATAAAACCATTGAACGGTTGATGTATCGGTCATTGCAAAAACTTAAAAGTTTCGTGGCAATCCTATCTTAAAAGCTGAGATTCTTTGCTTTGCTCGAATGGCGACTTCATATTGCTATTTTAGGGCTTTAGAGAGGTAATTATAGACGGACTATATTTAGCCGACCGAAAAAACGTCAGCTATTTCCTGCGTATTTTATTTGAGAGGTATTTCAAATAAAATTTGCAGAGAGTCAATTTGCTGATGCGTTTTTGGTTCATCAAATCCTCTCCGTTGACTCTGTATATAATATTGCTTGAATTGTGCCAGTCCCTATTTAATGCAGAACCGATTCTCATCAGGTATTTATAGTGAGCCGAAGCAAATTTATGCACTTTCCTGTTGACCTTTCCATATGGATATATAAATATTTCGCTCTCTTGTGATAGCTTGTCTTCAATTATCCTTTTGGAGTTCACTATCTCCTCAGATAGATTGGCATTGACATCAATTAGATTACCATGGCTTTTTGAGTGAGAGGCGATTTTGATGAAGCCGCTTTCAGCCATTTCCCTGATTTCTTTCCATGTGCAAAATGGTACTTTTCTGCTAAATATCTCGTTTTTCATAGTTTCATCGTAATCAACTTGCAGCCGCGTCTCGGCGTCGAGATTGGTTTCTTCAATTATGTAGCCAACAGGCACACCTAAAACTGCTTTAATCTGCATATTTGTAAGAATAGGAAAGACATTGTGATAAAAATCAAAATAGGCGTCATCAAAGGTCAAACAGACGGATAATCCTGACGGGGGCAGGGCATCGCCAGGAACTACTATTGGATAGTTTGAGGAAAGATAATTTAGAGAGTTGCGAAACTTGTCAAGGTCGCCAATTCCATGATACATGAGAACCAGAAGCATTATGACCTTTCTTTGCGTTGGAGTTCATATAACTTTGCATATTTGAAAAAGGAGCCATTTGCTTTGGCAACTGCCATGATGAGCCCATCAAACCCGTCGAGAATACCTTTTTGAAAAATATAGGTCTTTAAAAACATTGCGAAACCATGAATTATAGGTGTTAACATATTCACCCTTTTGCCTTTTTCAAATAGTTCTTTTGCTGCTATTGAGGAATAATCATTTACATTTCTGAGCATATCCGAGTAATTTGAGAAACCGTAGTGTTCGATATAAGCGTCTATCTTGCCGTAACCCTCTTTTGTTATCCATTTTTCATGTATTTCACCGCAAAAAGCACCTTTGTTTTTGTTAATCAAGCGAATATGCCAGTCAGGCCAGTGCCCACCGTGTTTGAGCCATCTATTGTCAATAAAATGCTTCATTTTAAGGGAATATGCTGATTCAGATGGGGATTTTAAAACATCGGCAATTGAATCCCTTGTCAGAGGAGGCACCCTTTCGTCGGCGTCAAGAGCCAAAACCCAGTCGTTTGTGCATTTTTGAATAGCGCTGTTTTTTTGATTTCCAAAACCCTTCCATTCCTCTACATAGACCCTGCAGCCAAAGCTCTCAGCTATTTGAATTGTTTTGTCAGTGCTTCCTGAATCCACCACAACTATCTCATCAGCAAACGAGACGCTATTGAGGCAGTCTGGCAGCCTTTGTTCCTCATTTTTTGTAATAATAGCAACAGATATCTTTAGCTTATTCATCCTTTTCGACTCTCATGCCCATGAATACAGCCAAAAGAATCCCGGTTATTCTTGAAAGAATCTGGTTATCCGTCATGCTACCGATTATCAGTATAATGCCAAAAAGAAAAACTGAATAGCCTGCTAAATTATTACGGCATCGCCACCCCTTTTTTAGAAAAACAACGAAAAGCCAAAGGATTGAAAAAATTCCGATTAAACCAAAACTTGTTGCCATATACAAAAAGCTATTATGCGGCTGGTCTAATATAAGCAGCGACGGTTCAGAGTTAAACCCCTCCAAAGATTTCGCAAAACCTCCGGTGCCGACTCCTATTAAAGGGCTATTCGCAAAAATCTTGATCGAGTTTTCCCAGACATATAATCTCAAACCAACAGAGGTGCCTTTGTGCCCCTGATAATAAAGCGAGATTTCCTCTTTAATAAGGTTTATTCTGTTTTGAACCATAGGTGAAAATAAAAAAATCACAGTGATTAAAACTACGGCAATCACACCCTTCATGATATGCTTTTTACCAGCCAGATTAAATATAATTACTGGCAGGAGAACTAAAAAAGCAATATAACCGCTTCTTCCGTGAATTATCGATAGATTGAAAATATATGACGCTATAAGGATTATAATCAGGACTTTTTGCCATCTCTTTTCGACATTTCTAAAGACGAAAGAGAGGATAGCCATGCCCAGGACCAATATGAGCGAATAACTGATATAAGGATTAATGCCTGTAAGGAGCCCCGTGGCAAAGTCTCGCCTTAGATAGGGTATGATTCCAATATATTGAAATATCGAGACTAGGACATTTAAGCTCAACCCAGCGATAAATGCCCAGATTAAATTAATAGCCCTTGTATGTGGGATGGATATGACAGCAAAAGCAAAGAGCCAGTAATAGCTTTTCTGAGCAAAATCCAAGCCTTTCTCAAAATCGTTTGTCCATAAAAGCCCAAGCCAAGGTAGAAGTATGAAAAGCAAAACAGGTTTAGCCCATTGTTGTTTAAACAGTGCCCCAAGGTCTTTTATGAATCTGCCTGAAAACACCCATAAGGCTATTGTCAAACCGCCTGCTATGAGTGCCGGCGATTTGGTCATAGGCAGGAGAAAGAGCATCAGACAAAAGCTATAAAAAAGGATCCTCTCTGAGTCAAAAAAGCCGAATTTTTTAATGTCTTGAGTGGCCATTATAAAAGTTATGCCCAATTCACTATTAGTCTATTATGTTAAAATATTGACTATATGTCAAAGGTTTATCGTTAAACAAAGAACAGGTTATATTATACTTTAAATAGCGGTCGTTATCTTTAAAAAAATTTCCAAATTCGGGGATGGGATGAAAATCACTATTTTGGGGACATTAAAAGTTCATTTTTTATCTTTACGATATGGATGCTTCAATTATAATCATTAATTGGAATACAAGGGATTTATTAATCGAGTGTATAAATTCTGTTTATTCAACAACTCAAGGGATTAACTTTGATATATGGGTTGTTGATAATGGCAGCTCTGACGGCAGCGTGCAAGCTTTAAGAGAACTTTTCCCGGATGTAAAGGTCATTGAAAATCAGTCCAATCTCGGCTTTGCAAAGGCATGTAATCAAGCGTTGAAATTGATGGAGAGCAAATTTGCCGTTTTACTAAACTCTGACACAATCTTAACTGATGGAGCGATTAAGACTGTCTTAGATACCATGGAAAAAGACCCTGATATCGGTTTATGCGGGGCACAGCTTCTGAATTCTGACGGGACAAAACAGAATTCAATCGCTAATACACCGAGCCTCGCAACCGAACTTCTCAACAAGTCTCTGTTGAGAAGACTTTTCCCCCAAAAATACCCTGGCAAAGAACGTGATTTTGCTGAGCCTATTGAAGTGGAATCTATTATAGGAGCATTTATGGCAGTAGGAAAAAAGGCTATAGACAAAGTTGGCATGCTGGATGAGTCATATTTCTTTTTCTTTGAAGAAACCGATTGGTGCATAAGAATGAAAAAAAAAGGCTGGAAGGTGGTTCACCATCCGGGTGCAAAGGTTTATCATCTACAGGGTCAAACAGTAAGAAAAATCAATATAAGGGCAAGGATAGAGTATTGGAAATCAAGATATCTCTTTTTTAAAAAAAATTATGGCAGGACTACCTTTGCAGTCTTATTAATTGGGCTTATGATTAAGTTGTTAGGGAATCTTATCCTCAATCTTCTCCTAACCTGTGGAAGCGCTTTCACAAATAAAAAAGCGGTAGAAAAGAGCAAACTTTATTTAAATATACTTTATTGGCATCTATTGGGGCTGCCCGAAGGGCGAGGTCTTAGCACTAGATAATATTCAACAGATGCGGAAGTAATTGTGACAACCTAAATCTGGAACTCTTCTCCCTTTTGGGGGACATGGGTTATAAAATTAAATTTTTCCCTTACTACTCGCTCAAACTCAAGGGAGGCATTTTCTTCGCCATGAACGATAAAAATCTCTGGTTTATTTGATAGCGCACTTAGCCACTCCAAAAGTTCATTCTGGTCTGCATGGGCTGAAAACCCCCCGATGGTGTAAATCCTTGCTTTTACAGCCAGCTCTTCACCGAGCACATAAACAGTCTTTGCTCCGTCTATAATTCTGCGTCCCAATGTTCCTTTAGCCTGATATCCAGTGAAGATAACACTGCACTCCGAGCGCCAGAGGTTGTGTTTGAAATGATGTCTGATCCTGCCGCCATCACACATGCCGCTTCCAGCGATTATGATAGCCCCCGACTTTTTAAGATTAATTTTCTGAGAATCTTCTATCTTGGTTGTAAAATGAAGCTTTATGGCATTGCCAGCTCTTTCTTTAAACATCCTCATTGCTTCTTCATCGAAACATTCTGGATGGGCAAGATAGACCTTTGTTGCATCTTCAGCAAGAGGGCTGTCAACATATATATCTAAGTTATGCAGACGTCCTTCTCTGACGAGTTTATTTAAGGCATACAAAATATCCTGAGTCCTGCCAACAGAGAAAGCGGGGATCAGCACATTGCCGCCTTTTTTGAAGGTCACCTTAATTGCCTCTACAAGCTCATCGATTGTATCTTCCATATTTTTATGCAGTCTGTTGCCATAGGTTGATTCCATCACAATATAGTCCGCTGTATCCACCTTCTGAGGGTCATTAATTATCGGATTCCCTTTCTTGCCGATATCTCCTGAAAATGCTATTTTTTTCTCGACAGGGCTGTCTTGATACCATAATTCAAGTGTGCCTGAACCGAGTATATGCCCGGCATCGACGAATCTGAATTTCACCCCTTGACCTAAATGCTCTATTCTCCCATATGGTATTTTTTCAAAAAATGGAATCGCCTTTCTCACATCCTCAACGGTATAAAGAGGTTCTGGGAAGGAATGTCTTCCAGCCCGCAGCGCTTTTTTTGCGAGCCACTCCGCATCTTTTTCCTGAATATGCGCTGAATCATAAAGCATTACTTCTGTCAGATCAGCGGTTCCTGGGGTAGCTGCTATTTTGCCGTTAAAACCGTCCTTAACAAGCTTAGGGATGAGTCCTGAATGGTCGATGTGTGCGTGTGTTAAAAGAAGATAGTTTATTTTTGTAGGGTCGAAAGAAAAGGGAGTTTTATTTATCGCATCGGCATTTTCTCCCTGATACATACCGCAGTCTATGAGTATCTGAAGCTCGTTAACTAATATGTGAAAACATGCCCCTGTAACTGTTCTGGCGGCGCCAAGAAACCTGATTTTCATAATTATAGCTCCTTAATTTCGAATTATATTCTATTAAGAACCGATTTCACTCCCTCTATAACCTGTTCAGGTTTTATCTCTTCAATGCAGGCTTTGATTTTTGGTGATAGGCATACATCCTGTTCACACTGTCTGCACGGGAGTTTGCTGATATCAAAAAGCAGGCTTTTGTCAGTCCAAGGTCTGCAAAACTTTGGCATGGTAGGACCATAAAGTCCAATCACAAAGGTCCCTACTGCCGCAGCTATGTGGATTGGGGCAGAATCATTGCCTATAAACAGATTGCTCAAAGAGCATAGAGATGCAAATTCGATAAGACTTAATTTTGTTGTAATAATGTCAGGGGGGCGGGTGAGCTTATCAGTTATTTCTTTGATTATGTTATTTTCTGAAGGACCCCCAACCAAATATATTCTGAAATCGCCTGAAAAGGCATTTATCACCTCTGCAAAGTTTTCTGAACCCCATTGTCTCAGATATCCCCTTGCCCCCGGATGGACAATTATTCCTTTCTTATTTCTGTCCTTAAGCAAAGGATATCTGGTTTTAATCTCTTCAATGTGAGCGTGGGGAATTTGTATGGACAATGTTTCATCATATATCTTAAAGCCCAAATCTTTAACAATCTGTAAGTTATACTCGATTAAATGTGGATTTTTATCACTGTTGTAGTTAAGTTTATCCGTCAGAAGCGCATTTCGCCACCATGACTTATTAGCATAGCCTATGCGTGTCTTTGCCCCTGATGCTAAAGCTATGATTGTAGGTCTGTCAGAGTGAGGCACTATAATCGTGGTATCAAATTTTTTCTTTCTTATATCCATAAGAAATTTAATAAACTTGAACGCACCAAATCTTCCCTTAATCTCTGCTCTATTGATGGCTATAACTTGATGAACCTCAGGTGCAAGCCTTAATAGCGAATCTCCGCCTTCATTTACAAGCGCTGAAATCTTTGCCTCTGGTATATTTAGCTTCAGATTTCTAATGAGTGGTATGAGGAACAGGCAGTCCCCTATATATCTGAGGTCGATAACGAGTATGTTTTCTCCTAAATGGTCAGATAATAGCATGATGATGTATATTATAAGATAAAAGCATGAGAAAAATTCCTTATATCCATGTAATTCTTTTCATAGCAACATTTTTAACCACTCTTGCCGCAGGCGCTCTGCAGGCTGGAGTCAATATACTCAAAGAGCCTGAGAGAATTATTGAAGGGATGCCCTTTGCTGCTACAATTATGACGATACTGCTTGTTCACGAATTTTCCCACTATATCGCATCTAAAAAGCATCATACAGAAGCTACCCTTCCATACTTTATCCCCGCCCCCTCGATTATAGGGACATTCGGGGCCTTTATCAAGATGAAATCCCCTATAATTACGAGAAAAGCTCTGGTAGATATAGGAGCCTCAGGCCCGATAGCAGGTTTCATAGTCTCTGTTGTTGCCTGTATAATCGGTTTGAGCATGTCTCAGGTGCTTCCTCTTCAAACCATAGCAAGCACCCCTGCCCTTGGTCTCGGTGATTCTCTTTTATTCTCTTATTTATCAGAGCTTACTCTGGGAGTTGCACCGGATGAACATGATATTTTGCTTCATCCAGTTGCTTTTGCAGGCTGGATAGGACTTTTTATAACCTTTCTCAATCTTATGCCAATAGGGCAATTGGATGGCGGGCATATCGCCTTTGCCGTATTCGGGGAGAGACACAAACAAATCTCGCTGCTTCTTGTTGTAACCCTTATGTTTTTAGGATTATTTTTCTGGGAAGGTTGGGCTGTATGGTCGGTCCTTATGCTGATTCTCGGTATTAAACACCCGCCTGTTATTTATTGGGAAACACCTCTTGACCCTCGAAGGAAGTTTATCTCGTTTTTATGCCTGATTATCTTGATAATAACCTTTATGCCTTCACCCTTCAAGTTTTTGTAAGCATGGATTTGCCTTTCCTTAGCCTGTTTCAATAATACTGACTATAAAATTGCCGCTTGTTGAGTAGGTAGTGTCTTTCTCTATTTTCATTACGACCCTCTGACAATCTTGAAGAGCCTTCTCTATAATACCTTCAACCCCTTTGAAGCTTGTGCACTCATATCTTGCTCCATTTCTTATTTCAGCGAAGGCGCTGCCTGAAAACATCGCCTCAATAGTCGCTTCAGCCTCGTCTTTTCCCTGAGCAATAAAAAATTCCTTTAGCGAACTTATAACCTCTGCCTGCCTCTGCCTCCAGGCTTCAATAGGATTTTTCATAACCTCTATTGGAGGTGTAAATAAAGGTCTTTGAAGCTCTCCTGCATAAAATTCAAGGGACTTCTCGACTATATCGAGATCAAAATAATCTACTGCCGAAGACATATAGAATATGGCTATATCATTTCCTTTCTTATCTTTTTCTACAGATAACCATGCCCCCATAACTTTAATTCCGTAACTCTCGCCATATTCGTATCTGACCCTGTTTAACGCCTTTATTGCAAGATTGGTTAAAGATTTGCTAATTAATCGCATTTTAATATCTCTTGAATTGTGAATTAATAAGCTTTTTTATGAATTTTACAATAACCATCAATCTAAAAACAAAGAATACGCCACCGAACACGGTTGGAGATTGTGCAAACACAGATAAAAAATTTATTATATAAACTATGCAATTGATACAGAAGATTGCTAAAACTATCGAAAGATACTCGATGATCTCTGAGGGCGATCATGTCCTCACAGCCCTTTCTGGAGGTCCTGATTCTATCTGCCTGCTTCAAAGCCTTAGCGAGCTTAGAAATGAATATAAGATTAGTCTATCAGCCATTTATGTTGACCATCGTCTTAGGCCAGATGAGACCCCTTTTGAAGTAGATTTCTGTACGAAATTCTGCAATGCCTTAAACATTCCTCTTCTTTCTAAATCAATTGATGTTCTATCCTTTGCCCAAAAAGAGGGAATCAATAAACAGGAGGCTGCAAGGGAACTTAGATACAGGGTGTTTCATGAGACGGCAGATGACTTAAAGGCAGACAAAATCGCTCTTGGGCACAACAGAGACGACCAGGCAGAGACAGTATTGATAAGGCTTATCAGGGGAAGCGGACCGACAGGACTTTCAGCAATTCCCCCTGTGAGGGGAAAGATAATAAGACCATTAATAGAAATAGAAAGAACGGAGATAGAAGATTTTTTGGATAAGAAAAATATCCCCTTTGTTGTTGATTCTTCAAATCTTACTGACAGATATTTGAGAAACAAGCTCAGACATATCATAATGCCCGAGCTTAAGAAAATCAATCCAGCAGTCTCAAAAACCATCTCTCGAACATCAGATATTTTCAGAGACGAAGAGAGATATTTTGACATTATCGTCACAAAGTCTTTGATGAAGATGATCAGCAGAAAAAATGACCGCTCAATAGAGCTTTTTATGGCGCCTATGGAGATATTAGACACAGTTATCCTCAGGAGAGTCCTTCGTAGGGCTATTGATGCGACAAAGGGTTTGAAGGCGATTTCATTTCTGCATATCGAGGACATTATAAACCTCATAAGGTCTGGCAAATCGGGGGATAGAATATTTCTTCCCAACAACATCCGGGTGATAAAGAAATATTCCATTCTTGAAATTACTTCTGAAGAGCCTAAAAAACTTGCAACTTATACAGTTGAAAAACCGGGAGAAATCAGGCTTCCAGAATCTTCCATGACGCTTTTTACCGAACTCATTGATTGTCCCAAAACAGATGATTGGGGCGACGGAAAAAAAGTCGCTATCATTAATGCCGACAAGTTGGTATTCCCCCTTTCGATCAGGGCGAGAAGGAGTGGGGATTATTTCTTCCCCCTTGGATTTGGCAGTAGAAAAAAGCTTCAGGATTACTTCGTTGATGAGAAAATACCGCGAGATGAAAGGGATGCCATACCGCTACTAATCAACGGCAATGGGGAGATAGTGTGGGTAGTGGGTTACAGGATGGATGAAAGGTATAAAATTGAAAAAAATACAAAGAAAATTTTAAAATGTCTTGTCAAGTATTAACCAGGGTCTATTTGTAAGTTCCCCTTTTTACTTTTTCAGGTGTTCCACATTATGACAAGCGTTTTCCAATCAAGAAAGCCCGTGCCTGCCTGTGTCATTGGCGCTGGGGGCAAGCGTTTTGCGCTTACGGGAATGACAAACAAATTTAAAAGGAGATTAAACTATGATCTTAAAGTCAATTTACGATAGAAAAATATTTATTCTATCTTTGGTGTTAACCTTATTTTTGCTTTTAACCTTTCAGCCCAAAGCTAATTCTTCCGAAAAAGACCCTTCAGAGGTTTTAAGTCAACTCGGCAGTGCAATGGCAAAGGTCTCTGAACAGGTGAAACCTTCAATTGTCAACATCTCAACCACAAGACTTATCAAGGCTCAGAGACACCCATTTTTTGACGACCCCTTTTTCAGAAGATTTTTTGGGGATGAATTGCAAAGACAGCAGACAAGAAAGGTGACGAATCTCGGTTCTGGCGTTATAGCTACTTCAGACGGTTTTATCCTTACCAACAACCATGTGATAGAAGGTGCTGAGGATATCCTCGTTAAATTATCCAATAATAAGGAATACAAAGGCAGGGTAGTCGGTAAGGATAAGAGAACTGACCTTGCTGTAATACAAATAGACGAAAAAAACCTCCCGACGATTAAATGGGGGGACTCTGATAAACTTCGGGTTGGTGAGGTGGTACTCGCCATAGGCAATCCCTATGGTCTGAATCAGACCATTACTATGGGAATAGTCAGCGCTTTGGGGCGGTCAGGCATCGGCATTACCGATTATGAAGACTTTATTCAGACTGATGCAGCAATCAACCCCGGCAATTCAGGTGGCGCCCTTGTAAATGCCCGAGGTGAATTAATGGGCATAAATACAGCCATATTCAGCACGACAGGCGGTTATCAGGGCATAGGATTCGCTATTCCGGCAAACATGGCAAAAAACATTATGAACAGCATCATCAATCAGGGCAAGGTCACCAGAGGCTGGTTGGGAGTGCATATTCAGCCTCTCACTCCTGAGCTTGTCAAGCAGTTCAATCTCAAGGATGATAAAGGTGTTCTGCTTTCTGATGTGGTTGAGGGGGGACCTGCTGAAAAAGGCGGGCTTAAGAGGGGTGATGTCATAGTTGAATATGAAGGCAAAAGTGTAGAGAGCCCTGTTAGTCTCAGAAACATGGTAGCTGCTACCGCCCCCGGACAAAGTGTAAAGATAAGAGTCATAAGGGACAGCAAGCCGCTCTTTATCAATGTAATAATTGGCGAACTGCCCGCAGACCCTCAGATTGCCTCGCTGTCTCAGCCTTCAAATACATTCAGGGGCATCTCTGTGCAGGAACTGACCGATGATTTTCTAAAGAAATCTGGAATAACTCGGAAGATAAAAGGGGTAGTGGTGAGCGGTATAGATGATGCCAGTCCCGCATTGGGAAAGCTTAAGGAAGGGGATATCATAACCGAGATTAACAGACAGCCTGTCTCTGGAGTTGCAGAATTTAACAGCATCTCATCAAAGGTAAAACAGGAACAGGATGTGTTATTGTCGGTAATAAGGGAAGGCTCCTGGCTGTATCTTGTAATCCCGGCTAAAAGCAATTAAAAACAAGGCTATATATTCCTTGAAGGTATAATTTTTATTAGAGCAAGGCTTGGCTATGGAAAAGATGTTCTGGTCGGGAATATTTTAATGAAATCGCCTAATACAAGATATGTTTTGCCCCTGATGATAGCTAGTAAGCGCGGGAGTTTTTATTTCAAGGGTTGGCAAATTTAATGTCTTGCTCTGGATAGTCATTTCAAACAAGAAGGTTTTGAGGAAATTTAGAGAAGGCGGTTAATCCATTCTATTTGTGACGGGGTGCTCATGGAGGAAACGAGGAGCTTTTATGACTGAAATAATATTTCTCCTTGTGGGTTTACTGATAGGGGGAGCGGCTGTCTGGTTTTTTATAAGTTCACGCCTTCACGCAAATTATTCGAGACAGATTGCAGATATTGAGGGAAGGGCAAAAAGCGCTGAGGCGGTTATTGGTGAAATAAGACAGCAGATCCAGCAAAAAGAGGTAGAAATTAATCAAACAAGAAATGAGCTTGATAGTGAGAAACAGAAGAGAATAGAGATGACAACAAGGCTGGATGAGGCGCAAAAGAGGCTTGAGGATGCGTCCAAAAACCTTGAAGAGCAAAAGGCGCTCATTGAGGTGATGAAGACGGAACTGTCAGATACATTCAGGGCACACGCATCAGCGGCATTAAAGAGCAGCAATGAGGATTTCCTTAAGCTCGCATCAGAGCATCTTGGGCGGATTCTTGCCGAGACAAAGGGAAAGCTTGGAGAGCATAAGGAGGCTCTTGATGGAACCATAAAGCCGCTTCAGGAGATGCTAAAGAGGTATGAAGAGCAAATTCAGCAAATAGAGAAACACAGGCATGAGAGTTTTGGCAGCCTTACTCAGCAAATTCGCTCACTCTCATCAATGCAGGAGCAGCTGCAGAAGGAAACCAGCAATCTTGTTAACGTTCTCAGAAAGCCAAGGGTTAGCGGTTCGTGGGGAGAGATTGGCTTGAGAAGGGTTGCAGAGCTTGCCGGCATGACAGCCTACTGCGATTTCTATGAGCAGGAGTCTGTTTCCTCTGATACAGGAAGACTCAGGCCTGATATGGTTGTGCGTCTTCCAAACGGCAGAGAGATTGTTGTTGACGCAAAAGCGCCCGTTGATGCATATCTCAATGCAGTCTCAGCATCCTCTGAAGATGAGAAGAAGAAGGCTATAAGCAATTATATAAATCAGGTCAGGAATCACATGAACACGCTCGGCTCAAAGGCTTACTGGGATCAGTTCAAGCAGTCTCCAGAGATTGTTGTGATGTATCTTCCGGGAGAATCATTTTTCAGCGCTGCTTTAGAGCATGACCATAAATTGATAGAAGACGGCAGCGCCAAAAAGGTTATACTTTCGACCCCCACAACATTTATCGCCCTGTTGAAGGCTATCGCATACGGCTGGCAGCAGGAGCAGGTTACAAAAAGTGCGCAGAAAATAAGCGATCTTGGCAAGGAATTGTATGAGAGATTCTCTATTGTAGTTGAGCACTTCGCTAAGACAGGCGCCGCAATCAGGAAGGCTGTTGATTCATACAATGAAGGTGTTCGTTCGATGGAGTCGAGGCTTATCCCTTCTGTAAGAAGGTTTAAGGAGCTTGGTGTTTCGACTCCAAAGGAGATAATATCTCCTTCTGAAATCAGCCAGAATACTAAAAATGTCGAGCATCTAATAACGGAATTTGATGATGAGATTAAATAAATTTTGATTGTAGATACTTGGGTTATTAAAAGAACAATGTGTTTTACTCTGCTTTTTTTCTAATACGGAATAAGGGGCAGTCTCAGTGTCTCTATGATTCTATGGTTATGGTAATATTTGTTATGAATTCAGGATTTTAGAGGCTTCTTTTGCAAAATAAGTAATTATTAAATCAGCGCCAGCGCGTTTTATAGAGGTTAGTATTTCCATCATAACACTGGTTTCGTTAATCCAGCCCATCTGTCCAGCAGCTTTAACCATTGCATACTCGCCGCTTACATTGTAGGCTGCTAACGGCACATTAAAGCTATTTCTCACAGCCGATATCACATCAAGATAAGCGAGAGCTGGTTTTATCATTACAATATCCGCGCCCTCCTCTAAATCCATAGCTACTTCCCTCAAAGCTTCTCTTTTGTTTGGAGGGTCCATCTGATATGTGCGTCTGTCACCAAATTTTGGGGCTGACTCTGCAGCTTCCCTAAAGGGACCATAAAAGGCTGATGCATACTTGGCAGCATATGACATTATGGGCATTGTATTATAGCCGGCATTATCAAGGAAATCTCTTATTGCCTTAATGCGTCCGTCCATCATATCAGAAGGCGCTACCATATCAGCGCCTGCTTGGGCGTGTGAAACCGCCATCTTACCTAAAAACTCGAGGGTTTTATCATTATTAACATCCCCTTTTTCTACTATCCCGCAGTGTCCATGCGACGTGTATTCGCACATACAAACATCAGTGATTACATACAACTCTGGGACGCTGTTTTTAATGGCTTTTATAGCAGTTTGCACTACGCCCTTTTTATCATAGGCACTACTGCCAACCTCATCCTTGCTCTCAGGTATTCCAAACAACAATACAGCAGGAATATTAAGCCGATAAATCTCTTTTGCTGACTTCACTATTTCATCTACAGATTCCTGAAAACAATCCGGCATTGACGATATTGGATTTTTGATTTTTTTGCCATAAGTTACAAAAAGAGGGTATATAAAACAATCAGGAGATATGGCGGTCTCCCTTACCATTCTCCTGATTGTTTTATTGATTCTTAGCCTTCTGCCTCTGTGAACAGGAAACATGAATTTTCAGCAACCGCTACAGCTTGACCCACAGGACGGAGCAAGACCGGTTATTATAAAACCAGCCCTTTCCATATCTTCATAATAATCAAGTTGCGAACTGGATAGTTTTTCAAAGGCAACCTTTTCAATAAATAACTTCAAACCATCTTTGTTGATTACTTCATCGCCGGGAACAGGAATTTCGTTTATATCAAGCCCATAGGATGGGCCACAGCAACTTTCTCCTGCACAATATATTCTTATGCCCTCAGTCATTCTTACCTTCTGCGACCAAAATCGCCTTAGCTTTATCAACGGCTCTGTCTGTTATTGATAACACTACTTACCTCCCTTTGTCGTATAATACTATTTAGAATAATAAAAACCTCTTTTAAAAAGCAAATAAACTGAATCATTTATCTCCCCAAATTCTTCGATAAGACTGAAAACTATTATAAGGTCAATAAGATAGTTAGGCGATAGGAAGGGGCATCGCGAGCAGAGCGACGCAATCTCGCCTTTTATAATGAGATTGCCACGAACCCTACGGGTTCTCGCCATGACCTGTAAATCAATAGGTTTATGATTCTATCGCTAAATTAGAGCATCTCCTTTGACCTTTTTGTATTTAATGAGATAAGTTAAATCAATCAACATGTTATTAATTCATAAGTCAATTCTGAAAGAACTTTCTATAACAATTGCCTTCGCAATCTTTATCTTAAATTTTGTCTTGTTGATTGAAAAGCTTCTACGGATAACCAGATTGCTTGCCGGCTCCGGTTCATCCTTTTTAGACATCGCAAGAATTATCCTATACCTCCAGCCAGAAACTTTCATTCTCACAATACCAATGGCTTTGCTTTTGTCTGTTCTTTTAACATATGGAAGAATGACGGTGGATAATGAATTAACTATTCTTCAAAATGCCGGGCTGTCATTTATAAAAATATCTAAACCCGTAATATATCTTGGACTTAGTTGTTGTGTTTTAAGCCTTCTGATGAGTTTCTATTTTGGTCCTAAAGGCAGCATTCTGCTAAGGGAGAAGGTATCAGAGATACTTACAAAGAGAGCGGCTCTCACGTTAGAAGAGGGCATTTTCAATACTGCCTTTAAAGATGTTGTTATTCTGGTGAAAGAAAAACCTTCCAAAGATGTATTACGGGAAATATTAATCTTTGATGAAAGGAAAAAAGATGAGGAGAGATTGATCCTTGCCAGAGAAGGCCAAATGGAAATGCACGGGGAAGGAATGAGCTTTGCCCTTAAGGATGGCAAGGTCTATATATCCAAAAAGACCTCTCTGACCGAGATTCATTTTGAAAGATATGAATTTATTTTACCTGTCACTACAGTGGGGTTGGGCAGAAAGAAAAGCGAGATGACACCATTTGAGTTGTTAGCTGCATCTAAAACTCAACCCGAGGAAAAGTCTAAATTCATGATTGAATTTTACCGCAGACTTTCTATGCCTGCCTTATGCTTGATAATAATCTTTCTTGCTCCTCCACTCTCACTTTATGCCGGTAAATCCGTAAGATTGGGAGGACTAACAATAGGTCTTGCATTATTTACTTTTTACTACATGATTCTTATTTATGGGGAAAACCTCTCAAGAGTCGGCAAGGTCTCTTATTTTTTGGGTTCATGGACTGCCTTTATTATTTTAGGAATATCATCACTAATTCTGTTTTACAAGGCTAATAAAAAATGATCAAAGAACAAGGGCAATGTTAATAGTTCAAAAACTTTATATCAAAGACTTTCTAAGGGTTTTCTTGATTTTAGGGCTTGGAATTTCTCTGCTTTTCAGCATTATCGGGTTCATAGACAGATTTGACGAGCTTATGCCTGGGAACCCTTCAGTTTTTGTGCTTTTTAAATATATAGCCTTTCATGTCCCCAAGTATCTCAGTTTTGTAATGCCAATGGCAATCCTTTTAAGCGCTCTTTTTATATTTACCCAAGCAAAAAGTAGAAGGGAAATAGTAGCTATAAAGGGTGCCGGCGGGAAGATAAACCGCATTATGTCGCCCTTTCTAATAATAGGGATTTTGATGTCTTTAATAGGCTTTTTCCTGAGTGAAATAGTTGTGCCTGTCCTTTCAAAAGAGATTTCTTCGATAAAAAAACAGTTATCCAAGAAAGACTCCAGAATAGTATTCAGGGAAGGAACGGTTTTTATGAAGGGAAAGGAAGGGGCTGTCGTTAGATTTGCCCTATATCTTGATGATAGGAACCTCGCCAGAGGGGTAAGCATATATAAATATGATGGAGATGGATTGAAGGAAAAAATTGAGGCAGAGATTGCCCACTGGGAAGGCAGGCAATGGAGGTTGAAAAATGTTAATATTTTCAATGTCTCTGAAGGCAGTTCAATATATAAAGAAGATATGTTGTCAGATGTGATAGAATCTCCTAAAATACTCCAGAAAGAGAGCTTGAAAACAGAGGAGATGACGATAATTGAGCTCCTTCAATACGAGAAGAGACTTCACGAGGCAGGCTTTAAAAATAATAAACTCGCCGTTGATATAGCCTCAAGATTCTCATATCCCCTCATTAATTTCTTCATGATTATACTTGGTTTATCCCTTTCAACAGGCGCCGAAAAAGGACTGCTTCAAAAAATCCTTCATGCCAAACCTGAAGGGAAGTATTTATCGAGCGGCGGAATTATAGCAACAGGGTTCGGTCTTATCATAAGCGTTGTATATTGGGTTGGTTATACATTTTTTCTTTCCCTTGGATACGCAGGGACAATCAGCCCTGAAATAGCAGCTTGGGGTATGCCCATCGCATACAGCATTTGTTCGGTGTATCTTTACAGACAGATTCCTCAGTAATATATCGTGATAACTTGGGTAGCTTTTGTTTGGGGAGTTTGACCTATAAATAGCGATAGGAAATGGTGGGCAGTGAGAGAATCGAACTCCCGACACGGGGCTTTTCAGGCCCCTGCTCTACCGACTGAGCTAACTGCCCGATATGTAAAAATATAATCTTGAGCCCTAAAAAGTCAAGCCATAAAAGCGCAGAGGAGATCTAAGCCAACACTCTAATAATGCAGATTAGCTATAACAGGGGCACAAAAACACTGGCGGAGGGGGGGGGATTCGAACCCCCGGTGAGATACAATCCCACAACGATTTTCAAGACCGCCGCTTTCAACCACTCAGCCACCCCTCCAAATTTAAATATATATCATACCAAAGATTTAAAATTATTGACAATTCATACCCCCCGACCCAAAATCGGCGATAGAACTAAAAAGCCTAATAAAATCAACAAGTAAGATAGGAAGGGCTGGTGAAGGATTTTTATACGACACCTTATAAAAAAAGTTCATAGGGCTTTGTCATAAGGC
>Ga0209721_1001287_pt1 | contig 19074 bp, 10 predicted proteins | sample TshhotsprinmetaG_FD_184139 | JGI IMG/M metagenome (GOLD analysis project Ga0209721, IMG submission 184139) | Hot spring microbial communities from South Africa to study Microbial Dark Matter (Phase II) - Tshipise hot spring metaG (SPAdes)... | ecosystem: Environmental > Aquatic > Thermal springs... | reverse complement strand
ATCTTGCTTATCAAAAAACAATGCAAAGGTTTGAACAAATGTATCGAGTTCATGCAATATTACAAAACAAAAAAAATCATACTATTGAGAAGAATCCATATACTTCATTTTATAATTTATCCTTGTTACATACTGTGAAAAATAACTCTTTTTTAAACATCTTTCTTAACAACATGGATTCCGAACTTCTTTCTAAAGAATCATCAAATATTTTAGTCGCCTCTACCATTTTGCCATACCCTAAAATTTCGGAGATAAAAAATAGTGTTAATGGAATACAACCTTTACCGACAAAAACAAATTATTCTTCAAAGGTTAATAAGAATTTTAATCAGGGATTAAAAAAGAATAATACAACCATTCGTAATTGCTTATCCTGCATAGTTCCCTCCCAAACACGAATTTCATCACAATTTGGTTGGCGAAATGACCCTTTTACCGGGAAGCGAAGTTTCCATAAAGGCATAGATATTGCAGCTCCTAAGGGAAGTCCTATCTTTCCAATTAAACCCGGAGTTGTAGAAAAAACGGGATTTAGCAAAAGTTATGGGAACTACATCCGAATAATACATGATGATGGAACTGTCTCTCTTTATGCACATAACGAAAAAAATCTCGTTCGTGAAGGGGATAGGGTCAACACAAACCTTCAAATAGCAAGTGTGGGAGCCACAGGGAGGGCAACAGGAAACCATCTCCATTTAGAAATCTTAAAGGATGGTAAGGCTATCAACCCCCAAGATTACTCTGATACATTACAATATGCAGAGAAAAAACACCATATAGAAGTTAGAGGATAGCACCCTTAGGCCGTAGAAACTGTCACCCTATTTTTGCCATTTCTTTTACTTTCATACATCAGCTGGTCTGCTCGTTTAATGATGGAAAGTACGGTATCATTTTCATGAGAAATTGTCGCACCTATAGAAACTGTAACTCCCAATCGCCCCTGTGCTATTTTGATGCTACTTGCTGAAACTAATTTCCGAAATCGCTCACCTAAATCAAATAATTCTATTTTCTTTATATGGGGAACTATCGCAACAATTTCTTCTCCGCCCCACCGTCCTACGAAGTCATATGGACGCATAATACTTACCAATGTGCGAGTCACCATTTTTAACACAATATCACCAACAGGATGTCCGTATGTGTCATTGATTTTTTTAAAATCATCAATATCAATAAAAAACACCCCCAATTTACTATTTAACCGCTTCATCTCTGACAACCGGTCTTCAAGTATCTGTTCTGTATATCTGCGATTACCAATTTCTGTTAAAGGACATATCAAGGCTTTCTCTCGTGTTCTACGAAGTTCATCCAACAGATTTATTTCTTCTGAATCCTCTTGGAAAAACTCAATAGCACCTTTTACTTCGTTATTCTTCTTCACAGGTATTGTTTTTACTCTAACAGGCAATCTATAGCCCGATTTATGCCTCAAATATACCCGTGCTTCGCGAATTTGGCCATCCTTAATCGTTTCAAGCAATGGACAACCATGAACACATAACTCTGTTCCATTATCATCAACATGACGCAGTAAATTATCCTGACAAAAAATTCCTATTACCTCATCATTAACATAGCCCGCTATTTCGTTCGCCTTTTTATTCCAGAATAAAATTTCTCTCTCAGGAGAAACAACATACACACCTAAATCAAGATTTTTGATAATATCAATGGCTTGCTCTGTAAGAATATCTTCTAAAAGTTCTCGCGTCTTTTCTTTCACTTCCATATTAATTTTCCAATTATTATTCTATCTACATAAACATAATTTTTAAAAAGAATTCTTTTTTATTATATTATATAAATCAAAGTTTTTTTATTCAATATATGTAAGGCTACCTTTTTTGAAGGTAGCCTTAGTATTTTTAATGTTCTAATTTTTTTACAATAACTGGTCTATGTTTCCAATTATGGATGCGAATACACGATTTGCAGGGTGTTCAGACGGATAACGGAGGAATTGTACATGTCCATCCATATACAGAACATTTGCTCCCCCGGGAATGTGGTTAAAATCAGACGGAGTTGTTTCTAATCCATCAAACAGAAACGATATTTCGCTTTGGGCCTTTGTACTTGCAGCAGGATTGTTGATGTCTGTAATTAAGAATCTTTCAATTCCTTCACGGAGACGATACATCGTACTTGTTACCTGACCACCTGAATCCACTATCGGTAGGTCTTTATCTATGATTCCCATTGCAGTACTGGCATCCGGAGCAGAATTTGCTTGACCAACAACATTTCCTAATGCCTGTAAGAAAAATGGTGACACAAAAGTCAACGGGAATTGGTTTGTCGGTACTGTCGGGTCGTTGGCATCCATACCAGGGTTCATATAGTTTTCTTCACGAACGACCCAACATAAGTAAATGTAAGATAGCGCATCAATCCGACATGGACAAATGGGATTATCCGGATTCCCTCCACAATGCCAGCGTCCATCCGTAAAAGCACGTTTACCATCCGAATCGGAAGGGCATACATTAACATTCAGGTCCGATAAATATTCTGGATACAATTGGGGACCCCACCACATAAAATCAATACCAATATTATTACAATTATCTCCTCCGGCCACACTGACTGTGGGGAATCTTTCCCCTTTGGCTTCGTTAGCATACATCTTCATAGATAAGCCCATTTGCTTAAGATTATTCTGGCAACTGGAACGGCGAGCGGCCTCGCGAGCACGAGCAAGCGCCGGCAATAAAATTGCCGCAAGAATACCGATGATAGCAATTACGACAAGGAGTTCAATTAGGGTAAACCCTTTTCTTTTTTTCATAACACTCTCCTTTCTCATTAATATTTAAGTCATAGACACCCGGTATCACAGCAACCGGGCACCTATTTCTTTTCAAGTTAACAACAAGACTATTCTGCGGACCTTCTTTTACGAATAATTAGAACAGAACCGCCCGCAATAAGAATTCCTGTAATCACACCCAAGGTGGCAATGGTTCCAACAGGAATTTCAGGGTTGCCGGGCCACATATTGGTACGGTCGGTAGCCGCCCTCACGAATAGTTCCATACCCCCACCTACAGCAATTACCTCCTGGGCTTCCTGTAAGTTGGTTTTCCCATCTCCATCGAGGTCGCCATTTGCGGCGATAGCCCCATCATTTGCTTTAGACATTCCGTATATCCGATAGTTATTAACACTTGGTAATCCGGATGCTCCACCCGTCACTGCTAAAAACAGAGCATTCCAGGTTGTCCTCATTTCTACACTCGACCCTAAAAGACCCGCCATTACATCTCCAACTAAAGGTGGTAATGCAGCAAAAATGGGGTCAACATTCATAGCCAACCATGTGCAATCATTTGTAAATAGTAACTTATTGTAATCAAAATCTTCCGGAATGTCGAGGTCTGCGCGGAAATTGGGATGGCATAGACAATACTCAAGCAATGCCATACTCCAAGAGTCTTTCAAACCATCTCCCGGATAAGGCCGAACCATCGCAATTACTTGCTCTAAGTATTCGATATCCCAATTAAACCAACTTGCCATCCCTAACATATTTAAAAGCGTCGCCAATTGAGAACTTGCATTCATTAATGTTGTAACAAGTACCGGGCCTTGTCCTGTCGCTGGATTATTTATAATCCCTTCATATTGACAAGGTTCTTCGCCTTCACCTTCGGGAGTTCCTTCCGGCGTCCCTTCGGGAGTTCCTTCCGGCATCCCTTCACCTTCTCCTCCACCTCCGGAGAATTGTTCCCAATAATCAGGTACACCATTGGTATTATTGTCAGGATAGGCATTTGGAAATTCTACTAAACCTCTGCGAGTCGCACTGGCTTTGTTATCATTCCAACCGCCTCCCCCTGTAATTTCTCCATAATCTTCATTGCTGGAATCATTCGGTTCGCCGGAATTCCAGTTTGTATATTTTCCGCCCACAGGATTACCACTTGCAGTTCCCTGCCAGAATTGTTCGCTCGTAGCAATCCATATCCACTGCCCTTCTACATTCTTATCTGTCGCTCCTATCCACATATTGCTATTAATCTGAGGATATACAGTACTCATAATCCATGCATTTTCTTCGGAATTGTCAATTGTTACAAGATGACCCGGGATTGAAATTGTCTCATTTACATTATTTACAAGGCTATGTTCTGTGGCTACTTGTTCTGCAATTTCCCATGGTAAAGTGTAGGGTTGTAACCAATATACATGCTGATTTGCGGGATTGTAAAAATAGGTTTTGCCCCAACGAAGCCCCGTCTCACATACCCCATTCGGGTCTTCTGCACTGGTAGTGATACTGCTATTCATAGCTGCAGATACATAGTTCGTCACATTTTCACCCTGTCCATACCATTCGTTTATATTTTTCACTCCATCGCTGTCAAAATCCCCACACATTGACATCAATGCTTGACGCCTCTGATAACGCGGTTCGCTCGGCTCTCCTGCATTCCATGCAGAGCCATAAGTCCTCAATTCGTATAGAATTTCTGCAACAATACCCCATGAACCTGAAAACCAGGCCGCTGGACTCCTTCCATAATCCCCATCGCCTACAGTAGCATACGCGGCTCCCATAATTTTTAGTGCAGGGGCAAGGGAATTAACCAATGCGCCCTGGTCTGTTCCAAAATTATTCATATTTGTCTTGAACGCTTCATGGACTGTATCGTGCAATGGGTGCGATGTGTTATTACAAATTGCTGTCAATAAAGCGAATTCATTAATATCTAAGACATCATTGTCATTATTATCGGCATTTGTTGGGTCCAAAAAAGCAAATACATAGGATCCTCCGAACTGGAATTGAGATAGTCTTGTCATCCATGTGGAGAAATCGACTGTAGAAGCAGTTACAGAACCTCCAGGCGCGGTTGACCATGTAAAGTTAGCGGGGGCATCTGCCCATGCTCCAGCAACAAAGAGCCATAAACATAATTGGAAACCGATTACCTGCATTGACTTTCGCATAAATCACTTCTTTCTCATTAATTCTTTTATTTTGTTTGATAAGATAAGTGCTAGAAACAGTCTATACACATATCAGCCTATAATACCTTTTATTTTTTTATTAATATCAATATAACATATCTTTCTATATATGTCAAGCAAAATTCCGAATCAAAATATTTAATTTTTTATTGTATTTTTATCATAATTGAAGAAAGAACAGATTTAACAGAATTGAACTTATAAATTATTTTTTATAAAAATCACAAATTTGTGTCTTATTAAAATAAATCTTAAAAAGTTAATATAAACTTACAGACTATAGAAAATACCCAAAACAATATTCTCAAATTCACAGGAGAGGAAATTTTTTAATCATAAAAACAAATGATGATTCCCATCATTCAGGGAATACAAAATCTGAATACATTTCAAATCTCAACAAAAAATACTATATAATAAGACCTAAAACTTTTGAAGGAAATAAAATGTTAGAGAAAATATTAGAACAATTAACAAAGATGAGTCGTTTTTTAGGGCAACCGGAGCATTATCTCGCAATATTAGGGGAAGGAAATACTTCTGCCAGAAAAGACGATAAGCATTTTTACATAAAAGCATCGGGCACTACATTGCAAACCATTCAAGATACAGATTTTCTTTGTGTTCAGACAGAGCCTGTCCTTTCTTTATTAGACAATCCTTCTGCAACAGATGAAGATGTTATCAAAACATTACAAGCGGCCAAAGTGGATAAACAAGACAAAAGAATGCCCTCAGTAGAAACGATACTACATGCAGTTCTATACCAGTACCCTCAGTATATGTTCATAGGTCATACACATCCTGTATATGTAAATTCGATTTTGTGTTCTAAGAATGCAGAAGAGTATATACAAGGACGGACATGTCCAGACCACATAGTTGTGTTAGGCAAGAAATCTGTTTTTATCCCTTATGTTGACCCAGGGCTTACCCTAGCTCGTGTTGTTTGTGATAAGGTTAGAGAGTTTGCTGACATGGAAGGATATTTACCACGAGCTATATTTATGGAGAATCACGGGCTTATTGCCATGGGACCTACACCAGGTAAAGTTCAGGCTATAACGCTTATGGCAGAGAAATGTGCTCAGATTGTTTTAGGTTCTGCTATTTGCGGTGGTCCTAAATTTTTAAGCGATGAAGCAATATGTCGAATTGACACCCGTCCGGATGAACATTATAGACAAAAATTATTATAAACAAATATACTCTAAGGATTTTGTAGTATGAGTTCTAAATTGGTGAAATATAAGAGCGTAGAACATCCTCTACCCGCAGAATATTATGCATGGCAGGTATTTGGTTCAGGTCTTGAAAACATTGGTAAAAATGGAAAACCCGTTTTACTACCTCTCCGCGAACCGAACGACAACGAAATTTTACTACGAATTGATGCGTTAGGAATATGTCTATCTGATGTTAAAATTGTAAATCTAGGAGGAAATCATCCTCGACTCCGGGGAATAAATTTGGCCGAGGAACCAATTGTACTGGGACATGAATGTGCCGTTACAGTTGTGAAAGCAGGTTCTCAATGGGCAGATACATTTAAGATAGGAGACCGATTTATCGTCCAGGCAGATATTTATTACAAAGGACTTGGTTATGCTTTCGGATATTTAATTCCCGGAGGTATGCAACAATATACCTATTTAGATGAAAAAGCGTTAGCAGGTGACGATGGATGCTATTTATTACCCGTTCAGCCAACTACAGGATATAGTGCATCCGCCTTAGCAGAACCCTGGGCGTGCGTAGAAATGTCCTATCGTTTAGAAGACCGAATATATCCGGATACAGAAAACCCGTGGTATATCACCCCTAAACCCAATCCCGAAATCATTCAAAAATTTCCCAAGGTAAGAATATTCACTCCAGAACAATTCCCTGACGACGGAGAAACATCAAAAGATATTATTATGGAAGTGTTGGAGAGAAAATATGTTGAGGAATGGCTTAAATATCTATCTCCACACGGAACTATGTATTTATTAGGTTCTGCAAATGATGTTGCCGGAGAATATATTTCTGTTGATGTTGGGTCTATTCACTATGAATATAAACGAATTATTGGGGGGGGCCAAACTTTAGAAGAAATACGAGAAAAAAATAAGAGGTTTGATTTCCAGCCTAATGGAGTGGCATTGTTTATCGGGGCGGGAGGACCTATGGGACAGATGCATGTTCAAAGGGCGTTGGAAAAAGAGGACGGACCTCAAAAAGTAGTAGTAACCGATCTGGATAAAGGGAGATTAGAACACTTAAAAACAAGGTCTTCTGAATTATTAAAAAAACGAAAGGTAGAACTGAGTACAGTCTGCACAAAAGATTTTCCAGATATCGAAACATTAAATAATTATATACAATCATTAGCCCCTAATGGGTATACAGATGTTATTTTACTTGCTCCTGTACCTGCCCTGGTAACACAAGCAGTTGATTTTTCAGCTTCATGCGGTTTTGTCAATCTTTTTGCCGGATTGGGGATTGGAACAATTACAAATGTGTCGTTGAGAAAAATCTGTGAAGGGGTAAAAATTATTGGTTGCAGTGGAAGTAGGATTTCTGATCTAAACCATGTTCTTAAATCTGTAGAGGCAGGTTATCGTGATACAAATAGAAGTGTTGCGGCTATCGGCGGTCTTTTTTCTGCCCATGAAGGATTAAAGGCCGTAAAAGAAGCCCAATTTCCGGGGAAAATTGTTATCTACCCACAAATACTTGATTTACCATTAATACCTCTGGAAAAAATACCCGAAACACTTACCGAAGTAGGGCCATATCTTTCAGTAGACGGAACTTGGACACAACAAGCAGAAGAAAAACTTTTGGAGAGGTATCTGCCATGGAACGACTAAAAGGTAGAAAAGCAATTGTAACAGGCTCCGCTCAAGGTTTGGGGGAAGCCATACTACACCGGCTGGCTCAAGAAGGGGCTGACGCAATAGGCTGGGATGTGAACATTGAAAAAATGAAGGAAACTGCAAAACGAATTGCAGAGACGACGGGGCGTAATGTTTACGCCGAAAAGGTAGATATTACAGATTCAGAAATGGTCAAAAATGCCGTAGATAAAGCAGTTGAACTGCTTGGTGGATTGGATTTAATGGTATGCAATGCAGGAATCCTTATATCAGGAGACTCGACAACTTTCGATATTTCTGCATGGCGAAAAGTTATTGACATTGATTTAGTCGGTTATTTTATATGTGCCCGTGAAGCCATACGCGTTATGCTACCCAACCGTTATGGAACTGTTATACAAATTAATTCCAAATCGGGCAAAAAAGGTAGTTTCAAAAATTCCGCTTATGCAGCAGCCAAATTTGGCGGAATTGGTGTAACCCAGAGTTTAGCGTTAGAATTCGCAGAGTATGGAATTCGTGTAAATGCAATATGTCCTGGCAACTTATTAGATTCTCCTTTATGGACAGAGAGTTTATTTAAACAATATGCAAAAAATCAAGGGATTACAGAAGAAGAGGTGCGTCAAAAATATATTGACCAAGTCCCTATGAAACGACCTTGTAGATATGAAGATGTATGTAATGTGGTAGTATTTTTAGCCAGTGATGAAGCCGGTTATATGACAGGACAGGCAATCAATGTTACAGGCGGTCAAGAAATGCGTTAAGTTTATATTTTGTTTCATATGAAGCGTTATAATTTAATATTTAGGCAATTTTTAATTAAACCTCTATATAAATATAAGGACTCTGAAAATGAAAAACACATTCATTGTTATATTTTTAGCAACACATGTTCTATTCCTTTGTTTTTCTGTATTTGCAGTTGGTAAAAATAAGGGAAAAGATATGCTATATGTAGGTTCTGCTAAAAAAATTGTCACTCCTGACCCATTATTACCCGTATCTGGAGGAGTAGGAACTCCTGAACCCGCAGAGAAAAAAATCGGGGATTTATTTGCCCGAGCAATGGTGATGAAAAAAGGAGATGTATCGGTAGCCATTGTAAGTCTTGACTTTTTGGGATGGTCATCTGCTTTAGCGGACAAAATTCGTGCAAAGGTTCCTCAAATTCCACCCGAGAATATCCTTGTCGGAGTTACACATACCCACAGCGCCCCGGAAACTTATGGATTTGTTGACGAGAAAGGGAACTGTTCCGCTGATTTGAAATATCTTGATTGGGTATGTCAGCAAGCAGGAGAAGCCCTCAACGAAGCATATAAGAATATGAAACCAGCATATTTGAAAATCGTCATGGGCGAAGTAAAAGGGAAAATCGCCTATAACTATTATGCGGATGAGTTATATGACCGCCGTTGTAGTGTTTTACAAGCCATTTCAGCAGAAAAGAAAACAGAAGGGAAACCAATTGTAACTCTGGTTAATTATGCTATTCACCCGGAGATAATCGGAGATAGTCAGAAGATTTTATCCCCAGACCTCTGTGGACCTTTATACGACAAAATCGAGACAGAAACGGGGGGAATGGCTATTTTTATGAATAGCGCTCAAGGTGGAATGGTAACAGCTGATTGCCGGGGACCTAATGGAGATATCCAGACATGGGAAGAATGCATCCGCATTGGGGAATTGTTAGCCAGTGAGGCACTGCGAATAATCAAGGATGCTCCCGTTCAGAAAAATCCGACATTACATTGTACAAATACCTCTGTGGAGTTTCCGATTGATTCACCATTACTCCGTATGGTTCTGAAAAACTCACCAATCCAATATCCAATAACAGATAAAAATACAATACCTACGAAGATTAATCTTATAAATCTTGGAACAGCCCAGATAGTAACGATACCCGGTGAGGCTTTGCCTAATATCGGTTTCTACTTAAAACGCAAAATGCCTACTCCTCACCCGTTTTTATTTGGCCTAACAAACGACGCCTTCGGTTATATTCTTACCAAAGTGGATTGGAACAGTTTCCCGAGGTACAATTATATTTCTCGCACCTGTTTAGGAGAGATGACTGGCGAAATTCTTATTGACACGATATTGAAACTCATTCAACAATCCCCGAAGCCTGACCCTATTGAAAAACAATAAAAGGTAAATGGAATTATTTAAAATAGAACCACTTGACAATAACCCAAAACAGCCTTATCTTCTCGCTGTTGATAGTCTCTACCTATTGTTTATACTAATTCTGGGATTTATCTTAAGAAGTTATAATATTGCTTCCCTCTCGCTCTGGATTGATGAATTCGTTACTACTTACAAGTTATATCAAACGAAATCATATACCGATTTTTTAAATTTTTTTAATGCATATCAAGCAGACCAAATTCCCTTATCACACTTAATCTACTATACTATTTTCCAGCTTCTTTCTTTGCCCATTACTGACATTGAAAAACTTCGCTGGGTATCCGTATTTATCAGCACAATTAATCTTATACTGTTTTTTATATTTGTAAAGTTATCCTTTGATAAGAAAACCGCCCTTTGGGCAACCTTGCTATTGGCACTCTCCCCATTTCATATCCTGTTCGCACAGATGATTCGTCCCTACATTTTTTATGAATTCACAGGGTTATCTTCACTGCTATCAACACTACTACTCTTTAGAAAACTTACTTATCTCCGGGGATGTATTTGGATATTAACAAGCACACTTTTATTTATCTCCCACTATATGGGGGTCATACTTATATTTATTGAGGTTTTCTTCTTAACAATATACTTTCTAAAAGAAAATAAAAGACTCTTTTTGTTATTTCCTTTTATCATATGTGTAACTATTTTTTTTATTTTCCATTTTTTTGCAATGCGGGCTATTCCTATTTATACAAAAGCTGATAATTATATTATGGGAATTCCACCATTCAATAAATGGCTTACTGATTTGTTGGCTGATGATGCCATACTTACCAATGAACCTTTTTTCCACCAAGGACAGACATATGCTTTTATCCCGTCTTATTGGATGAGGGAACTTGCCAATCTACACTCCTGGTTCGACGCTTTGCTTATCTTTTTCTCACTCTTTTCTATCCTGTATGTGCTCATCCCTTTATATTTAAAATGGCAAAACGAGTATCACAAGAAAAGAAAAGGAGCATTTGTTTGTCTTTTTTTCCCCTTCTGGTTTCTTCTTTCACAACCTATTATATCTTTCCTTCTAACAATTGTCTTTGCTCCTATTCTTGTTTTGACTATCCTTTCTCTTTTTATTTGGCCCTGTATGCAAACAAGGTATACCCTTTACTGTTCCTTTGCAGTTTATGCTTTAATTGCTTACACAGTCACTAATATAGACCATATAAAAGTTAGAAGAATGTTATTGGCATGGCTTCTTTTAGCTTTCTCATACCAAGCCTTTATTTCTTTAACCTCACAGAAAACAACGGACTTCATTAATGCAGGAAAGATTATTTCAGAAAAAAGGACACCGGATGAGCCCATACTTACATGGGGAATATTCTATATCAACGCCCCAATAACAAATGAAATACTTGCTTATTATTCCAAAATACCTAATGAAAAAATAGTTCCTGTGTATAGTTTTTCAGATACCATAAACTGTTTGAAAAATCTTTTTGTTGAGAAACAAAAACAAAGTGCATGGCTTGTTATTGAAAGATATGTCTTTAAATTCCCTGATGAAAATTTTATAGATACCTATCTCTATAAATCAGGAGTTGCATTTACAAAAACATTTCTACCGGGCATGAACGGTCTATGGCTATATCATCTAAGCAACAACCCAAACTCTTTTAAAGATGTTGAAAACATTCCTGAGTTTATAGATTATACACCTTTCCATGATATTTTAAAAAGGGTAAAGGTACCCAATGATATTTTCAAAAAAGCAAAGCAACAACTACCTAATTTTATTGATTTTTATCATCCTCCAACCCCTCTGATATGGAACTATCTTGCATGGTGTGCTTTGGACAGAGGGGAAATACAACTTGCGGAATGGTTTGCCCGATGTGCAATCGACCTTCAACCCCAAAGTCCATGGGGATATCACTCACTCACTATTAGCCTTATGGAACAAAATTGTAAAGAAGAAGCCTTAAATATGATGGAAAAATGCCTAAATAATGACCCTACGGGTATCCACAAGGAACATTTTCTTCCAATCATAAATAGCCTCTACATTACTGAAAATCAAAATTTGGCAAAAAAACTAATAATAGAAGTTGAGGGAAAAGGTGGATTTGTTAGTTCTTTTTATAAAAGAAAGACAGGAATTCTCCTTTACTAAAACAACCTTGAAAGGGACTTTATGAACAAATATTTCGTTGAATTTCTATGTATCCTATCTCTCACTTTTACAACTTTTGCCCAAATAGAAAAGAAAGATGAGCCTTTTATTGTAGAACATTTTGCTATTTCTATTCTCAAATTTGGGGCTGTTGGAGATGGAAAAACAGTATGCACACAATCTATTCAAAAAGCCATTGATACAGTCTCAGAACAGGGAGGTGGATTTGTAGTCGTTCCACCGGGAATATTTCTTACAGGCACGATTGTATTGAAAAATGATGTGATTTTATATCTTAGTCCGGGAAGTATGTTGATAAGTAGCACAAAAATTGATGATTTCCCAGAGATGATACCCTCTTATCGTTCTTACACAGATAATTATTCGCAAAGGGCATTAATTTACGCGGAAAACCAAAAGAATATTGGCATTGTTGGATATGGAAAAATTCACGGACAAGGAGAACTATTTAAGGAAGATGAAAATAGAAAATATAAGTTTCGCCCTTACCTCATCCGTTTAGTGGAATGTAAAGAAATAAATTTGGAGGGGGTTACTTACGAAAATGGGGCCATGTGGACGATTCATCTACTCGCATGCGAAAATGTTCGCTGTTCTAACATTCGCATTTATAGCAGATGCAATCATAATAATGACGGTATTGACATAGACTCTTGTGAAAATGTTGCCGTTAGCGATTGTCATATTGTATCAGGAGATGATTCTATCGTTCTCAAAAGCACCTCTCCAAAACCCTGCAGAAATATTACGATAACTAATTGCATATTGAGTTCTCTATGTAATGCCCTAAAAATGGGAACCGAATCTAATGGAGGATTTCAAAATATCTCCATCAGTAATTGCACAATTTATGATACTCATCTTTCAGGGTTAACGATTCAAACTGTAGATGGTGGAACAACGGAGAATATTGTCATTAACAACATTTCTATGCAGAATGTCAGATGTCCGATTTTTATCCGTTTAGGAAATCGGGCTCGTCCATGCTGTCCCGACCAACCTGCTCCGGGCATGGGGACAATGAAAAGGATAATTATTTCAAACATAGTAGGAACAGGGGCAGATTCCACAGGCTGTGCCATTTCCGGAATCCCAGGACACGACATTGAAGAAATCACCTTAAGAAATATTAATTTATCTTTCAAAGAAGGTATCGAAAAACCTATCGATATTCCCCAAGAAAATGAACAATCCTATCCTGAATACAAGATGTTCGGGACTTTACCTGCTTACGGTTTCTTCATAAGACATGTAAAAGGTATATTTTTAGAGAATATTAATCTACGAAGTGAACAAAAGGATAACCGCCCTGCCATCTTCTTAACCGATGTAAAAACACCCATCATCACACATCTCTACCTATTCAATGAACGAGAGACGGGAAAGTCTATCACTTTCGATAATTGTTCTAATATCAATGTAAAAGAGATGTACTTAAATGGAATGCCTCAGCAAACTCATTTCTAATCAAAATTTCCCCTCAGTTCACTTCCGCACTTTAATTATGCTTTTTCATTTATAATTATGGAACTATGATGAACATTGTAAAAAATATCATTAGAACAGACGAGGACCGAAAACAGGTTCGAATATTTTTACTTCTTGATTTTCTATATGTATCTCTTGTGTTTCTTTGGATTATTTTTTTACCTTTTTCGGGTTCAGATTTTTTATGGTTTCACAAGACATTTTTTAGCCAACCTCTACAAGGCCCCGACACCTCAATTCTACATACAATTTTTTCATTTAGTTCCTTTATTTTCCGGTTGTTGAATTTTGTACTTCTCTATATCATTATGCTACTTCTATTTTTCATCACCCGATTTCTTACAGAGGGTCCTTGGTGGTTGGGTTCTCTTTCGGCCGTACTATTTATGGCACATCCGATAGTCCAACCTCATATCGTACACATAAACGGATATGAAACGCTCTTTCCACTTTTGATTACTATACTTCCGTTGTTTATTTTTGCATACTTTGCTTATACTCAAATCCATCTTTCATTTCTGATTATATGTTTTTCTATTCTTGCAATGTTGATTAGTCCTTTATCTCCACCCCTAATAATAATTATTGGGCTGGGAGTTCTTATTTCTAAAAATGGTCATGAAACAATATCACAAAAAAATTTATTCACCGGCTTTTTTCTTATATTAATTTCTTTCTTCTTTTTTTATATTAACCAGCAGGATTACCGACTGTTATGGGACTTTGTTCCGCAATTATCCCTGTTGATTTATCCTATTGGCTGGCTATCGGAAACACAAGTAAAGTATAACCATTCCCAAACTATGCCCATTTTATATGGAGTGGGTTGCATTTTGCTCCTCACATTTATCTCATGGAAAATAAGAAAGAGATATATCACTCTTTTACTATGGGGAACAGTCCTATTAAGCATGTTTTCTTTTTCTGAAAAAATACATCTTTCACAACCTTTACAAAATCCTTCCACATTAAATCCACTTGTTCCATTTTGTTTAGCAATCTCAAGCCTTTGCGGGATAATCCAAAAGCAACCCCGATGGAAAACAAGTATTGTTAAGATTACAACACTACTTTGTATTATTATGATGGGTGGTCAAATATTCCTCAATGGTCTTTATATATATAGTGCTATTCAAGAACAAAAAATAACAGAAAAGATATTAAAAGAGGTGGAGAAAAATAATATAGACGAATTCATTCTTTTCCCTTCCTCTATGGAATACCGTTGGCACACCCTTAACATTTTTGCTGTGTTGATAAAAAACAAATTTACCCCTAATTCCTCACTTCATTCAATTAAAGTAATTCCTTTTTGCAAACTGTATTTAGCTAATAACCCCAATGTAACTGTTCGACACCATTGTTTCAATGGAAATTCACTCGCACTGTCAATTTATCCAATTCATACTGAGGATACCGTCATTTACCCTTCGGAATCTATGCTACCAGCACAACAAAGAGAAACAAAATTTATCAATTATAAAAACAATTCCATAGTAGAGTTTTTGAAGGAAGAGCAATCTGAAAATATTCTGATTACCGCGACGGACAAAAAATTAAGTAAATTTCTCTTTTTATGGGATAATACAGAAAAAACTTATAACTTGTTTATTTGTGAATGAAATGAAGAAAAATATTATTCATTCATTATCAGAGTTATTTACTCTCTTTATCTTTTATTTTTTCATAACAATTCCCCTCACTGCTCAGGAACCTTTGCCTGATATATTACAACGAGGGTATATTTCACAATGGCTCGTATGCGGTCCCTTTCCTTCAGACCTCAGCAAAGGTATAAGAAACGCTATCCGAAATAATGAGTCTCCCTTAGGGACTCGAGATTTTTGGACAAGCAAAGGAGGAATAACCCAACTTTTGCCTCAAGTTGGTGAGAAAGTTGACATTGACGGAATTACATATACCTGGCTGCCGTTTACCGTGAAAAGTCCGGGGATTAATTTTTATACATTGCAACCGCCTGAAGAATGTATTTTCTACCTTTCCGCATATGTTCAGGTCCCTGATGACCAAGTTGTCTACATAAATCTGCAAACACCCTTGGGAGCACGCCTCTGGATTAGCAAAACTTTAATAAGAGATGTCAAGGCAATGCCTGTGGAACATCTGGGAATAGACCGTGCTCTGGTTCGATTAAGGAAAGGACTCAATCTTTTTGTAATACAAGTTCCTTTCTTATCTATCCAATCTATAAATGATATAACAGGAATTCCCATCAACGAAATCCCAACCAAACTCTGGTCGCAAAAGGAACCTAACATTGGCCAAACAGGTTATGAATTGACTTTTCACATTCATCCAATAGAGCCTGCAGGTTCAATTTTTTATGTTCCCCTCCTTGAATCCTCTCGAAAATTTACAGGTTCAGGGGTAGACCCCAAACAGGTATTTTACCTCACTATATACAACCCGACTTCAAAACAAATTTTCCCGGTAGATATTAATGCCTGGGTCATGCCTCTAAACTTTTCACTTCCTTCCCAACAAATCTCATTACAACCCCAAGAAGAAATTCGTCTCCCCATCCAAATACCAAATAAGACACGCAAAGAAAATGAAAAAATAAATGTTCGGATGTTAATTACCGCACCTAATGAACAAGGCGAAAAAAAGACATCTGAATTTTTAGCACAGATAAACTTATTAGAAACCGAGCCCTTAAGTAAAACCTACCTTCTCACAGGAACATGGGGAAAACCGAGAAATGGAAACGACATTTCCGAATATTTTCACTGGAAAAAAGAAGCCTGCAAAACACAAATATGGACTGCTTATGAGTATCCGGAATATGGCACGGACATAGGCAGTGGAAATCTTTGGCTGTCTATGTTAAGCGAGAATCCGGAAATGTTAGTCCATTCAAGGGAAACTTTGGCACGCGGGAAAAGCACCGCACAAAATATCTTCTCCCCCATTGATGAGCGACTGGTATCAATAGAAACTATCCTTATGAATATTTTAATAGGGACCAAATTGAAAGAGGGCATTTGGAAAGAATTCAACAAATCGTTTATTGCTTGGGACTATCCTTACTTAACGCCGCAAACTTCCCACATTATTAACAAGTCCCATTTCAAAGGGATTCTTTTTAACCTATCCAATTACTTAACACCTCCGCTTGCATTTCTAAGAGAACCCACTGGAAACTCCGTCATGGTGCGAACATTAGAGACACCACCGTCATTCCGAAATTTTCAGGAAATCAAGAAATGGGCTTACATATCCCATAAAGAAATCGAATCTTTAATTCCAGAAATTGATGTCTTATTACTCGAAAATACCTCTTCTCATTTAAATACAAACATCTTGCCGGAATTAAAAAACGAAGTGCCACCTTTTTACTTTTATAGCATAGGGTCTTCTGAATTTTTTGAAGAGATTCAAGACTTTTTGTACTCGCGTAATGAAATTGATAGGATTCCACATATCTTCCAGCCTCTTTATTCAAAAGAGGAACTACCGGACCTTCTCTCTAATTCTTTTCTCAAAACCTGCCTGTACCAGTTTGAAGAAAACCTTACGCTATCCCAGATAACCTCCACGATTGCAAGCATATTCGGAATGTCTTATCCCGATGAATTGATAACCCGATTATGGACACTGTTATTACAAATTGCAGAACCTAACATCATAAACGCTCACCTAACTGACAATGAGATAACCTCTCTTTTGTTTCAATTCAGCACAGGCATCCATGATACCGAAAAGATAATACAGCAAACCATGAAATACATTGCAGAAACCACCAACACACTAACGCATATAGCGGACAACAAACAAAACTCTCACGCAGTCGTCGTTTTAAATCCCAACTCTACTGTCAAAAGTTTACCTGTCATTGCAAATGTTCCTATCCCGAATACAAACTATTCGCTTATGACCTTCGATGGGAAACCCGTTCCCTTCCATTTACATACAGTTCGACAAGAAACTTCCTCTATTGTCACATATCAAATAGAATTTATTGCAGAAGAAATACCTCCATTAGGTATTAAAACATTTTATTTAGTTCCTGAAAATAAACCTTCTTTACCTGTTAAAGCATCGGATAATTTCATTGAAAATGATTTTCTTCTACTCCGAATAAATACTAAAACAGGGAACATTTCACAAATTATTGATAAAACAACAGGAAAAGATATTATACCTCCTGAAAATAATTTTGACATAGTAGGTTTCGCAAAGCCAGATAAAAGAAACTTCAAGCCTTTTTCAGAAACACTTACAAAATATGAAACATATAAATCTGATTTATTACAACGCATTACCATCCAGTTTGAAAATCAGAACGGTACCCTAACCAAAGAATACTGTGTATATCAAAAAGTCCCACGAATTTTTTGCTTTCATAATTATTCTCCTCCTCCAAAACTACCTGAGGAGACAATCACTTCCGCCTTTCCAACTCTGGATGATAATACTGTCGCCATATATGGCTCTCAATCTTTTGCTTTCTCTGCACCGCCCCTAAACTCAGACGGTGGAGACGGGAGTTCTCTATTTTTTGCACATCGTTTCTTTGCAAAAAGTCCGGGCGATTACATCAAGAATGAAGAGAATTTAGCTATACCTCTTACGAATGTAAACTTTATCAAATCAGAAGAAGCAAATATCCCTGTATTACAAACCCTTATAAAGAAAACTCTATGGAGTAGAGGTATCCCCTCAAATGAAATTTCTTTTCAGGATTGGATACAAAAAAACCATATGAGTTCATCTCTCTATATTTGGACAGGCACAACAACCTCTTACGAAAACCTGAAGAAGTTTATCAATGATATAAGTCCTACAATAAATAATGAAGTTATCAAAAGAAGTGAATTTGGAACACCTTTTGTTATAGATGTCCAAGAAAACAATTCCAATTACACCATTTTGGGATTTATAGCCAACACAACCGAAAAGTTAGGCTCTGTTATCAACAATTTTTTGAACATGCTGAACCAGCGTAATGAATTTTTTATCCCCTCTGCCGTCAGCAAAATTCAGGGGAAAGAAATTCCTTCTCAAGGCTATGCCCTTTTGTTTAAAGGGACAAAACTCGTTTATAACAATCCAAATCATTCTTTTTACTTATATCACGGTAATATCGATATAAGAAACCCATCTCCTCGTGTGAATGCAATACCAATCCATTATCAAATTGTTCCATTTTCAGGGCACTGGCTAAAAGCAAATCTAATAGAACAAGGGAGTGAAAAACCTCTCCTCTCTGCAATAACAGGATTTCATGGGGGACCGTGGCAGAACAATACCCGTTTTCTTTCTGTAAGCAATCCCAACATTATCATTTCTGGTATCAAATCCATGGGCACAGGAATTCCCTTTATCCAAACAGACCGAAATAGTCCCATAGATATGTTT
>Ga0209721_1001282_pt1 | contig 19110 bp, 18 predicted proteins | sample TshhotsprinmetaG_FD_184139 | JGI IMG/M metagenome (GOLD analysis project Ga0209721, IMG submission 184139) | Hot spring microbial communities from South Africa to study Microbial Dark Matter (Phase II) - Tshipise hot spring metaG (SPAdes)... | ecosystem: Environmental > Aquatic > Thermal springs... | reverse complement strand
GGCACCGCCGTCGTCGTGCCAGTCGGCACCGGTGTGGTCGTGCCGGTGGGTACCGCTGTGGTTGTGGTGCTCGGCTCAGGTGTGGTGGTACCGGTGGGCACTGCCGTGGTGGTACCGGTGGGCACTGCCGTGGTCGTGCCGGTGGGTACCGCTGTGGTTGTGGTGCTCGGCTCAGATGTGGTGGTGCCGGTGGGCACTGCCGTGGTGGTACCGGTGGGCACTACCGTGGTCGTGCCGGTGGGTACCGCTGTGGTTGTGGTGCTCGGCTCAGGTGTGGTGGTGCCGGTGGGCACTACCGTGGTGGTGCCGGTGGGCACTACCGTGGTGGTACCGGTGGGCACTACCGTGGTCGTGGTCGTTGGCTCCGGCGTGGTGGTTGGCTCAGGTGTAGTCGTTGGAAGTGGCGTAGCGGTCGAAGCAGGATCAACATTCGTCAGCGTAAAATCAACGCTAGCGCCGCCAACACTGGCTATAACGTTGTACGTCCCGGCGATGTTATTTGCCCGCACCGGCAGACTTACCAGACCGTTGGCGTCAGTCAGACCGCCATTGCCATTTGGAAATGTGGCGCTGGCGCCGCTGCTGGGCGCAGTGAATACAACGTAAACACCTTGCAGAGGATTGCCATTTTCATCACCCACCCAAACCTGAAGCGGTTGAGCAAAATCAGAACCAAGCGGGGCGCTCTGATTGTTGCCGCCATGGGTCTCAATAATGACCGGCGGCAGCGCGCGCAGTAAAACCTGCTTATTCATTCTGTAGAAGATTTGGAAGGGATAACCATCAACGTCAATAACGGCGCCATCAGGCAGATCGCGGAAGGTGCCGAAAATTCCGCCTGACCCAGTGCTTTGATGATCGATAATTACCCACTCATCGCCAGGCGTTGGTGTATAGCCGGGAACGAGCGCAAGCTGCAATTCAGCGCCATCAGGATTGCTCCCGCCGGCAAGTATAATGCTCGCAGCTTGTGAATTGTTGTTCGAGGTGTTTGCGAGTACGAGCAGGTCACCACCCGGCCCAATCTCGAAGTGCAGGCGGATATTTGGACTGGTCAGGCGGACTCCGTCACCGTTGCCGGCAATGGTGAGTGTTCCCCGATCACGGATGATCTCACCGGTGTTGAGATCGCGTCGATCGCCGATCCCGATCTCACCGCCTCCTGAAGCCGGATTGTAGACAATGGCACCCGTAGTGCCGGCGCCGTAGAGATTTAGGCGACCGCTACCTTCGTTACGTGTGAACGCGCCGATATTGTTCGCTCCGGCCAGGTTGATGGTCAAATCACCACTTCCGCCTTTGCGCAGGTTGCGACTGCTGGCCGGGTCGGTCACCTGGGCAAATGTGACATCCCCTTCGACAATAATGGACCGGTTACCGGGCAGGGTGAAAGGTGTGCTGAAGCTGAGACGGCTGTTCTGGCTGGCCAATATGAAATTGTTATTTAACACCGTGATCTGATTGGCGATCAGTCGATCCCCAGCCGTGTTCAACAACATGCCACTGATCAGCTCAAGTTTCGACTCACCAAACGCCTGATCATCGGCGATAATAACCGAACCACCGGAGATGATCGTCTTGCCACGATGCTCATTCGGTGTGAGCAGATACAATTCGCCTTCGCCGGTTTTGGTAATGTTGCCGCTTCCGCGCAGTCGGTTGTTAGGGCTGGCGATCATTAACCTGCTGTTGGTAGCAATCTCGAAGTTGACCGCTTTTTGGATATCGATCGTTGCTTCGATGATATGATTACCTTTCAGCACTCTGATGACGCCATCGCTGGCAGGAGGAAAGAAGAGGCTGCCGTTGCCGGTTAACAGGTAGGGCATCGCACTATCAAAGCGAACCTCTCCGATTTCCACCTGTCCGCTATCGAGCGTTATCATGCGCGGATAAGGAGCATCTGGAAAAATCGCCACGTCATGCCGGCTCTGGGGCACGCCGTTGCTCCAGTTCGCGGCATCGTTCCAGTTGCCACTGTTAGCGATCCATGTGCTGTTTGCTGCCAGGACTGGGGTGATAACAAGCGACCAGATGACGAGCAAGGTCACCATTGAGAATAACGCGAATGTTGCTCGCTGCATCAGGCGTAACATGGCTCTGTCTCCAACGTATGATGAAATCAGCCGTTTTAACCGAATCCTAACCGAAGAGCGAACCGAAGTATTACCGAAATCGCCGCGTTGCGCAGAAAGGTGAAAAAATTGTGAACAAATTACTCCAGCTTCGCCGCTCGTTGTCGGATTGGGAAGAGCTTCGTGGCCTTGGAAAGGCTATTTATCGCGGTGGTTGACTGCGTTGCGCCAGGAGGGAGGATGGCATTATTACAAAATATTCATTAGTTGAGATGAGTATTTTGTAATGTTTGGGTTAGGGGATGAAGTTGTTTTACTTATTGTAGTACTAATCTTTGTAAGAAACAAGGATGACAATGGCACCGAAAACCGTCGTTGAGGGAGTTCTTTCCGCTATCGCCGCTTACACACTCTGGGGGTTGCTACCGGTCTACTGGAAAGCATTGAACGGGGCAGATGCGACCGAGATCCTGGCTCATCGGATGATCTGGTCATTGTTGTTTTTGCTCGCTGTGCTGGCAGTGCGCCGGCAGTGGGATTGGTGGCAAACGCTGCGTCAGCAGCGCAGGTTGTGGGTTATCTACCTGGCCAGTGCGTTGTTGCTGGCAATGAACTGGGGCGTTTACGTCTGGTCGGTACAGATCAATCGTGTGGTTGATGCCAGCCTCGGCTATTTTATTAATCCGCTGGTCAGTATTGCGCTTGGGGTGGTCGTACTGGGTGAACGGCTGCGTCCGGCGCAGTGGCTGGCGATTACTCTCGCTTTTGTCGGTGTGGCATGGCTAACCTATATCGCCGGAACGCTGCCGTGGATCGCGCTGGCGCTGGCGTTTTCGTTCGGCCTGTATGGCCTGCTGCGCAAGCAGACCCCATTGGGTTCATTTGAGGCGTTGACTGTTGAAACACTGTGGATGCTACCGCTGGCTGTTGTCTGGTTGAGCTGGCTCACCGTTGAGCGGGGTGGCATTCATCACGATCCGATATTGTGGGGATTACTTATCAGTACCGGCGTGGTAACGGCGGCGCCGTTGCTCTTTTTTGGGTCGGCAACCCGGCGTATTCCGCTGACGACGATCGGTATTTTGCAGTATCTGGCACCCACGCTCCAGCTTTTACTGGGCGTGCTGGTTTACGGTGAACCATTTTCTACTGCGCAATTACTTGGCTTTAGCGCGATCTGGATCGCGCTTGCCGTCTACACTGCCGATAGTTTGCTGGCAGCGCGTCGTTATCAGGCGCTTACGCCGCAACAACCAGCGCGTTGATAATACTGTTGCAGCCGCTCGCCATCATCGAGATCAAAGGCCAGCGTTGGCGTATTGATCAGGCGTGTGCGTAGTCCAAGGCGGGTTGCGTTAGACAGGTGACGAGTGGCGCTGTCAGGGCCAAAGGTAAAGGGAAATGTCGTGGGCAAACGAAGGGCAAGCGCGTTGGTGCCGGTCTGGTTTTGATCAGGCGCCAGCGCGAGATCGACTTCGTTGAGGGCATCGATCAGCATAGTGATGTCGGTGGGGGTAATGAAAGGCAGATCGCCGGCAATGATCACAATGGCTTGCGCGCCGCCAGCCTGTAATCGCATTTGCGCAGCGGTAAGCGCAGCGTTGAGTTCTTCGTGCTGGTCGGGTAGATAGCCGATATTCATTGCGCGGGCCAGCATTGCGATGACCGGATCGGCGCTGACTAACCAGACATGAACCGGCACCGGTTGTCGCGCAGCAACTTGCTGCGCAGTTGCAATGACGTGGGTCGCCAGCGTCGCTACCAGACGCTGGCGAGCTGCTGGATCTAGCAGAGTGGCCAGGCGCGATTTGGCCAGCGCGAGGCGTTTAAGCGGTATCACGATACCGATCACCGGACTTGTCCTTTATCTGCTCGGAGTAGTCTTGCCATTGAAGCGAGCTGACATTGTGGTATGCCGATTATAGCTTTCGCCAGCGAGCAACCGATCGCAAGTATGGGTTATCGCCGGTTTCAATGTGGATGCCGCGCGCCACCACCCCTTGCCTTATTGCGAGTCACACTGGCGGCGCAGCGGGCCGTGCTTCGCTCTTTGATAGGGAGTGTTTGCTGCGACTGCCGCGCTCTCACCACATCATTGCGCGCCGATTATCAGCGAGGCGCAGCAATTCCCCGGGATCGTCTGTGCGCTCTTCACGTCGTTGCGATGGCCAGGCCGGTAAGTTCGAGCGTCGCTCGCGCCAACGCCATCTTTTCCGGCAAGCCGCGCATAATGGTATCGGTGATGAGCGGTTTGATGCCAAGCGCATCAATTGCCGGCGCCAGCTCTGCGTCGATGGTGTCGATCACGATGCCATCGATCAAGTCGGCATACGCTTCTGCCACTCCCAATGCTGTCGGTGTCATGCCGGCTGCTGTCATCATCGGCACTGCCGGCCCTTTAATTGCTGCGCCGCCAACAATCGGACTGATCGCGACTACCGGCGCAGCAGTTGCGGCGATGGCTGCGCGAACGCCAGGGATGGCCAGAATTGGCCCTACGCTGACTACGGGGTTGCTCGGCGCAATGATAATCGCCTCTGCGCTGGTCAATAGTGCAAGCAGATCGGGTGCCGGACGGACGGGGCCGGCAGCATGGAGTCGCACGCCACGGATCGCAGGTTGACAGCGTTCACGGACGAAGTACTCTTCGAAATGCAGCTCGCCGTGGTCGGTCAAAATGTGGGTTGGCGCCGGATCATCGCTCATCGGCACAATCTTGACTGCCACCCCCAATGACCGTCGAATCTCGTCGGCCACCATTGAGAGGGTCGCTCCTTCGCGCATGCGCGCAGTGCGATAGATGTGCAGAGCCAGGTCGCGATCGCCGAGCGTAAACCATGTGGGCGCGCCGAGCCGACCGAGCCATTGCAGGCATTCGGTGGTATCTCCGGCAATACCCCAACCTTGCGCGCGGTCAATGACGCCGGCCAGCGTACAGGTGACAATATCGAGGTCGGGCGCAATGTGTAATCCGTGCAGGATAAAGTCGTCACCGGTGTTGACGACAGCAGTAATTCGCTCGGGGGCGACGACGGCGGCCAGTCCTTCCAAAAAACGAGCGGCGCCAACGCCGCCAGAGAGAACGACTATCATAGCTGGTTTTCTGTGATAATTGAGCTTTGTTTCCTGTTTGCACTCACAATGACACACGTCTGGTTGGCGCCTTTCTCACAGGCATGGAGGTTGTGTTCCAACAAGGAAACGCAAAGACGTGAGGGAGTAGCAATCCCTCACGTCTTTACGTCACGCTTTAAAAGAGCAGATTGGCCAGACGGCGGCGGGCTGGGCCGACCAGCGGATGCTCGTCGCCGAGCAGGGCAAAGAGCGCCAGCAACGCTTTGCGCGCGCCATCATCGCGAAATGCTCGATCACGCCCGACCAGCGTCAGCAGATGTTCAATTGCCGTTGCGTAGTCACCGCGCCGGGTAGCGGCAGCAGCTTGTCGGAATAGTCCCTCGCTGCCCTCTGCAGGTTCGGTTGGCGCATTGACCAGATCAGCAATTGCCAGTCCGGCAATAGCGCGGCCACCATATTGGCTGCCTGCGGGCACCTGTTTCAGTGTGACAATCCCTTCGGGATCGCCGCGCAACGCCAGCAAGCGACCGAGATTGAACAGCGCGGTCTCGTTGTTAGGATCCTGCCCCAAAATCAGGCGATAACGGGCAATCGCTTCGTTTGGGTTGCTCGCTTCGAGCGCTTGCGCCATGGCCAGCAGATCGGCGTGGCGGTCGGGAATGATCCGCTTCAACCACGCTCGCACCTGACTTTCGGGCAGCGCGCCGGTAAATTCATCAACTATCTTACCCTGGTAGACCGCTTTCACCGCTGGAATGCCCTGAACCCGAAACATTTGGGCCAGGCGCGGGTTTTCGTCAACATTGATCTTCACCAACACCCACGCGCCACTGGCTTCGCGCGCTAGTCGTTCGAGCGTTGGGCCAAGCACGCGGCATGGGCCGCACCACGGCGCCCAGAAATCGATCACCACCGGCGTTGTCTGCGAACGCTGCAAAACTTCACGCTCAAAGGTGGCTTCAGAGACATCTATTACCGCCGTCTGTGCAGTCATCGTTTTCGTGTCAGCGACCATGCCAGTTCTCTCCTTGCATCGATATTGTTCTGTACTGTCCTGTAGTGTACCAGAAAGCTGTTGAGTCAACGTCTACAAAACGTAAGAAGTATGTCAACATTTACCCACGTTGCAATTCCTGGCGCAAGAGCAAGATGTAGCCAATCCCGACGATGGCGGCAAATGTAAACCATTGCAGCGCATAACTCAGGTGAGGGCCTTCATCGATCCGGTATGGATCGGGTGGGCGCGGCAGGCTGGCGCTGCCATCAGGGAGTTGTTCGATGAAGAGCGGTAGAAGCTTTGTCCCCACTTGCTGCTGAATTGCCGGTACGTCTACCCGGAGCCAGGCGTTAATGCGGGTTTCACCGGGCAATGGCAGATCGCGTCCGGCCAGCAGGCTATCAGGGCGAAGCTGAGGCGTGCGAGCAATTCCTTCAATGGTGACCGGACGGGTAACGGCAAACGCAGTGGTTGCCCCTTGCGCGGATGGGATCCAGCCCCGATCGATCAGTACAGCATAATCACTACCTTCCAGTTGCAGCGGCGTGAGCAGATGAACGCCATCGACACCGCTATCTGAACGTCGTCCACGGAGGACGACACTCTCTTCGTTGCGAAATGTGCCACTCACGATGACTCTTCGACCGATGACGGATGCCGGATCGGTGTTAGATGTCAACGGGATTGCCGGCTGCGCTAACGCTGCCAGACGAGCGGCATTTGCTACCCGGCGCTGTTCGAGTCGGTCAAGTTGCCAAAAGCCCAACGTGATCAAGGTTGTCAAGATCACCAGCGCAAACAGATGCTTGGCAATCCACCATCCGCGCAAGAGGCGGTGGGGTGCAGAAAGAGTTGTTGTCATAAGCCGGCAATGTACGTATCCGTATACTATGATGATCCAGGTCGCTCAGAGGTAACAGACGAGCATACCTGTAAGCCATGATACCACGCTCCCTACCGGGGCAGGGCTGACCGGTTATTACAGAAACGGGATTCGCGCGGCTCACGCAGTATGACAATCCCGGCTCGTATCAGTGGTAGCATGCCGTAGTCAATGCAGCCTTACAACATCTTTGGTCTTCGCCATGTCTGACTCTAGCAGATGCTTGCGATCTGCGTCTGTAGTCTCTGCTGCTAGCCGTATGGTATACTTGCGCCAACAGCGTGAGGAGGAAGCGACGATGAAGCAAGTTGTGAGTGTCAGCCTGGGTTCGGCGCAACGCGATTATCAGATCACCGTAACGGTGCTCGGTCAGCGCGTTGAGGTACGGCGGATTGGAACCAACGGCGATGTAGCGCGGGCAATGGCGCTGGTGCGCGAATTTGACGGCAAGGTTGACGCGATTGGTCTGGGAGGGTTAACGCCAGTCTTCCGGATTGGACGCGCTCGCTATCCGCACCAGGAAGCGATTCACATTGCAGCTCAGGCGCGACGCACGCCAGTCGTTGATGGCGGTGTCGTCAAAGCCACCCTCGAACGTTGGGCAATTGCGCAGGCCACACGCCAGATTCCCAATCTACTGCGTTACAAGCGGGTGTTGATCACCAGCGGGGTAGAGCGCTATCAATTGGCTGCAGCTATCAGTCAGTATGAGCCGGAATTGCGCTTTGCCGATCCGATCATTCATGCCGGCATTCCTTTCCTGCCTCCACCGCGTTCAATCGAGCAGCTTGAACTGTATGCGGCAACTGCGCTGCCGATCCTGGCGTTGCTGCCGTACCGGTTCCTGCATCCGGTTGCGCTCGGTCAGGAAGGGTACGATGCTCGCGCTGCCGATCTCTTCCGTTGGGCTGATGTCATTGCCGGCGATTTTGCCTTTATCCGTCGCTTTGCTCCATCTGATCTTACCCGAAAGGTCATCATTACTGACGATCCCTCACCGGCTGAGATCGAAGATTTGCGCCGTCGCGGTGTGACTACTCTGGTGACGATGACACCGCCGCTCAGCGACGAGCGACCGTTTATCGCTGCCGATGCCATTGAGGCGGTGATCACGGCTATTACCGAAAGTCCGCGCCAGCCCGGTGATGCCGAAGTCATTGACTTTATCACTGCCGCTAACTGGGGGCCGACCATCCAGGATCTCAATCCGCGCCCGAAGCCGCGGTTCGCCTTCGTGATCCATCCGCTTCGCACCGAATTGATTGCCAATCATCGACTCTTCCGCTGGACGCGCTATCTCCCGCCGCGACTGGTCGAGCTGGTGGCCGCCGAATTCCCACCGCTCTACCTGTCGCGCATTCGCGGGATTCGCTCTAAGGCCACGGGTGAAGAGGTCGAGGGGATTTTGCTTACCCTGGGAGCTACACCGCGTGAGATGATGCGCCGTCCGCCGGGTTTCACTTACCGCCGACTGATCAAAGCGGCGCGGATGGCTGAGCGGATGGGTGCGCAAATTATGGGTTTAGGAGCTTTCACGTCGGTAGTAGGCGATGCCGGTATCACCGTAGCACAGAAGGTTGATATTGGCATCACGTCAGGCAATTCGCTGACGGTGGCGGCGACACTTGAAGCGGCAAAGCAGGCTGTGTTGTTGATGAAGGGTGGTCGTCCTGAGCGTGTGCGGGCGGTGGTGATCGGCGCGACCGGCTCGATTGGCGCGGTCTGTGCTCGCCTGCTGGCTCAGGCTGTGCATGACGTAATTCTGGTTGCGCCCCGCGCCGAGCGTCTGATCGCGCTCAAGAAGCAGATCGAAGCTGAGACGCCGGGCGCGCGGGTAGTGGCTGCCACTTACGCCGATGCTTATATCGGCGATGCCGATCTGATTATCACGACGACCAGTGCGCTGACCGGTAAGGTGATTAACATCGATAAACTCAAGCCGGGAGCGGTGGTTTGCGATGTGGCGCGGCCTCCGGACGTGAAAGAAGAAGATGCTCGCCGCCGACCTGACGTGCTGGTGATTGAAAGTGGCGAGATCGTCTTACCCGGTGAGCCGGATTTCGGCTTTGACATTGATATGCCACCCGGCACTGCCTATGCCTGTCTATCAGAGACGGCATTGCTGGCGATGGAAGGCAAGTTTGAAGACTACACCCTGGGTCGCAATATCGAGATCGAGCGGGTGAAAGAAGTCTATCGGTTGTGGAAAAAGCACGGCCTCGAGCTGGCTCGTTTGCGTTCGTTCGGGGTTTATGTGACCGACGAGATGATCGCCGAGAAGCGTCGGCTGGCCGAAGAACGCCGACGGCAATTGGGTTTACCGGCAGAGAAGATGTTGGATCCGTCTGCATGAACCAATCGCTGGAATGGGTAACAGCGTTGCCCGACCAACCGCTATCGGCGCCGCCGATTTTACTGGTGCATGGCGCCTGGCATGGCGCCTGGTGCTGGCGTGAACGGGCGTTGCCCGATCTGGCAGCGCGTGGTTTGACGACACACGCGATCAGTTTGCGTGGGCATGGTTCCAGCCCGCCAGCCGGTCGCTTTACAACGATTTGCACGTATGTGCGCGATGTGGCAACTGCGGTGGCAACGTTGCCGGTGCCGCCGATCCTGGTTGGGCACAGTGCCGGCGGCTATGTAGCGCAATTGTTGATGACTGGTCGGTGTGAGTCACCGCCACCGCTGGTGGGAGTAGTGCTGTTATGTAGCTCACCAGTGTCAAGCCCCGCCTACTTCATTCGGCGCTGGCGAGAAGGGGCGCCGATGGTTGATATTCGCGCGCTCTTGCGGCGGGAACCGGCAGCGGTGCGCGCTGCCCTCTTTCGACCAGATATTCCGGCAGCCGAGCTTGAGCGTCACCGGCAACGTCTGGTCAGTGAGCCACCCCTGGTTACGATGAGCAGCATGCTGATCCGTCCACGTCCGGATCGTTGTCGCGTGCCGGTATTGGTCATTGCTGCCGGTAACGATGCTATCTTCGATCTCGCGGCGCAGCAAGCACTGGCTGCTGCTTATCACGCCGAACTCTTCCTCGTGCCGGACGCTCCGCACGATATTATGCTTGATCCGGCCTGGCCCTCAGCCGGCGCAGCGATTGCTCGTTTCGCCAACATGCAAGCACAGTCGATTACGAAACGGACGGTGCTGGTGGAAACGGAACGTCATTGATACTTCCGTCTGAAGCGATTGTGAGGTAGAACCGTCATGTCCCTGCAAACCGATCAACCGGTTGTTGTTGTCAATAACCTCTCCAAAACGTATGAAGTTCCTGAACGCGATGCCGGATTGCTCGCCGCTTTGCGCAGTCTGGTGCATCGTCGGGTGCGTTCGATACATGCCGTGGCAGGAGTTAGTTTTACCATTCAGGCCGGCGAGATAGTGGGTTTCCTGGGGCCAAATGGCGCCGGCAAAACGACGACCCTTAAAATGCTGACCGGTCTGCTCCATCCAACCGGCGGCGAAGCCCGGGTGCTGGGATACCTTCCGGCTCGACGTGAACCGGCCTTCTTGCGCCAGATCACGCTGGTTATGGGTAATCGCAATCAGTTGCAGTGGGATCTTCCCGCGCTCGATTCGTTTGAACTCATTCGGGCGATCTATCGATTGCCGATAGCCGGGTTTCGCTCAACGCGCGATGAATTGATTGAATTGCTGGAGGTCGGCGACCTGGTGAAAAAGCCGGTGCGCAATCTGTCGCTTGGCGAACGCATGAAGATGGAGATTATCGGCGCCTTGCTTCATCGGCCAAAAGTGCTCTTTCTTGATGAGCCAACCCTTGGCCTCGATGTGACCATGCAGCGTCGCATTCGCGCATTTATCGCGGAGTACAATCGACGTACCGGCGCAACGGTCATGTTAACCAGCCATTATATGGCCGACGTTGAGGCACTCTGCCGACGTGTCATCGTCATTCATCATGGTCGCGTTTTGTTTGACGGTCAGCTTAGTGGCCTGGTTGAGCAATTCGCCGCTTATCGCACCTTAGTTGTAACGTTAGCCGAACACGGCATTGACCTGGCGGCGTTTGGCGAAGTGATTGCTCGCGATGGTTTGCGGTATACCTTGCGCATCCCCAAAGCTGCTGCGCCACTCATCACTGCGCGCCTGCTGGCTGAAGCGCCGGTGGTCGATCTGGTGGTCGAAGAACCACCGATCGATGATGTGATCGAACAGGTCTTTGCGGTCGAAGCGGCGTAAGTTTACTGATTGCGTGTGATCAAACATTTGTCTATCTGGAAAGATAATCTCTTATGTGGGGGCTGCTCGATTTCTACCGTTCCGCAATGAAACAATCCATGCTGACGCAATTTCAGTATCGCGCAGCAAACTATTTCTACATGATCGGCATGATCGCCGAACCGATCATCTACCTTTCTGTCTGGAGCGTTGTAGCGACCGCGCAGGGGGGCACTGTGGCAGGGTATGATGCCGGCGCTTTCGCTGCTTACTACATTGTCTGGACACTCGTGCGCAATATGAACATTGTCTTCACGCCATACGGCTGGGAAGAACGCATTCGGTCAGGCGAGCTATCCGGTCTGCTGTTGCGGCCCCTCCATCCACTTCACTACGACATTGCTTTTTTCGCCGGCTGGAAGGTGGTGGTTATTGTCTTATGGCTGCCGATAGCGGCCATTCTGGCCTGGTTGTTTCAACCGGTGCTGGCACCCACCTGGCTGGAGGTCGCTGTCTTCGCTGTTGCGATCTGGGGCGCGTTTCTGATCCGCATGATGTTTCTCTGGCTGCTCGGCCTGATCTCATTCTGGACGACACGGGTAGCCGCGATTTACGAACTCTTTTTTTCTGTTGAACTCTTCCTGTCTGGTCGGATCGCGCCGCTCGCGCTATTTCCCGATTGGGTGCAAGCGTTGGCCGACTGGTTTCCCTTCCGCTGGACATTTGGGTTTCCGATTGAGGCCCTGATTGGTCAGTTGTCGCCAATGGCGCTCATTACCGGCCTGGCCATTCAGGCATGCTGGATTCTGGTCGGTCTAGGGCTGGTCATGATAGTCTGGCAGCGGGCGCTCCGGCGCTACACCGCTGTCGGGAATTGAGAAGACAATGGAACTGGCGCGTCTGGTTGTTGTTTTTGCCCGCGTCGGCATCTTAAACGAGTTGCAGTATCGAGTGAACTTCTTCTTTCAGATTCTTGAGTCGGCAATCGCTCTGTTGACCGCTTTGATCAGTCTGGCGCTGGTCTTTCGCCACACGACGATGCTGGCTGGCTGGCAGCCGGCTGAATTGCTCGTGGTGATGGGCATTTACGGGCTGATGAGTGGCATTGTGCAGGCAGTCATTCAGCCAAACATGGTGCGACTGGCGCGAGATGTCTTTGATGGCAGGCTTGATTACATCCTGACCAAACCGGTTGATGCCCAGCTTCTGATCAGTATTCGCGAATGGCAGGTCTGGCGTTTCACCAATGTCGGCCTGGGATTGCTGGTTGCTGGCGTGGGGATGATCTGGGGGCAGATTGGTTTTGATGTCTGGCAGGCGCTCCTCTTTGTTGGTATGCTGCTGTGCGGCATCCTGGCACTGTACTCGTTCTGGCTGATCCTGACCAGCACCAGTTTCATTATTGTTCAGATCGAAAATCTGATCAATCTGTTCGAAGGTCTCTTCGCGGCTGGACGCTGGCCGGTAAGCATCTATCCGGGATGGTTGCGCGTCCTGCTCACGTTCGTCGTCCCGGTTGCGTTTGCAGTAACCGTTCCTGCCGAAGCGTTAACTGCTCGCCTGACCGGAGCCACTCTTGTGCTGGCAGTGGGTGTCAGTGTTGGCCTGTTTGTCATTGCCCGGCTCTGCTGGCGCTGGGGGCTGAGCCGCTACAGCGGGGCCAGTGCCTGATGCGGGAAGCGTCAGTGCGGTTCCGAGTTGCTGCTTGAAGTCGTTGTTCCTGTCCAGGTGAAATGGTTGTAGAGCAGGGAAAGAGGGGTAGTGCGCTACCCCTCGAACATGTGCAGAAAAGGTAGAAAGCGAGTACCGCCTTAGCAACTCTGCCGATCAGGAACGATTCAAGAGCGCTTCGAGCATGTGATCGGGGGCCTGCACAGCCACTACTTCGCCTTGAACGGTCGTTTCGCCATCGGCTTCGATCCAGGCCTCAATGACAATTTTACGACCGGCCATCTCCTTGACCCGTCCATAAATCACCAGTTCGGGGCCGAGTGGAGTGGGGCGAAGGAAATTGACTCGCAATGACGCAGTGAGGTAACGGAGATACGGGGCAGTTCCTGGTTCGCGACCAGCCGCAGCGTATGCGGCAGCGGCAGCGGTGCCGGTGCCGTGGCAATCGATCAGCGAGGCGAGCAACCCTCCATAAACATAGCCGGGGACTGCGGTATGGTACGGTCGTGGTGTAAAGCGGGCAATCGCTTGCTTTCCATCCCAAACACTCTTGATCTGTAAGCCTTCCGGGTTCAGCCGACCACAACCGTAACAGTGACTCAGTTCGGGAGGGTAGGTGTCTTGAATGGCATTCATACCAGCTCCGTTGCAACAACAGATACGTGTATTTTGAGGGTAACACAATCTTCGATTAATCCCGGCGTAGATAGATCCAGGCTGACGGGCCGCGATTACCCATCACAATGGTCTCACCGGGCACGAATTGCTCGATGGTGAAATACCGGCGCAATGCCTCCATCAGGAATGATTGTTCGATACTGACTTTAAGTGTCTCTGCCTCAGGTTGATCGCGGTGACGCAGGTGGACAAAGAAAGCGAACAATCCTCCACTGCGGAGCAACCGATGCACTTCCGAAAGATACGCATGCAATTCAGCCTCGCCGAACCCGTGCCCGCAGCCGACATCGATTGCCAGATCGTATGGCCCGGTTAGAAACGCCAGATTGGTGGCATCGGCGACAAACAGGCGCACCCGGTCGGCAACGCCGGCGGTCTGAACCCGTTCGGAAGCAATTGCAATCGCTTCCGGCACAAAATCAACCCCATCCACCTGCCAGCCGGCGCGGGCCAGCCAGATACAAGCTCTGCCGGTGCCACAGCCGAGATCGAGCGCGCGACCCGGTGGCAATTCCTGACTCAGAGCAATGATCTCAGGCGGTGGTTCAGGGTGATCCCAGGGAATTTCGCCGCTCAGGTATCGATCCCGCATCCGGTGAAAACGATCGGACATAGTTTATTCCCAATCTAGCAGACACAATAATGTGATGAAGATAATCTGATAAGCAAGAGCCTCTTGTCAGCGCGCCCGGATGGGCCATTTTCTGGTATGGTCAGAACGAGAGAATCTCTGCTACTCATGACAAGGCGGTACTTTGACCAAACTGATCTGCAGGTTGCCTTCTTACCCGGCGGAGAGGCAGGGCAATATCTCGATGGGTTTGGAACAGCGTATCTCAATGTGTCGTGGCAGAAGGTCTGCGCCTATCCGATACTCCGGCATCATCGTTCCTGGCGTGAACGTTTGAGCGCTCGTTCAATATCGCGCGCTGCATCGCGGCGGGCAATATCTTCGCGCTTGTCATAAATCTTTTTTCCACGCGCAACGCCTAGTTCCAGTTTGGCGCGCGGCCCCTTGAAATAGATCTTCAACGGCACCAGGGTCATCCCTTTCATGCGCACCAACCCATTCAGGCGGTTAATCTCGCGCCGATGGAGCAAGAGCTTGCGGGGGCGCATCGGATCGTGATTAAAGTATTTCCCGGACTGCTCATACGGTGCGATATGCGCATCGTAGAGAAACACTTCATCGTCAATCACACGGGCAAAACTACCGCGCAGATTGACGCGACCGGCGCGCACCGATTTAATCTCGCTGCCAGAGAGCGCAATTCCGGCTTCAATAGTCTCTTCAATGTCGTAATCGTGGCGCGCCTTGCGATTGTCGGCGACCACGCGCGGGGGAGTATTTTTTGTTGCCATTGTTATTGTTCGTGCGGTGATTGGTTCATGAGCCACTCAATCGCGCTTCCCAGCCCGATAGTAGCCCAGAATAACGTCGCCATATGGCTAAATTCAATGTTGAAAAAGTAGTGGTCGGCCAGTCCGACTGCCAGCGCCGCTACGATAGCACCCTGGCACCCGAGCAACCAGCTCGTTGCTTCGTCGTCGAGCCGGGGCAGGAGACGCAGGCTATTGCTAAACCACATGCCAACGAGGCCAAGAAAGACGGCCAGCCCGACCAGCCCCATGCGTTGCCCGATTGCCAGATAGATGCTACTGACTCCTGCCGATAGGTCGAGATCGGGCGCCTGGCCAAAACCGATGCCAAAGACGGGATAGCGTTGAATGATAGCGATGGCATTGGCGTATTCATCGAGTCGCATCTGTTGAGCCTGGTCGCGGAATTGCATGCCGGAGAGCACCCGGTTGACGAATTCATCGGCGTAACCGAGGCCGAAGAGTAGAATTGCTCCCAGGATGCTGACTGCGATCATGTGGCGCCAGAGCCGGCGGTAGCGCGCGGTTGCAAGAAAAGCGGCAGCGATGATCAGCCCAAAGAGGGCGGCGCGCGAAAAGGTGAGTAAGAGAGTCAACACCTGGATGCCACCCAGCGTAGCCAGTAGCCAGCGCGGCAGAATCGGACGAGGAGCGGCCAGTTGGGTGAGGGTGAGCACTGCTACCAGTGCTAGCATCCCGCCGAAGCTATTCGGATCGACGCCCAGGCCAATAGCTCGTTCCAGCCCGTTGGGATCGTCTTCGACATAACGTAACACACGCCCACTGGTTGGGTAGCCAATCCGTCCCAGTGACACCAGCAGTTGCAGCGCGATCTGGTCAGGTAAGGCCCACAGGATGAGACCGATCATCGCCGAAAGGCCACCAACGATAATGAGTGCGCGCATAATGAGACGGGCCGTCTCGCGGTCACGCACACAATTGACGACCGTGAGGTAACAGAACACGCCCAGCACAAACTTGGCATAATTGTGCAGTGTTTGCGGATCGGGCAAGCCGCGTGCCCCCAATACCAGCGAGAAGAGGGTCAGGCCGAGAAAACCTATCAGTGGCAGCCCAAGCGAACCGAAACGCACATCATACGTATCTGACCGGGCCAGCGCGCGCAAAAACCAGACGGTATTGAGCGTAACCAGCACAAGGGTGAGAAAATTTGGCGTAATGATCGCCTTGAACGGCAATGTCCCAAACGGGATGATTGTTACCACGGCCAGCGCAGCGATCAGACCAGCCTTAACACTGACCAACAGTGCCGTAACGATAGCGAGGGCGATCAGTCCGGCAGCAGCGTAAAGCGGCCCAATGGCGGTGATTCCGCCGATCAGGCCGCCGGCAACCAGAGCGAGACCGGCAATGGCGACGGGTGATTGCGCCAGGCGTTCGCGGAGCGTGGGCGATTGAGTGGCAACATTAACGGACATAAGGCATATCAGAGATGCGCATCAGCTTATCCCAGCGGTGGGTTGCCTCGATATAGCGAACCGTGCCTGATCGTGAGCGCATAACCACGCTGTGCGTGCGAGCGCCGCCGCCAAAGTATTCGACTCCGCGCAGAAATTCACCTGAGGTAATCCCGGTAGCGGCTACGACTACGTTTTCACCGCGTACCAGATCACGTGTGGTGAGCACTTGCCGCGGATCCAAACCCAAATCGGCCAGCCGGGCGCGCTCGTCGTCGTTGCGCGGCCAGACCTTGCACTGTATCTCGCCTCCCAGACACTTCAGGGCAGCGGCGGTCAATACTGCTTCAGGCGCGCCGCCGATCCCCATCAGAATATCGGCAGGCGGATTTTCGATACTGGTCATGATACCGGCACTAACGTCACCGTGAGGAATGAGCTTGATCCGGGCGCCGATCTCGCGAATCTGGCGAATAAGATCCTTGTGGCGCGGTCGGTCGAGCACCACTACTGTTATATCTTCCACTTGTTTGTTGAGAGTGCGGGCAACGGCGCGAATGTTGTAAGCTACTGGCGCATTGATATCGATCACGCCTTTGGCTCGTTCCCCAACTGCAAGCTTATCCATATAGGGGATACCGCGCCAGTTGTAGAAGGAGTGACGTTCGGCAACTGCGACAATGGCAATAGCGCCGGGCATACCTTCTGCCAGCAGTGTAGTACCCTCGACTGGATCGACTGCCACGTCGATCTCATCGCCTTCTCCAGTGCCGATCCGTTCGCCGATATACAGCATCGGCGCTTCGTCTTTTTCGCCCTCACCGATCACGACAATCCCATTCATTGGCACGCTGTTTAGTGCCATCCGCATAGCGTCAACTGCTGCCTGATCTGCGGCATTTTTATCGCCGCGCCCCATCCATCGCCCCGAACGCAGCGCCGCTGCTTCGGTTGCTCGCACAAGATCCATTCCAAGGTTACGCTCCATCGCGCACCTCCGCTCTCTTGCTGGCGATCACATATCGGTGGCGCGCCAGCCGCGCGCCGTCAATTACCCTGAATTGTAGCATAGCTGCGCGCAAAAGGAATAAGCCTGCTTCGAGTGTTGTCACCATCCACCAAACAGAGTATACCCCAATACGACCACCAGTCCCATACGCACAATGCGGGCGAAAAACACGGTAATCGCAAACACCCACACCGGTACGCCAACCGCGCCGGCAATAATACCGGCAACATCGAAGAAAGGATTAGGCGGAGCAGAGAGCACAAACAGCACTACCGGCGCGCGCCAGGGATGTTGCATCTGGCGATGTACCCATTCGTAAAAGGCCGTGCGCTCCATTGCTTTCCGCCCGCTTCGACCTGCATAAAAGGCGACCAATTCGCCCAAAACCGAGCCGGCAGCGGCGGCAATTGCAACGCCATATGGATTGAACGCCTGTCCCAACCGGATCAACAGGGGATAATAAGGCACCGGCACAACGATTGAAGCGTTGGCGATTCCAGCCGACAGAAAGGCGCCCAGATAGCCCAGGGCGCCTAATCGTTCTACCAGGTCTGGTGGTAACAGGATAAAGACGAGGATATTGGCGACGGCAATGGAAACACCCACGATTACCGGCCATAACCATAACCGCCAGAGCGGTGGCTGCGTTTCGATTGACATACTCCCTCTTTGCAATTGATATCTGACCGGGTATAGATGTTGGTCGAAGTGTTTAACTCCATCGCTGTATCTCTATCTTGCCGCGCAATTATAGCAACCGTAAACGGTTGAGCCAGCGCAACGGATAGCCAAAAACTCTTGCGCCCAGAGCGTCACCACTGAGGAGACGCGCGCGGGCTAAGGCAAGTTGATCGACACGTTGGCGCGAATCAGCTCGCTCCTTTCCATCAGCAACAGCAATGAGCTGTATAGCGAGTTGCCAGACATCACTGCGCCAGTTGCGAATGAGGTGCGCGGTACACCATTCATCGAGTGGCCCACAGACGACATCGAGCATTCGCATAGCTCGCGCATAGGGCGCTACGACTTCATCTTGCACTCGATCAATTGTCTGCGCAATGACACGATTAACGGCATCGTAGTCAGCGCATCGCTCGCTGCGTTCTCGATCAGACAGGTTTGACCATTCTGGCCGTAGCAGATCATCCAGTACCAACACCAGATCGTAGTTGATATGGGCATTTATGCCTAGCAACAAGTGTTGCACAACTGTAACATCTGGCCGCATGGCGCCGCTGAACGTATGCTGCCAGACTGCTGGCCCGGCGCGTTCTTCCTCCCACCTGGATAAAGCAACAAAATAATAATCGGCGAAATCGCCGATCAATCGCTCAACCCAAACCGAATCATGAAACTCATTCCGCGCTACTGAAGCGAGCATGTGTTCGGTCATACGCTGGTAACATGCCAGAAAGATTGTTCGTCGGTCGCCTTCCCTCTCCCACTGACTGATGCGTGAGGCCATATGTTCGATAAGGGCTGGCACGATAGTTCCTTTCTGGCGCACAAAGGCCTTGCAGAGCAATGTCATAGATAGTGTACACGCAAATTTGTCAGCGCGCGAGCGATTGATTGTCGGTATTTACAACGAAAATAGCTCGTCATAATGCCCTAAATAGCTTCTTTCTTGATCGCCTTGACAAAATCGGCCCTGCCTGCTATACTCCCTAGCGTCAATCGCACCGCGATTGACCCGGAGGACGGCCCACCGGGCGCGCTCCGTAACAAATGGCCCGTCGTCACCC
>Ga0209721_1001281_pt1 | contig 19112 bp, 16 predicted proteins | sample TshhotsprinmetaG_FD_184139 | JGI IMG/M metagenome (GOLD analysis project Ga0209721, IMG submission 184139) | Hot spring microbial communities from South Africa to study Microbial Dark Matter (Phase II) - Tshipise hot spring metaG (SPAdes)... | ecosystem: Environmental > Aquatic > Thermal springs... | reverse complement strand
AGTAGCCCGAGCAGCAGCCGCGCCGAATGCATCGCGGTGTCAACCATCTCGCGCTACTCGGCCGACAGCGGAGTGTGCAGCAGCAGATCCAGCTTCCCCAGCACACCGTTGAGCGGGGTGCGGATTTCGTGGCTCATCACCGCCACGAACTCGGACTTGGCCCGGCTGGCCTCCAGCGCGGTGTCGCGCGCCGCTACCCAATCGGCGGTGCGCTGCTGCACCTGGGCCTGCAGGTCCTGCGCCAGCGCGCGCAGCTGCTGGTTGGCCAGGTACAGCTCGCGGCTTTTGCTCTCCAACAGCGCCTCGGCCTCCTTGCGCGCCTTGCGCTCGCGCACCAGCCGCCGTTCGGCCAGCGCCAGCGCCGCGGCCAGGTCAGGCGCGGCGGACGATGTCGAATCGGACACGGGTCAACCCCGGTTCGGACAGGCCCGTGGTCGTCAGCTCGGCGTTTTCGCCGTAGTGTGCCAGGCACCCCTCGATCAGCCCCTCGGCCCGCGCCGCAAACGGCCGGCGCGACTCGTAGACCATCACCCAGTGGCGGACATCGGCCTCGGGGGTGTCAAAGCGCGGTAGCTCGGCGTCGGGGTACAGCTTGCGCACCTCCAGATGCACGTGGTTCTCGATGCGCGACAGAAAATCGAACGCCGTCGGCACTCCGTCGAAAAACGACGGGTACAGCTGCGTGAAGCGCCAAAACAGATGCCGCCCGTGCGCGCGCACCAGCGGTGGCACCGGGAATTCGGTCAGCCGGGACAGCTCCCCGATCAGCGCCAGCATCTCCTCGTGACTGTAGATACCGACCGCAGTGTAGGCTCCACCGGAGGGCACGTTTGCGGCCTCGATCATGCGGTCGGCCACCTCGGGCGAGAACTGCTCCTCGACCATCTCGATGGCTCGGAAAAGACGATACCCTTCATGCGTTGACTCCTCGCTGGCCGATGTCGGTACTCCTCGCTGGCCGATGCCGGAACATCATACGCGCAGGCCACGCCCGGCACGGGCGCTAACATCCACGCCGTGAGCGTAATTTCCCACCCCGCAGACACGCCACCGCCCGAGCCGAACCCCGGCGTGGACACCCGCTTCCTGGAGTCGCTGATCGGCTACAACGCGCGGCGCGCGGCGCTGGCCATCATCGGCCACGTCCTGCCGCGTCTGGAGCCCTGGGGTCTGCGCGTGGTGGACTTTACCGTGCTGACCCTCATCGCCCATAACCCCGGCATCACCTCACGCCAGGTGTGCGCGGCGCTGGACATCCTGCCGCCCAACTTGGTGGGCTTGGTCCGCGGGCTGGAGCAACGCGGCTGGATCGAACGGCGCGATCACCCCACCGACCGGCGCGCGCAGGCGCTGTACGTGACCCCGCGGGGTGCGGCCGTACAAGCGCAGGCGCAGGCGTTGGTCAGTGCCGTCGAGAGCTCAGACGTGACGCACCTCGACGACGTCGAGCGCACCATGCTGATTCGCCTGCTGCGCAAAGTCTACCTGGGCCGCAACGCCTGACCGGGCGGCACCCGTCTCAGGCCGGCAGCGGTGCCGCGACGACGCGCTGGCGCTGCTCGCCCAGCTGCGGGCTGCCCAACGTCATGACGTCACCCGCGCGCAGGTATACGGGCGGTCGCTGCCCCATGCCGACGCCCGGTGGCGTCCCGGTCAGGATCACATCGCCTGGCAGCAACCGCATGAAGCGGCTCAGGTACGCCACGATGGTGGCCACGCCGAAGATCATCGTGCGCGTGCTGCCGCGCTGGCGCGGCGTGCCGTTGACGTCCAGCCAGAGTTCGACCGCCTGCGGATCCGGGATTTCGTCGGCGGTTACCAGCCACGGCCCCAGCGGGCAGTGCGTCGGGTAGCTTTTGCCCTTGATCCACTGCCCGTCCATCTCTAGCTGGTGCGCGCGCTCCGAGACATCATTGGCCAAGCAGTAACCAGCCACCACCTGCAGCGCACGCGCTTCGGGCACATGCCAGGCGGGCTGCCCGATGACGACGGCCAGCTCCACCTCCCAGTCCAGCTTCTGCGCGCCCGGCGGCAGCCAAACGTCGTCGTGCGGGCCGCACACGGTCGCCGTGTGCTTGCTAAAGACGATCGGCTGCTTCGGGATTGGCAGGCCCGCCTCCGCGGCGTGGTCGGCATAATTGAGGCCGATGGCGATCACGTTGCCGATCTGCCCGACGCAGGGGCCCAGCCGCTGCCCCGGCTCCACTGGTGGCAGCCGGGCCGGGTCGAGTCGGCCCAGACGCGCCAGCGCATCCGGCCCCAGAGTGTGTGGCGTCAGGTCGCCAACCACGGCCGACAGATCGCGGCCCACGCCATCGGCGTCGAGCATGGCGGGGCGTTCGTCGCCTGGGGGGCCGTAACGGAACAGCTTCATCGGTCACACTCCGGTGCGCTTGACGGAAGACGGGCCGCAACCGACCACCACCGGCATTGTGGCACGCCTCTTGAAAGCGCCTCCGCCGTCCCCAGTGTAAGTACAGTTTGTTGTCTTCTCCCATCGGATCGTACAACCACCCATGACTCAGACCTCCACTCCCGAGACCCCGAACGCGGCCAATGGGGCGCACGCCGCCGCAGCGGCCGACAGCACCAGCACCCCGGCTGCCGAGGCGGCAGCCGACGACGCGAAACCGGACGCCGCAGCCGAACTACAGGCCCTGCGCAGCCGCGTGGCCGACCTCAACGACCAGCTGCTGCGCGCGCTGGCCGATGCCGAAAATACGCGCCGGCGGGCCGAAGAGGAGATGGCCAAAGTGCGCAAATTCGCCATCGAGAGCTTTGCCGAGAGCCTGCTGCCGGTGCTCGACAGCCTGGAGGCTGGCCTGGTCGTGCAGGAGGCGACGATCGAGCAGATCCGTGAAGGGACCCAGGCCACGTTGAAGCAGTTGCAGGCGGCGCTGGCCCGACAGAAAATCACGCCGATCGCCCCGGCGCCCGGCGACCGCTTCGATCCGCACCAGCACCAGGCCATCAGCATGGTCGAGGCCGACCAGCCCGCCAACACGGTGGTGGCTACGTTGCAAAAAGGCTACCTGATGGCCGAGCGCGTGCTGCGTCCGGCGCTGGTGACGGTGGCGGCGCCCAAATGACCTAGCCGGGGGTATTCCCGCAGCCTTGAAGTCCGCCGGGCCGCCCCCACCTGCGTAATAGCGCCGCAGTTCGGGCCTCGATCGGCATCACCCGCCACCGGGGTCCCCACCGTAGCCCGGCCACCGCGGCTTTCATCGAATCGAAACAGGAGCATCCTCACATGGGCAAGATCATCGGCATCGACCTGGGCACCACCAACTCGTGTGTCGCCATCATGGAGGGCGGCGCGCCCAAGGTGATCGAAAACGCGGAAGGGGCGCGCACCACGCCCTCCATCGTCGCGTATATGGAAGACGGCGAAATCCTGGTCGGCGCCCCGGCTAAGCGTCAGGCCGTCACCAACCCGAAAAACACGCTGTTTGCCGTTAAGCGTCTCATTGGCCGTAAGTTCGAAGAGAAGGAAGTCCAGAAGGACATCGGCCTGATGCCCTACAAAATCATCAAGGCCGACAACGGTGACGCCTGGGTCGAAGTGCGCGGCCAAAAGCTCGCACCGCCGCAAGTCAGCGCCGAAGTGCTGCGCAAGATGAAGAAGACCGCCGAGGACTACCTGGGCGAGCCGGTCACCGAGGCCGTCATCACCGTGCCGGCCTACTTCAACGACGCGCAGCGCCAAGCGACCAAGGACGCCGGCCGCATCGCCGGGCTGGAGGTCAAGCGCATCATCAACGAGCCCACGGCTGCCGCGTTGGCCTTTGGTCTGGACAAGGGTGGCAAGGGTGACCGCAAGATCGCGGTCTATGACCTGGGCGGCGGCACGTTCGACATCTCGATCATCGAAATCGCCGACGTCGACGGCGAAAAGCAGTTCGAGGTGCTGTCCACCAACGGCGACACCTTCCTGGGTGGCGAAGACTTCGACCAGCGCATCATCGACTACATCATCAGCGAGTTCAAAAAGGAACAGGGCGTCGATCTGTCTAAGGACGTGCTGGCCCTGCAGCGCCTGAAGGAAGCCGCCGAAAAGGCCAAGATCGAGCTGTCGTCGAGCCAGCAGACCGAGATCAACCTGCCCTATATCACCGCCGACGCCACCGGGCCGAAGCACCTCAATATCAAGCTCACGCGCGCCAAGCTGGAGAGCCTGGTGGAAGATCTCATCGAGCGCACCATCGAGCCGTGCCGCATCGCCATCAAGGACGCCGGCATCAAGGTCTCGGATATCGACGACGTGATCCTGGTCGGCGGCATGACGCGCATGCCCAAGGTGCAGGAGAAGGTCAAGGAGTTCTTCGGCCGCGAGCCGCGCAAGGACGTCAACCCCGACGAGGCGGTGGCGGTGGGCGCGGCCATCCAGGGCGCCGTGTTGTCCGGCGAGCGCAAGGACGTGCTGCTGCTGGACGTGACCCCGCTGTCGCTCGGCATCGAGACGATGGGCGGCGTCATGACCAAGATGATCAAGAAGAACACCACGATTCCGACCAAGTACTCGCAGGTGTTCAGCACGGCCGAAGACAACCAGCCTGCCGTGACCATCAAGGTCTATCAGGGCGAGCGCGAAATGGCCGCGGGCAACAAGCTGCTGGGTGAGTTCAACCTGGAGGGCATTCCGCCAGCACCGCGCGGCGTGCCGCAAATCGAAGTCACCTTTGACATCGATGCCAATGGCATCCTGCACGTGTCCGCGCGCGACAAAGGCACCGGCAAAGAAAACAAGATCACCATCAAGGCCAACTCGGGCCTGACGGAAGAAGAGATCCAGCGCATGATCAAGGACGCCGAGCTCAACGCGGCCGAGGACAAGCGCAAGGTCGAGCTGGTGCAGGCCCGCAACCAGGGCGATGCCCTGATCGCGTCGGTGCGCAAGAGCCTGAAAGAGTACGGCGACAAGCTCGACGCCGCCGACAAGGATCGCATCGAAGCCGCGATCAAGGAGCTGGAAGAGGCCATCAAAGGCGACGACAAGGCTACCATCGGAGCCAAGACCGAAGCGCTGATGAGCGCCAGCCAGAAGCTGGGGGAGAAGATGTACGCCGATGCGCAGGCAGCGGGCGCCGCAACCGCAGCGACCGCCAGCGGATCGACGGGCACGGACGGCAGCGCCTCGCGCGCGGCGGCGGACGACATCGTGGACGCCGAGGTCAAGGAAGTCAAGCGCGACTGAGCCGCCGACCTGACCCGCCGCTGCTGCACGCCGCGTTCGGGCATTCGCGCCCGGCGCGGCTTTTCCGCTCCAAGCAAGACTGTGGATCGACATGGCCAAACGCGACTACTACGAGATCCTGGGCGTGGCCCGCAACGCCAGCGAAGACGAGATCAAGAAGGCCTACCGCAAGCTGGCCATGAAATATCACCCTGACCGCAACCAGGGGGATGCCGCCAAGACGGCCGAGGAAAAATTCAAGGAGGTCAAGGAAGCCTACGAGATCCTGTCCGATGCGGACAAGCGCGCCGCCTACGACCGCTACGGCCACGCGGGCGTCGACCCCAACATGCGCGCCGGCGCCGGCGACGGATTCGCCGGTTTCAGCGAAGCGTTCGGTGACATCTTCGGCGATATCTTCGGCGCGCCACGCGGGGCACGCGGACGCCAGGTCTACCGCGGTGCCGATCTGTCGTACGCGATGGAGATCACGCTGGAGGAAGCCGCTCGCGGCAAGGATGCGCAAATTCGCATCCCGTCGTGGGACGATTGCCCTACCTGCCACGGCAGCGGGGCCAAACCCGGCACCAGCGCCAAGACCTGCCCCACCTGTCATGGCAACGGTGTGGTGCAAATGCGCCAGGGTTTCTTTAGCGTGCAGCAGACCTGCCCACACTGCCACGGCAGCGGCAAGATCATCCCCGAACCCTGCCCCACCTGCCACGGCGAAGGCAAAGTCAAGCGCCACAAGACCCTGGAGATCCGCATTCCCGCTGGCATCGACGACGGCATGCGCATCCGCTCCAGCGGCAACGGCGAGCCCGGGCGCAACGGAGGGCCGCCCGGTGACCTGTACATCGAGATCCGCATCCGCAAGCACGACCTGTTCGAGCGCGACGGCGACGATCTGCACGTGCAGGTACCGATCAGCATCACCACCGCCGCGCTGGGCGGCGAGGTCGACGTGCCGACGCTCGACGGCAAGGCCACCATCGATATCCCCGAAGGCACCCAGACCGGCAAGACCTTCCGCCTGCGGGGCCGTGGCATCAAGGGGGTGCGCTCCAGCTTCCCCGGTGACCTGTACGCGCACATCGTGGTCGAGACGCCAGTCAAACTCACCGAGCACCAGCGCCGCCTGTTGCGTGAACTCGAGGAGTCGTTTCGCAAAGGCGGCGGCCGCCACAGCCCCAACGAGAAGGGATGGTTTGAGAGGGCCAAAGATTTTTTCTCCTGAGGCTGCGCAAACGGTGATGCGGGTGCGCGGCCACGCTACCATGCCCCCATGGACGTGCGCATACAGTTTCTGGGCGGCGCCGGAACCGTCACCGGATCGAAATACCTGATCGAGTACCGCAACGATCGGCTGCTGATCGACTGCGGGCTATTCCAGGGCTACAAGCACCTGCGGCTGCGCAACCGCGCGCCGCTGCCCATCGTGCCCAACCAGATCCGCGCGGTGGTGCTGACCCACGCACACATCGACCACAGCGGCTACCTGCCGCTGCTGGTGCGCGAGGGTTTCCGGGGTCGCATCTGGTGCACCGCCGCCACCCGCGACCTGTGCGACATCCTGCTGCCCGACGCCGCCCACCTGCAGGAGGAAGACGCAGCGTTTGCCAACCGGCACGGCTTCTCCCGGCACAGCCCGGCGCTGCCGCTGTACACTGCGGCCGACGCACAGGAAGCGCTGCGCCATCTGCGCGCGCAGCCGCTGTATCAACCTTTTGAGCCAATCACCGGCTGGCGGGTGCAGTTTTTTGGCGCCGGTCACATCCTGGGGGCTGCGTCTGTGCTGGTGGAAGTGGGCGGGCGGCGTTTGCTGTTTTCGGGCGACCTGGGACGGGCCGACGATCTCCTGATGTTTCCGCCCGATCCGCCGCCTGCGGCCGACGCGGTGGTGGTGGAGTCCACGTACGGTAACCGTCTGCACCCCACTGGCCATCTGATCGACGAACTCGCCCCGCTGCTGGCGCGCGTGGCCGCCCGCGGCGGCACGGCGGTGGTGCCGGTGTTCGCGGTCGGTCGCGCGCAGGCGCTGCTGCACGCCATCGACGAGCTCAAGCGCCAGCAGCGGCTGCCGCGTGCGCTGGCCGTCTACCTGGACAGCCCGATGGCCGCGCATGCCACGGCGCTGCTGATGCAGCACCTGGGTGAGCACCGGCTCAGCGCCCAGCAGGTGCGCCACATGACACAGAGCGTGCAGGTGGCACGCACACCGGACGAATCGAAGGCCATCGCCCGCCATGGGGGGCCCAAGGTGATTCTGGCCGGCAGTGGCATGGCCACCGGGGGGCGCGTGTTGCACCACCTCAAGCTGTACCTCGGCGACCACCGCAGCATGGTGATGCTGACGGGCTACCAGGCGCCGGGCACCCGCGGGGATTCGCTGCTGCGCGGCAACAACACGGTGCGCATTCACGGACAGGACTGGGCGGTGGCGGCGGAAGTCGTGCAATTGACCACTGCCTCTGCCCACGCCGACGCCGACGGGCTACTGGGCTGGCTGCGCGCCATACCCGGCACCCCGCACCGCATCTTCGTCACCCACGGTGAACCGGAAGCCGCCGACGCGCTACGCTGCCGCATCGAGCGCGAACTGCGCCGACCAGCCCTGGTGCCGGAACATGGATCCACGTGGGCGGTGTAGGCAACGCGGAACAACCTCCGGCCGCGGCGCCGAGCCGCAATCGGACATCTCAGCAAACCCGTTCAGCCCCTACCGGCCGAGCTGGTCGCCCCAGACAAAAAGCGCCACAGCGCTTCGTCGTCCGCAAAGGCCACGTTGAAGCGCAGCCACGGACTCGGTTGCAGATCGAGCCCGAACAGGTGGCCTGGTCCGAGCAGAATGTCCTGCTCCGCCGCTTGGTAGGCCAGTGTGGTGGCATTGTCGATGGACGGATGCCGCGCCCACAGAAACATACCGGCACCGGGCTGTGCGAACAGCTCGAACCCTTTGCGCTCCAGCTGCTCAGCCACGCGCTGCTGCGCCTGCGCCAGCCGCTGCCGCAGGGCACGCAGGTGCTTGCGCCAGCGGCCATCGATCAACGCACCGTAGGCCAGCCGTTCGGCAAACTCCGACGACGTCAACCCCGAGATCATTTTCAGTTGCGCCACGTCTTCCAGCACGTCGGGGTGCGCCGCCACGAAACCGACGCGCAGATTCGGGGAGATGGTTTTCGAGAAGCTGCCGATATAGATGACGCGCTGCAGCTGATCCAGACTGGCCAACGACGGACGCGGCTCGGGGTCCAGATCGGCATAGATGTCGTTTTCCACCACCCGCACACCGTAGCGCTCGGCCAGCTGCACCACGCGGTGCAGCTGCGCCAGCGACGCCACCGAGCCGGTGGGACTTTGCAGCCGCGGTTGGGTGAAAAAGACCTTGGGCCGGTACGTGACGATGCGCTCCTCTAGCGCTACCAGATCCCAGCCTTGCGGCGTGCGCGGTGCACCAATCAAGCGCGCCCCCAGAAAACGCAACGAAAACAGCAAGTTAGGATAGCCCGGCTCGTCCACCAGTACGGTGTCGCCGGCCTGCACCAGGCGGCGCGCCACCAGATCCATGGCTTGACTGGAGCCATGCGTCAACACAATCTGGTCGCTGACGACGGCGATTTCCTGTTCGGCCAGCACATCACGCACCAACTGACGCAGCGGTGTGAAGCCTTTCGGTTCTCCGTAGCCCCCCAAATCAACCGCGTCCGACGCCAGCGCGCGCAGACTGCGTTTGACGCCTTCACCAAACAACCAGTCGCTGGGCAGCCAGCCGCAGCCCGGCTTCAAGCGCAGGTTGCGATTTTCGAACACGCGCCGCAGATACCACATCGAGTCAAAGTGGTACTGCGGCCCCTGCTCTGCAGCCGTGTCGGGCCGACTGTCGCGGCTGCGCACAAAAAATCCGGAATGCGGACGTGAAACGAAATACCCCAGCGCTACCAAACGGTCATACGCATCCACTACCGTGTAGACGCTGACACCGTGTGCATGCGCAAACTGGCGTATCGATGGCGCTTTCGCCCCCGGCCTCAGCACGCCGCTGCGGATCAACTCGCGAAAACCATCGACAATTTGCAACACCAGCGGTGTCGCGCTGGCCGGATCGAGTGTGAACATGTGCACAAAACCAACGGATGGTGCCGACCACCAAACAAGCGCCACCTTCGCCGGCCTGTGCCAACACCCGGCCAGCGACGTCAACAGCCGCGCCCTGAGTGCCACCCTCGACCCGGCAAGGGACACAGGCGCGGCGGGAGGCTGTCCATCCAGGCGGCGCTGTACCGGCCAGCGCGGCAGCACAGTGCTTAGGGCGCGATGGCACGGCTGTATATGTTACGGGGGTGTCCGCTGGCCTACAGTGTCGGCTTGGGATGTCACCCGGGGCGGGCTCTGTCGCGGTGGCGCATCCATGAGTCCAGCGTCAGGTGGGCTGTCGCGCCACCGCTGGCGCCATTTTCCGACTGGGAGACCGTCATGCACAGCGATCCGCAGCTGCAATCCGCCGCCAAGACCAACGCCAGCCTGATGGCACGCCGCCGCGCGGCGCTACCCGCTGGGCTGGGGCAAACCTACGAGGTGTTTGCCGAACGCGCCGAAGGTGCCGAAGTGTGGGACGTCGAGGGCCGCCGCTACATCGACTTCGCCGGTGGCATCGCCGTGCTCAACACGGGCCACCGTCACCCGAAGATCGTCGAAGCCGTCAAAGCGCAACTGGACAAGGTGCACCACACCTGCTTTCAGGTGCTGGCCTACGAGCCGTATGTGGAGCTGGCCGAGCGGCTGATCGCCAAGGCGCCGGGCAACTTTCCCAAGAAGGCCTTTTTCCTGTCTACCGGGGCCGAGGCGGTGGAAAATGCCATCAAGATCGCGCGCGCGGCCACCGGTCGGCAGGCGGTCATCGCCTTCGGCGGCGGCTTTCACGGCCGCACGCTGCTGGGCATGGCGCTGACGGGCAAGGTGGCCCCGTACAAGGTGGGCTTTGGCCCCTTCCCGGCCGAGATCTACCACGCCGAGTATCCCAATCCGTTGCACGGCATCAGCGTCGCCGACGCCCTGCGTTCGCTGGAGCACATCTTCAAATACGACGTCGAGCCGGGCCGGGTGGCGGCCATCATCCTGGAGCCGGTGCAGGGCGAAGGCGGCTTTTATGTCGCGCCGTTTGAATTTGCCCGCGCGTTGCGCGCCTTGTGCGACCAGCACGGCATCGTCTTCATTGCCGATGAGGTGCAGACCGGCGCGGGCCGCACAGGCACTTGGCTGGCCTGCGAACAGTGGGGGGTAGCCCCTGACATGATCACCATGGCCAAGAGCATGGCGGGTGGCTTCCCCATCTCGGCCGTCATCGGCAGGGCCGAGATCATGGACAAGCCGCTGCCCGGTGGCCTGGGTGGCACCTACGCCGGCAACCCGCTGGCCTGCGCGGCGGCGCTGGCGGTGCTGGACGTGTTCGAAGAAGAAAAACTGCTGGAGCGCTCGCGCGCCGTGGGCGAGCGGCTGAAAGCGGGCCTGACCGCGCTGATGACCCAGCACCCGGAAATCCGCGATGTACGCGGCTTGGGCGCGATGGTGGCCATCGAACTGTTCGACGGCGGCGATCTGTCCAAGCCCGCTGCCGATCTGACCCGGCGCCTGTGCGCCGAGGCGCTCAAGCGCGGACTGGTGCTGCTGTCGTGCGGCCTGTACGCCAACGTCATTCGCATTTTGGTGCCGCTGACGGCTAGCGACGCGCTGCTGGATGAGGGGCTGGCCATCCTGGGCGAATCGCTACAAGCCGCCAAGGGCTGATCGGTGCCAGACGCGAGCCGACGCCAGCACGGGGCGCCGTTCGTGCCGCTGGCGTATCAGCGCGTATCCGTCGCGCCCCCCTGTCGGCAAACATCCTGCAGCCACGCCTTCAGCAGCGCCAGTGCCGGGCGCTGCGGAACCTGCGGCTGCACCAGATAATAGGCGCGCTGCGCTTTCAGCGGCTGCGGACACGCCACGACCAACGCCCCGCTGGCCAGCTCGTCCTGCACCAGCAGGGTCGGCATCAGGGCCACGCCCAGACCGGCGATGGCAGCGGCCGCCTGCATCGAAAACAGCTCATAGCGCGGGCCAGCCACGGCGCGCGGCGCATCGACGCCCTGCGCGTCAAACCACTGCCGCCAGGCATCGGGGCGGGTAGCTTGTTGCAGCAGCGGCAGTGCGGCCAGCTGTTCTGGTGTCAGCGGGCCTGATCCATAGCCGCTTGCCCGCAGCAGGTGCGGACTACACACGGGCAGCACGTCTTCGTCCATCAGCCGCATGGCGTGCGTGCCGGCCCATTGCTGCACCTGCTGCGGCGTGCCTGCCCAAATGGCCGCATCCACCCCGGTGTCGGTAAACAGGAACGGGCGCGTACAGGTCTCGAAATGCAGCAGCAGCTGCGGCTGCCGAGCGGCCAGCTGCGGCAAGCGCGGAATCAGCCAGCGCGTGGCAAACGTCGGCACGACCGCCAGCGTCAGGCTGTCGCCCTGCCCGCGCCGGCCCATGACATCCACCGCATCACGCTCCAGCGCATCCAGACGCTGCCGCACCTGACGGGCGTAGTCGGCCCCGGCAGGGGTGAGCGCCATGCCGTGCTGGGTGCGCCGAAACAGCGCCACCCCCAGAAACGCTTCGAGTACCGCCACCTGGCGCGATACGGCGCTTTGCGTCAGCGCCAGCTCTTGGGCGGCACGCGTGAAGCTTTGATGGCGGGCGGCCGCTTCAAAACACTGCAGGGCCTGAAGGGAGGGCAGACGGCGGCGCATGGGGTCGTTGAGAACCGCGAACTTTGGCGGTGCCGGACGCACTATTATGCGCCTTCCTCATATCTGAGCGATAAAAAATCGTTTGGCTGGTACAGACAAAGGGCATAACATTGTCAACATCGACACAACATGCATATCACCGAGAAAGGGCAACCGCATGACCTCGACCCGCACCGCCTTCGACTGGGCCGACCCATTTTTTCTGGACGACCAACTCAGCGCCGATGAGCGCGCCGTCCGCGACGCGGCCCGCGCCTACTGCCAAGAGCGGCTACTGCCCCGCGCGCAGGAGGCGTTCCGCCACGAAAAGTCCGACCGTGCCATCTTCAACGAGATGGGGGCCATCGGCCTGCTCGGCCCCACGATTCCCGAGCAGTACGGTGGCGCGGGGCTCAACTACGTCAGCTACGGGCTCATCGCGCGCGAAGTGGAACGCGTCGACAGCGGCTACCGCAGCATGATGAGCGTGCAGTCGTCGCTGGTGATGGTGCCGATTTACGAATTCGGCACCGAGGCGCAAAAGCAGAAGTACCTGCCCAAGCTGGCCAAAGGCGAGTGGGTGGGTTGCTTTGGCCTGACCGAGCCCAATCACGGCTCGGACCCGGCCAGCATGATCACCCGCGCGCGCAAGGTGCCCGGCGGTTATAGCTTGAGCGGCACCAAGATGTGGATCACCAACAGCCCCATCGCCGACGTGTTCGTGGTGTGGGCCAAAGACGACGAAGGCCAGATTCGCGGCTTCATCTTGGAAAAGGGTTTCAAAGGCTTGTCGGCCCCCGCCATCCACGGCAAAGTGGGGCTTCGCGCCTCCATCACTGGCGAGATCGTGATGGACGACGTCTTCTGCCCCGAAGAGAACGTCTTCCCCGACATCCGTGGCCTCAAGGGCCCGTTTACGTGCCTGAACAGCGCGCGCTACGGTATCGCCTGGGGTGCGATGGGGGCGGCGGAAGACTGCTTCCACCGCGCGCGCCAGTATGTGCTCGATCGCCAGCAGTTCGGGCGTCCGCTGGCGGCCAACCAGCTCATCCAGAAAAAACTGGCCGACATGCTGACCGAAATCGGGCTGGGGCTGCAAGGGGCGTTGCGTCTGGGCCGTCTGAAGGACGAAGGCAAGGCGCCGGTGGAGCTGACCAGCGTGCTCAAGCGCAACAACTGCGGCAAGGCGCTGGAGATCGCTCGCATGGCGCGCGACATGATGGGCGGCAACGGCATCAGCGACGAATACGGCGTGGCCCGCCACCTGGTCAACCTGGAGGTGGTCAACACCTATGAAGGCACGCACGACATTCACGCGCTGATCCTGGGCCGCGCGATCACCGGTATCGCCGCCTTTGCCAGCTAAGTGCGGAAGGACGAACGTCGCCGTTCAGTGCTGGGCTCACCGCCGCCGATACCGCCTGCCACCCTTTGTCTGCGCAGCGCAGCGTCCAGGTTCTGCGCTGACTGGTTTCTCGCCCAACCATGATGCCTGACGAAGCCCCTGTCCCAGCAACGGCATCCCCCGGCCCGCACGGCGTGCGTGACGAGGCTGATGCCCCCCGACCGTTGCACGGTGTGCGGGTGCTGGATTTGTCCCGCGTGCTGGCTGGCCCCTGGGCCAGCCAGATCTTGGCCGACTATGGAGCAGACGTGATCAAGGTCGAACGCCCGGGCACAGGCGACGACACCCGCACGTGGGGGCCGCCGTGGTGGGAACCGGACGCCACCGGTGGCCAGCGGCAGTCGGCCTATTTCATCTGTGCCAACCGCGGCAAACGGTCGGTTGCCATCGACTTCGCACAGCCGGCGGGCGTGGAGAGCGTGCGGGCGCTGGCGCGCCAGGCCGATGTGCTGATCGAAAACTTCAAAGCGGGCCATCTGGCCCGCTACGGATTGGACGCCGCCAGCCTCCAAGCGCTCAATCCACGCCTGATCTACTGCTCCATCACCGGCTACGGGCAGAACGGCCCGCTGGCCCATAAAGCGGGCTACGATTTCGCTATCCAGGCCGAAGGCGGGCTGATGAGCATCACCGGCGAGCCCGATGGCGAACCCCAGAAGGTGGGCGTGGCCGTGACCGACCTGATGACGGGGGTGTACGCCGCCACCGCCATCCTGGCGGCGCTGCACGAACGCCAGCGCACCGGCCGCGGGCGGGTGCTGGACGTGGCGCTATTCGACGTGCAGGTCGCGATGTTGGCCAATCAGGCCAGCAACCAGCTCGTCGGCCAGCGCACACCGCGGCGCATGGGCAACGCGCACCCCAACATCGTGCCGTATCAAGCCTTCCCCACACGCGACGGCCATTTGGTGCTGGCGGTGGGCAACGACGGGCAGTTTCAGCGCTTTTGTGAGGTGGCTGGCCACCCCGAAGTGGCGTATGACGTGCGTTTCGCTACCAACCCCGCACGGGTGGCGCACCGGGCCGAGCTGGTGCCGCGCATCGCTGAGTGGACGCGCACACGCGACACCGCCGACTGGGTGCAACGGCTGGATGCGGCTGGCGTGCCGTGTGCGCCGATTCTGGACATCGCGCAGGTGATGTCGCACCCGCAGGTGCGTGCGCGCGGCATGGTGCTGGACGGCGACGCACAACGCCCGCCGATGGTGGCGCACCCCGTCTGCTTCGACGGCCAGCGGCCCACCGCCCATCGCCCACCGCCGGTTCTGGGTGGGGATCAAGCGGTATGGCGCTGAGCTGTCCAGGTGGCGGCTGTACCGGCTGCGCGGCCCACACAGGGCCGCGGTGGCTGTCGCTGGCTGTACCGGGTATGCCGTCGGCTTCGCGCTACAGTGTGGCGGTTAGCTTGACATGACGGAGACGACGATGGACGTAAAAGCCTCCCCTCTCGCGCTGCTCCAAGACCCCACCCTGCTCAAGACCGAAGCGCTCATCGGCGGGGAATGGGTGGCCACAGGCGAGCGGTTCGACGTGATCGACCCCGCCACCGGGTGCAAACTGGCTGATGTGGCCAAGCTTGGCCCGGCCGAAGCGCAACAGGCCATCGCGGCCGCCAACGCGGCCTGGCCCGCCTGGCGCAACAAAACGGCCAAGGAACGCGCCAACATTTTGCGCAGGTGGTACGAACTGCTGATGGCCCATCAAGACGACCTGGCCCGTCTGATGACTGCTGAACAGGGCAAACCCCTGCCAGAGGCCAAGGGTGAAGTGGCGTATGGCGCCAGTTTCGTCGAGTGGTTTGCCGAAGAAGCCAAGCGTGTCAATGGAGAGACGCTGCCCCCGTTTGACAACAACCGCCGCCTGCTGGTGCTCAAGCAGCCGATTGGCGTGTGTGCGGCGATTACGCCGTGGAACTTCCCGCTGGCCATGATCACGCGCAAGGTGGCGCCCGCTTTAGCGGCGGGCTGCCCGGTGGTTATCAAACCGGCCGAGCAAACCCCGCTGACGGCATTGGCCGCCGCCGAATTGGCGCTGCGCGCGGGCATCCCAGCAGGGGTGCTCAATGTGCTCACCAGCGACGGCTCGGGCAGCATCGCCATCGGCAAAGTGCTGTGTGACAGCCCGGTGGTGCGGCACTTGAGCTTCACCGGCTCCACCGAGGTCGGCCGCATCCTGATGGCGCAAAGCGCCCCTACCGTCAAGAAACTGTCGCTGGAACTGGGCGGCAACGCGCCTTTCATCGTGTTCGACGACGCCGACATCGACAGCGCTGTGGAAGGCGCCTTTGCCAGTAAGTACCGCAACGCTGGCCAGACCTGCGTGTGCTCCAACCGCATCTATGTGCAGGAAGGCGTCTACGAGGAGTTCGTGCAGAGGTTCGCCGCCAAGGTGGCCACCGCCAAAGTGGGCAACGGCTTTGAAGACGGTGTCAACCAGGGCCCGCTGATCGAGGAGGCCGCGGTGCAGAAGGTGTTGCGCCACGTGGAGGATGCCGTTGCCAAGGGTGCGCGCGTGCTCACAGGCGGTCGTCGGTTGCACGGTTTGTTCTTCGAACCCACCGTGGTGGCCGACGCCACGGCCGAGATGCTGTGCGCGCGCGAGGAAACCTTTGGCCCCTTCGCGCCGGTGTTCAAGTTCCGCACCGAGCAAGAAGTCATCGACGCGGCCAACGCCACCGAGTACGGGCTGGCGGGCTACTTCTACAGCCGCGACGTGGGGCGCATCTTCCGGGTGGCCGAGGCGCTGGAGTACGGGATGGTGGGGGTCAACGTGGGCATCTTGGCCACCGAGCACGTACCCTTCGGCGGCGTCAAGCAGTCTGGGCTGGGACGAGAGGGCTCGCACCACGGCATCGACGAGTACGTCGAGCTCAAGTACGTTTGTATTGGCGACGTGCTGCGCTGAGCAGCCGGGCCGGGCTTTGTTTTACAATGCAGGGCGCGCGGCTGTCGTTCAATGGTAGGACCTGAGCTTCCCAAGCTCAAGACGTGGGTTCGATTCCCATCAGCCGCTCCATACTCCACCGACCCGGCGCCTGCCGGGTTTTTCGTTTCTGGCGCGCCCGTGTTCAAACAACTGACGATCTACCAACTGGCCGACGGCCTGACCACCACGCTGGAGCAGGCTGAGGCGGCCCTGGCCGCCCAGCCGTTTACGCCGTGCGGGCCAACGCAAACCCTCAGCGTCGGCTGGGTTGCGCCGCGTGGTCTGCCGCACGCCCCACTGGTCGAAGCGGTGGCCGGGCATTGGCTGATGCGTTTTCGCATCGAGACCAAACGCGTCCCTGCGACCGTGCTGCGACAGGAGCTTCAGGAACGCTGTGCGCGCATTCAGGCCGAAGAGGGCCGCACGCCGGGCCGGCGCGAACAGCGCGAGCTCAAGGACGCCATTGAGCAGGAGCTGTTGCCGTTGGCGTTTCCGGCCAGCGCCGACGTTCAGGTGTGGCTGGATCGGACGCAAGGGCGGCTGGCGCTGGATACGACCGTGGCGCGTCGCATCGATCTCGTCACCTCCGCGTTGACCGAGTCACTCTCTGGCTTGCGCCTGCAGCCGCTGCAGACGGCGCTGACCCCAGCCACCGCGATGGCCGGCTGGCTGGCCGCCGACGCCACCGACTGGCCGCCGCACTTTGCGCCGGGGCGGGAGGTGGAACTCAAGGGCGACGGAGACCGTCCGGCGGTGGTGCGTTTTACACGTCACGTCCTCGACCGCGAAGATATGCAGCGCCATCTGGCGCAGGGCAAACGCCCCACCCGTCTGGCCCTGGACTGGGAGGGCCGGGTCCAGTTCGTCCTCACCGACACGCTGCAGCTGCGCCGCCTTGCATTTGACGATGGGGTGTTCACGGCGCAGGGGCAAGCCGACGATGGCGGCTTCGACGCCGACGCCGCCATTGCCACCGGTGAACTGGGTGCGTTGCTCACCGATCTGATCCAGGCGCTGGGTGGCCCCGCACCCACGCCGCCCTGACATGACGACTGAATCATCCCTGCCCCGGCTCCTGGACGAACGCATCAGCGCGGCGGCACAACCGCTGGCCGACACCCTGTCGGGCATCAATCTTCTACGCCGTACCGGTAGGGGAGCACCGCTTTCCGCTAATCGTCGGCTGGCTGATCGCGGCAGCGCTTGTGTTTACCGTGTATTTGCGTAGCATCCCGCTGCGCAGATTCGGTCACGCCATCGATGTGGTACGGGGGTGCTACACCGACCCGAACCACCCCGGGGGAAGTCTCGCCATTTCAGGCGTTGAGCGCCGCAGTCTCCAGAAACCGTCGGGCTGGTCAACACCGTCGGCGTCGCAGTGGCGGTGTCGGTGGGCGGGGCCGGGGCGACATTTTGGATGATCGTGGCCGGCCTGCTGGGCATGGCCACCCAATTCACCGAGGTCACGCTGGGTGTCAAGTACCGCGACATCGACGCGGCTGACCGCCGTGTGGCAGGCGGCCCGATGCGCTACCTCTCCCAGGGGACTGGCCGAGCGTGGCTGGCCGCGTCTGGGTCGGGCTCTGGCGGTATTTTTCGCCTTTTGCTGCGTCGGGGGCTCGCTCGGCGGTGGCAACATGTTCCAGGCCAACCCAAGCTACCAGCAGCTGCTGCAGGTCACCGGCGGCCACGCAAGCCCACTGGCGCACCGCGCCTGGCTGTTTGGCAGTGGGCTGGCGCTGCTGGTGGGGCTGGTTATCATCGGCGGCATCCGCTCCATCGCTGCCGTTACCGCCCGGCTGGTGCCCGTGATGGCGGTGCTTTACCTGGGCGCCGGCGCCGTCGTGCTGGCGGCGCATGCCGACCGGCTGCCGTGGGCCGTGGGCCAGATCCTGATGGGTGCCTGGTCCGCCGAAGGTGTCGCCGGGGGCGCGCTGGGGGCATTGATCACGCGTGGAGCAGCGCGCCAGCGGTGGCCTGCAGGTGTCGCCAGGGGCGCGCGGGGGGCGTTGATCCGGGGGTTTCCGCGTGCCACCTTCTCCAATGAAGCCGGGCTCGGGTCAGCGGCCATCGCGCACGCCGCTGTGCGCACCGATTGTCCCATTCCCCAGGGCTACGCCGCGCTGCTGGAGCCGTTTATCGACACCGTGGTCCTCTGCACGATGACGGCACTGGTGATCATCGACACCGGCTACGTGGACGCCAAAGGCCCCACCCCATCGGCCGGCGGCGTCCTTGGCGTGGCGTTGAACTCGGCGGCGTTTGGCCGTTTCATGGATGGCTTTCCGGTGGTACTGGCGGTGAGCGTGGAGCTTTGCGCGTTTTCGACGACGATCACCTGGTCGTACTACGGACAGCAGGCGCAGAGACTCTAAGGAAGGTCTGCACAACCAGCTGCGCGTACCGATCGCTGCGTTGCGCGGTGCTCGCTCCCTCGCCTAACTCATTGTGATGTCTCGGTCGCTGCACTCCGTGCGCCTTGCGCTCTGCCCGCTCGCGACGGTCGTGAAGACCTTATCCCTCACTCGGTCCGCACCGCGCCATCGAACTGACGTACAAGGGACTGTTCTTGCTGTGCGTGATCGTCGGTGCAACGATGAATCTGGGGCCGGTGATCGACTTCTCCGACGCGATGATCTTCGCAATGGGCATCGCCAACGTGATCTCGGGTTGTACCTGCTGATGCCCGTCGTGCGTCGGGAGCTGCGTGCATACGAAGCCGAGCGGATCGCCCGCCCGCCCCCCGTGACGGTCGCTGAGGCGGCAGCGGCGCTGCCGCGCGGTAAATACCCCGGGATAGGGTCAACGCGCCTACCCTAAACGGAGCGTTCCCGCAACGCACGTACGTTGTGAACGGGAC
>Ga0209721_1001279_pt1 | contig 19118 bp, 21 predicted proteins | sample TshhotsprinmetaG_FD_184139 | JGI IMG/M metagenome (GOLD analysis project Ga0209721, IMG submission 184139) | Hot spring microbial communities from South Africa to study Microbial Dark Matter (Phase II) - Tshipise hot spring metaG (SPAdes)... | ecosystem: Environmental > Aquatic > Thermal springs... | reverse complement strand
CCTCGGCCTTGCGCACCGCGCCGCGCATCCCCTCCGCGCCGGGGGTGAGGATGATTTCGGCGCCCAGGGCGCGCAGCAGTTGGCGCCGTTCTATGCTCATCGTCTCGGGCATCGTCAGCACCAGGCGGTATCCCCGCGCGGCGCAAACAAAGGCCAGGGCGATACCGGTGTTGCCGCTGGTCGGCTCCAGGAGGATGGTATCGGGCCCGATCTTTCCTTCCCGCTCGGCGGCCTCAATCATGCTGACGCCGATGCGGTCTTTGACGCTGGCGAGGGGGTTGAAACTCTCCAGTTTGACCAGCACCGTGGCTTCCATCCCGGCGGTCAGACGGTTCAACCGGACGAGAGGGGTTTCCCCGATGGTTTTCGTGATGTCGCTGTAGATTTTGCCCATATCCTGCCTCCATCTCCTGTGCCTGATCGCAGAGGTCTTGCAGGGTCACCCCGTTCAGTACCTCCGCAATAGCGACCGAGACTCTCTGCCAGAGGCGCCGGGTGACGCAACCCTCGGCCCGGTTGCAGACTTTCCCCCCTTCCGGGGCGACGCAACGCACCAGGGCGATAGGCCCTTCTGCGGCGCGGACAATTTCCCCGATACGGATGGCAGCGGGGTCTCGCGCCAGCAAATAGCCTCCGGAGGGGCCTTTCACTCCCCGCACCAGGCCCGCCCGTTCTAACTTTCGGAACAACTGGGCGATATAGTTGGCAGAGATGCCCTGGCGCCGGGCGATATCGGCCCGGGAGACCGGCCCTTCCGGCTGGTGAAGAGCCAGGTCCACCATCGCCCGCACAGCATATCGTCCCTGGGTGGAGAGTCGCATTGTGGTAGAATTTTATAACGTAGTTGAGTATTTTTGTCAACAATTCAACGTGCGCGGCTTTTGCAGCAATTCGCCCCGCATGGGAAAGGGGTGGGGTGTGGGGTTTGCGGGGGCGACACTCCTGCGAAACGATTTGCCGCACAAGCCTCCTTCGGGGCTTGCGCAGCAAATCATCCCTTCCAGAGCAACCCGCTTACCGGCGGGTTACCAACCCACCGGATCGGCAGAGTAGGGGTGGGTTTGAAACCCACCCCTACTTGCCTTATGCTTCCTCTTGAGGTAAACAAGAATAACCCATTCTTTCAGGAGGAAGCCTTATGAATCATCCGGACCCGGAACACGCCCTGGCCGAGCACGAAGGGCTGGTCCACTGGGTGGTGCGACGCCAATGGCGGGGCAGCCTCTTCTACGAGGAGGCCCTGCACACCGGCCGCATCGCCCTCTGGCAGGCCCTTCGGCACTATGACCCCCGGCGTGGGGTCGCCTTCAGCACCTATGCCGTCCCGGCGATCGCCCGCGCCCTCTGCGGGCGGTCGCCCAGGCGGCCCCCGACCCCCACCGGGAGCGGATGCCCCAGCCCCCGCAGTTAACATGCCCCCAAGGGCACCATAAAGTATGAAAATAGCGTCCTGGATACCACGAGCCGGTAGTCACTCCGGTGAGTAGGGATTTTGGGCAAATGCCCCTAATCTCACCGCTACTCTTTCGGCAATCCGGTCCCGCCGCTCCTTCCATCCTGCTACGGCCGGCGCCCCCGATAGCACAGTGCTCCTCCGCCCGGATCGGGAACGATGAGCACCGACTGCGTGGTGGACGCCAGTGTCGCCATCAAACTTTTCGTGAACGAACCCCTCTCCGACCGCGCCGATGAATCTATGGTGCAGCGCCTGGTTTCTGCAGGCTTTGATGTCCGCTCACTTGCCGGATGGCCGTGAAACCTTATCTCGTAGCACTGCGATGAGACAATTTTACGTCGCCGAACGCACCTGAACCAATTGAGGCTCCTCTCCAGCCCGCCAGATAAACTCCACATTGACCGCTCCACCCCACGCCTCCGCGACCTGGAGAACCAGGGATGCCAGATGGCGAGCTTCTTCTTCGGTCAGGGGAGGCTCCGTCGGAGAATCTACAGAGGTCATATAGCCCTGCGGCCCGGTGACCCGAATCTGCGGAGGCAACATCTGCTGGGTGTACAGGTTCTCCCCGTCCACGCAATAGAGATCGCCTCCATAGCCCCCCACAACAGTCTCCCCGGCACCGTATGATACCTGAATAAGGGCCCCGGACATCTTCGGGATAGGAGAGTGGCTGAAGACGACGCCGGAGCGGTCCTGAGCGGTGATCGGTTCCATCGGCTGGAGGATTACCGCCATTCGGGGCAAGGGGACCTTTCGTTGAGCACAATAGGCCAGAACTTCCCGCCGGAAATTAGACGACCACACAGCCCGGATCGCTTCCCAGAGGGGACGCCCACCGGGGACGGAGAGCAACGAGAGAAATTGTCCCGCGAAACTCTGCCCAGGACGATCTTCCACCGTTGCCGAAGAGCGGACAGCCCACTGGTGGGGCATTATGACCAGTTTTTCCAGTTCCCTCCCAACCGCATCCGGAAGAATCGCCTCCGCCAACCGCTCCGTCAGTATGCGACGACGAGTTTCTACCTCTTCCAGTACCTGCTGGATTTGCCCCCACTCGTCCCCCACATCATAGATTGCCTTTACCAGGCCAGTGATCAGGTCCTGGAGGCCCATCCGCTGAACGGCGAGAGCAAAAGCCGTCGTGCTGAGCACCCATGTCGGCGGGGTCGGAAATCCTCTGGACGCCAGCCAGTACAGGCCATACCCCTTTCCACCGACGGCCTCTATCGGTGGCAAAGGGTGCTCTGTATCCGGTTCCCACGGCGCAAACAGAATCTCGCTCATGAGAGAATCTCCACAATTCCATTGCGGCCGTCCACTCGCAGCCGTTGCCCGTCCCGGATGTATCGGGTCACATCGGTCACACCCACAACGGCTGGCAGCCCGTTCTCCCGCGCCACGATCGCTGCATGGGAGATCACCCCTCCCAATTCGGTAACCACCCCGGTCAGGCGGCGAAAGAGGCTGGACCACGCCGGGTCGGTCAGACGGGTCACCAGGATAACCGGCCCCTCCATCCGCAACAGCCGCCGCCCCGCTTCCAGTGGGTCGTTGGTGACCAGGGCAATGCCCTCCACAGGACCGTCCCCGGGACTGGCGGGAATCCCCTCAAATCGCGTCGGTGCCGTCGTCACCTCCGTCGGGGGCGCCTCCTCCAGCGCGGGGCGCCAGCGCCCGGTCTCCGGGTCGTACCAGACCAGTTCCGGCGGGGGCGGTTGGTGGCAATGAAGTTCATGTTCTGCCCGCCGCCACTGCAATACCTCTATGTCCATCCGCCTTTCCCCCCGACTGCGGACGAAATCCAGAAACTCGTCCAGTTTATAGAACATCATAATGTCATCCGGCTGGTCGGGGTAGAAGTGGCGGGCCAGGCGCCGGGCCGCCCGGCCGTAGGCGGCCTGCCGCAGGGCCAGATTGCTCTTGGAGTCCTCCCGCCAGGAGATGAGTTGCCGTCCCCACCGCAGCAGGCGGGACCAGAAAAGCCGCTGGAAGGGGTTCATCCGCCGCAGAGTGGTCAGAGCCTCCTCTCGGGCTGCCGCCGCGCGCGCTTCGGGAGACTCCGTTTCCTTCAATTGCCCGGCAACAGAGAGAAGGACATGCTCCGCATGTTCGGCCAGCCGTTCGGCCTCAAAATCCGCCTCGTAGCGGAAGCCGCGATGGCCGTATTCCCGCAGAAACTCCTGTACTCCCTCTATCAACGGGGCCGCATCGGGGATATCCCGGTAGGCCTCCAGGTCAGCAATCCCGCGGCTCAGCATATCCACTACCCGGGCGCCGCAACTTTTGGCCACCTGAGATAGTTCCCATATCCGCTGCCCGATCAGGGAGGTGGATGTCTGCTGCCCGACAAAGAGATTCAAGAGTTGCGGCACCTGCTGACGGATCATACTATCCAGCGCGGTGACGATGAGGGATATAAACACGTGCGCCCGATCCACGACCCGCGACCGGGCGTAGAACCCCGGCTCAAAGAGCGCATCCACCCAGGGAAGAAAGTCCGCTTCCTCCTGAAGTTTCCAGTAAATTTCCCGCAGTTGCCGATCCACCACCGGCAACTCGTACCGGTAAAAGCGGGACGCCCAGCGGTAGAGTTTCAGGAAGCGGAAGGGCAACCGCAATTGATGCGCGAGCGGTGCCTTCGGAGGTTCCGGGACCAACCCTTTCGGCGCGCCCAGGGATTCCGGGTCAAACGGCAGGACCCGTCCGGCGTTCTGGACGAAATAGGTGATATTGAGGTACAAATGCCCCTGGATGGCAACGGTCGGCTTCAAAGTGGGGTCCAGAATAGAGGGATCATCGGTGAACTGGGATACCGACCAGGAAATCTGATCGTCCAGACCCGGCTCGGTCATCGTGAGAGTGACCGGGAGGGCAATTCCGGTCGTCTCCTGCGTGTTGTGTCCGCTCAACAGCCACTCGGCCATTCTATCCTCCTTGCCTGTTCCATAAATCCTGGATACCCCTTGCCATCTGGGGCGATGGCGAGGACGGGACCCATCTCATCCTGCAGCAGATCGCCCGGCACAGGAGCATCCCGAAAAGATTCGTGCCCTGCCGGGCCCAGGTAGGCCACCAGCGGAGGGGCCGAGCGACGCACCCGCCACGCCTCCATCCCTACCCGAGGCGCTTCCACGATCACCCAGCCCGTATCTGTCTCCGTCACAACGGGAATATTTATGGAAACCGTTTCCCCTTCCGGGGTGATCCAGCGACCAAAGCCCTGCGTACCCTTGTCCGTTTCTACGGCGACCGCGTAGAGGTGGTCCGGGACACATACCAGAGTCCACCGTTGCGCCACCCCCATCGGCCGTACCCCCCAACTATGGTCCCGGTAGGCCACCCACTCGCCCCAGGTCTCCAGGGTATCCCGGCGAACCGAACCGCATAAACGGCCATCCTGCTGAACCTGGGTGTAGGGGCCGAAACGGTACAGGGCCGGGGATGTGGTCGCGGCAAACCGCAGGTCCAGCGCCAGGGAGACCTCTTTCCCGGTAGTGTCGCGGACCAGGCCCTGGAAACCACAGCGCCAGGACGCCCACGGTTGTTCGCATTGCAACCGGAGCGCCGAACCGGATGCGTCCTCTGGAGACAATGGGGCAGCGAATGGTCCACGAAACTGGTGGAAATACGTGCAGCCTTCGTGGCGCAAAACGAGCATTTCCAGCAGGGAGTCGCTCCCGAAGAGAGTGCGCAGCAGGCCGAAAGTCGCGCCGTCGGACGCGGTGAAGACAAAATAGAAGGCTTCGTGTTCCCCGGGCCGCAAAGAATGTCGGAAGTCATCGGCAAGAGAGGGCGATAGAAGCACAACTCCTCCCGGTAGCAACGGAGAAAAAACAGGCTTGTGGGGCAGAAACCACCCCACAAGCCCTCCATCCTTCCATTACTTTTCCCCGCAGAGGAACAGCAACCGCTCCCAGCGGCGGTCCACTTCGGCCTGGAGTTCGTCTATCAGGTGACGGTTCTCCGGCCGGAAGAGGTGGCGGAAGCGCCCCTGCCGCTTGAGCCACTCCTCCACCGGCAGTTTCTCCTTGGGCTTGTAGGTCAGCCGCCAGACCCCGTTCTCCACCTCGTAGAGCGGCCAGTAGCAGGTATCCAGCGCCAGTTGGGTGATCTCTATCGTCTCGTCGGTGGCGTGGCGCCAGCCCCGATTGCAGGAGGAGAGGACGTTCAGGAACGCCGGGCCGCCGCAGTTGACCGCCTTACGCGCCTTCTCCATCAGGTCCTTCCACTGGCTGGGGGCAGCCTGGGCCACATACGGGAGATCGTGGGCAGCCATAATCATCGTCAGGTCCTTGCGCATCTGCTGCTTGCCGGGGACAACCGACCCCGCCGGGGAAGTGGTGGTATGTGCCCCCAGCGGAGTGGCGCTGGAGCGCTGGATGCCGGTGTTCATGTAGGCCTCGTTGTTGTAGCAGATGTAGACCATCTGATGGCCGCGCTCCATCGCCCCGGATAGGGCCTGCAGGCCGATGTCGTACGTGCCGCCGTCACCGCCGATGGCGATGAAGCGGATGTTCCGTTCGGGGATTTTCCCCTGCCGGACCAGGCTGCGGTAGGCCGTCTCCACGCCCGCCACCGTCGCGGCGACGTTCTCAAAGGCGTTGTGAATCCACGGCACCCGCCAGGCGGTGTACGGGAAAATCGTCGTGGCGACTTCCATACAACCGGTGGCGTTGCCGATGACCACCGGGTCATCAATCGCTGCCAGAATCTGGCGGAAGATGATCGGAGCCGCACAACCGGCGCACAGACGATGGCCGGAGGAAAGGCGGTCCGGCTTTTTCGCAAGTTCTTTGGGGATCAGTTTTGTAGCCATCGCAACTCCTTATCTCACGAAATCAGGGCTTTCAGGACGTCGGACATTGACTCTCCCGCTGCTCCAGATACCGACGTACCCGCTGGGCCAGGTCCTCACCGTACCAGAGGCTCACAAAAGCCAGTTGGACCTCTCTCTCGGCCGCGTCCGGCATAGACCGCCGAAGCGCCCGCCGAGCCAGCCACAGACAGGTATCACTCAGTGAACAAGCCAGGTGAAAACGCCGGGCGGGGCCCGCCTGTCGGAGCAAGTCTATCTGCACGCGGGCCGCTTCGGATGAAGTGTCCAGACATCCCTGAGCACCTGGAAAACATGCCATCGCTACTCCCGTACGCTCAGATACGTCACCAACCGCTCCACCTTCCCGGTCTCGGCGGCGCGGAGCATATCCCGGTAGACGGTCTCTATCTCCGACGGCTTGATGTCCCGGCCGCCCAGGCCGAAGACGTAGTCGGCCATCGGGATGCGGACGTCGTGCAGGGAGAGAGCCGCCAGCAGTTCCAGGAAGAGCGGGCCGGCGTTGTTCATAGAACCGAAGGCGATGGAACGGTCCATCACCGCCACGGCCTTCAGGTGGCGCAGGGCATCGGCCAGTTCCTTCGCCGGGAAGGGCCGGAAGACGCGGGGCTTCAGCAACCCCACCTTCAGCCCCTGGGCGCGCAGATCGTCCACCACCACTTTGGCCGTCCCGGCAGTGGAGTTGGTGACGACGACGGCGACCTCGGCATCATCCAGCCGGTAGGGTTCAAAGAGGCCGTAGTTGCGGCCGAACTTCCGGTTGAACTCCTTGGCCACCTCCAGAATCACCGGCAGAGCGTGCTCCATAGCCTCCACCTGCTGCCGCTTGTGCTCGTAGTAATAGTCGTAGAAGTCCAGCGGGCCGTAGGTCTTGGGATTGTCCACATCCAGCAGGGGATAGAGGGGCTTATAGGTGCCGACAAAGGCCTTGACCGCGTCGTCGTCGTAGACCTCTACCCGCTCCATGGCGTGGCTGGTGATGAACCCGTCCTGGCAGACCACCACGGGCAGAAGGACATCGGGGTGTTCGGCGATCCGGACGGCCTGGATGACGTTATCGTAGGCTTCCTGACCGTTCTCGGAGAAAAGGATAATCCAGCCGCTATCTCGCATCCCCATCACATCGGAGTGGTCGCAGTGGATATTGATGGGGCCGGAGAGGGCGCGGTTGACCAGGCTCATCACAATAGGGCAGCGATAAGACGCCGCGATGTAGACAACTTCCCACATCAGCGCCAGGCCCTGGGCAGAGGTGGCGGTCATCACCCGCGCGCCAGCGGCCGAGGCGCCCACGCAGGCGCTCATCGCCGAATGCTCGCTTTCCACGCAGATGAAGTCGGTGGTCACCAGCCCGTCGGCGACGTATTCGGCGAAGAACTCCACCGTCTCCGTCTGGGGGGTAATAGGGTAGGCGGCGACCACGTCGGGGTTGATCTGACGCATCGCCGTCGCAACGGCCTGATCTCCGGTAAGCGCTTCGTACTTGCTCATCGTACCTACTCCGCTTTCCCTTCTTCTACCATCCGAATGCACAGGCGAGGGTCATCGCGCGGGATTTTATCCCCCACCTGTCGGCGCACCTTGGCGTTGACTGGGCAGACAGACGCGCAGATGCCACAGCCCTTGCAGTGCTCCAGGTCAAAGCCCATCATTTTTTCGTTCTCGGCATCCACGAGGATGCTGGAATCGGGGCAGAAGAGCCAGCACTGGAAGCAGTGGATGCAGGCGGCCTCGCCGAATACGGGTCGGAAGGCGCGCCAGCCACCGGTACGGTACTCCGCCGCGTTGCCCGCTTCCAGGATCACGCCTCCAATCGGTAGTTCTTTCCAGCCTTTCAGTGCCATGGGTTGCTCCTAACCTTCCTGAATTTCCTGGGCGGCGCGCCGGAGGGCCCGAATGTTGGCCTCCACCACTTCCGGGGAAACCTTGTGACCGAACCAGGCGCGCACCTGTTCCACCAGCGCCTCCAGGTCAAAAAGACCGGTGGCGCGGGCAAACGCCCCCAACATCGGCGTATTGGTGATGTCCCGCCCCATCTCCTCTATGGCAATGTGACTGGCGTCCACTGTGAACACCTTGCCCTTCTGGTAACCGGTGACCCGGCGCACCTCCTGGGGGCTCATAGAGGTGTTGACGATAAGGATACCGTCGTCCTTCAACCCTTCCGTCACCGGGACGGTGCCCAGAAGAGTGGGGTCCAGCACCAGCACCACGTCGGGGGTCTCAATCTGGGAGTGAATGGTGATGGATTTGGAACTCAATCGGGTGAAGGAACGGATCGGGGCGCCCATCCGTTCCGGACCGAAGTCGGGGAAGGCCTGGAAATACTGACCGGTACCCATCGCCGTTTCGGCCAGGAGTTTCCCGGCGGTGACCACGCCCTGCCCACCCCGACCATGCCAGCGAATTTCCACTAACTCTTTGTTCATCGTTCCTCCTGTACGCGAAATCCAGGTGGGGCACACCAATTGAATATTATGCCACAAATCATCCATTTGCGCCAGTGATGTTTATCACCCCTGGCTGTGGCATTTATCGCGGACGCACAATCTGGAAGCGGTCAAAGTCGTGGGCGATGACCGTTTCGGGGAAGACGGCCTGCGCCTCCTCCAGCACCTCCCAGTCCCGATACCGACGGGAGATGTGAGTGAGCACCAGTTTGCGGACGTTCGCCTCGCGGGCCAGGAGCGCCGCCTGCCGGGCCGTCAGGTGACCGAACTCCCGCGCCATCTCCGCCTCCTGCTCCAGGTAGGTCGCCTCAATGACCAGCAGGTCAGCCCCATAAACGACCTCAACCAGGCCGTCGGTGCGGGCGGCGTCGCCCACGTGGGCCAGGACGGCCCCCGGCCGGGGCGGCCCCAGGACCTGATCTGGATGAATGACCCGACCATCGGGCAGGGTGACCGTCTCCCCTGCCACCAGTCGCCGCCGCTCCGGCCCGGCGGGCACGCCCAGTGCCTCGGCCTTCTCCACCAGAAACGGGCGGCGGGGCTTTTCCCGGAAGAGGTATCCGAAGCACCCCGACCCCCGGTGATGCACAGGAAACGCAATAACTTCTAGGTCGTCCGCCTCCAGGATAAGCCCCGGCCCAATCTCCACGAAAATCAGTTCCATCGGCGGCGGGGCACCTCGCAGGACGACGCCGAGGATGAGATCTTTGACCCGCTCCAGGGCCGCCCGTCCGCCGTAAATCTCCAGAAACTCAATAGTCTCCCAGCGGGCGAAGGTGGAAATCAGACCCCCCAGCCCCAGGATATGGTCCAGATGACCGTGGGTCAGCAGGATGCGGTTCAGCCGCTTGAACCCCAGACCGCTCTGGAGAATCTGCCGCTGGGTGCCCTCCCCGCAGTCAATCAGAAACCGATGGTCCTGGTAGAGGACCATCTGGGACGGCAAACTGCGGTGGATGGACGGAGCGGAAGCGGATGTGCCCAGAAACACCAGTTCTATCATAACGGACTCCCTGTAACGACAACCGTCCCCCCCTCCCTCACCCTCTCCACGGTCGCCTGGACGGGGAGAAAGGTCTGCAGGACGGTCAGGTTGGTCAGCAAATGCCCGGTGACGGCCGAGGTGACCATTCGGGAGGTGCCGTCGGCGAAGGCCATCGGGAGCAGAAGTTGATCCGCCAGATGGGGGTCCACCGGCGCGCCGCTGGCGTGGTGGGCCAGCAGTTCCCGGCACCCTTCCGCGGCGACCTCCTCTGCGGGCAGCCCCTTGCGGCCGTAGGCGGCGAATCCCGCCACTGAGCGCTGGTAACGGATAAAAAGGAAAATCCCTGCGCCCGCCCCGGCCCCGCGGACGATTTTCGGTTGCAGGTCGGCCTTCAGGCCGGCCTGTGCCAGCAGGTTGCGCGCCCGGTCCACCATCCGCTGAGGGATGTGGGCAGGGAGGTTGGAGACCACCCCCCACCCCCAGACGCGCGCCCCATCCCCCCGTTCGGTCAGGGAAATGGGCATCAGCGCTCCCGCGCGCCCCGCGATGCGCACCCGTACCTCACCCCCGCCGACCGGATAGAAGCCCCAGGCGACCAGTTCTATCTCCGCCCGCAGGCCCATCCGGGCCACGGTGGGCAGGAAGACCTCCCGCAGGTAGTCGGCGGACGGCGCCCAGGGGACGTGAGTCCCTCCGCGCAGGGTGAGGGTGCTCTCGCCATCGGCCAGCGCCAGGGGCAGAAAGACGGTCTGGAAGACCAGCCCCACCGCCCCGGCGCTGCCGCGCCCGGCGACTTCGGCGACGTCAAAGGTGTACCGGCCCGGGATCGGCCTGTTGCGGGGCACGAAACGCAGGGCCTGGCTGCCCAGTTCCGCTCCTTCCACCTCCGCCCGACAGATCGCCGCGGCGGCCTGGACAGCCGTCAGGTGTTGCGGCTGCAGGCCGGGGTTGGGACGCCCCGCGCGAATATTGGTGATTTCCACCGGGCGACCGGTAAGGGCGGAGAGGGTGAGCGCGGTGCGCAGGACCTGCCCGCCTCCTTCGCCGATGGAGCCGTCTATCAGAACCCGGGATCGCTCTTTCCGCACGGTAGGGGATTATACCCCAGGCGGAGGGAGGAGGCAAATGGGTAGTGGGTAGTGGGTAGTGGGTAGTGGAGAATTGGTGATCGGGACACCCTCTAATCCACACGGCGAAGGAATCCGGAATTGCTGCAGGAGCGAGGGATTTCCGCAGGGGGGCTGGACCAGCGCCACTTGCTCTCTTGCGGGGCCGTGGGGATGAGGGGGTGCTAATATCCGCATTGCCCGACGTGTTACCTCCGCGTTCATCCGCGTTCATCCGCGTTCTCTTTTCCGCCGACGGTGTGAATCGCCCGGCGGGTCACCTGGAAGAAGTCGCCGGCCAGGCCCAGGGCATCCAGGACCTCCTCGGGGCGACCGGTAGCCCCTTCGCGCGCCGAGAGGGTCATCTTCAGCAACACCCCGTCGGGACGGGATTCCTCCAGGTGGAGAGAGAGGACCAGGGGACGCAGGTCGTAGGGGCGGCCGCGGCGCTCGCGGCGCATTTCCGTCGCCGCCAGAAACGCCTCTATCCGCCGCTGCACCTCCGGGGCAGGGATAACCGTCTCCACGAACACGATGTATTCGGCAGCCTGGACCCGGGCGGGGAGCGCGGGGGCATCGGGCGGGACCTCCTCCACCGCCCGGATTTCCAGCCCCTCCGGCAGGACGTCTGTCAGGGCCCGCCGGAACTCGTCGGGGGCCACAGGCCGCTCCAGCCAGATGTCCAGCCACTCCGCCTCGGCGGCGAAGCCCAGGGGCAAGGGGAGGGCGACCTGGAGGCGGGGGCGCGGGGTGAAGCCGCCGGTATAGGCCAGAGGCAGGCCGGCCCGCCGCATCGCCCGCTCCCACACCCGCACCTGCTCCAGATGGGAGACGTAGCGCAGGGGGCCGTTAACCCCATAGGTGATGCGGAGACGGTAGAGAGAAGACATCAATCACCACAGGGTAAGTTGCGATGGGCTCTCTTCTTCCTCCCACAGCCTTCGTTGAACGGGGCTTTCCTCATCTGCTCCGTCCGGGGCCCGTCGGGGACCATACCGCCCGGTGAACTCGCCCTCCCTTTTCCGATCGGCGAAGGTTTTCCGAACGACGTGCAAAGCGATCTCTTCGTGCGCTGCGGGAAGCTCTCGCTCCCACTGCTCCAGCCGCTCTTCGGCCCACCGAACGTAGGTTGGGGAGATGTCAATGCCAATATAGTGATGCCCCAGAATTTTCGCTGCCACCAGGGTGGTTCCGGAACCGCAGAAGGGGTCCAAAACCACCTTTTCTTTTTCCTCGTCCAGCACAGAATAAATCGCCCTCAGAGGGAGGGCCAGCGGAAACGGAGCCGGATGGGGCTGCTCCCGTTCTGGCGGGAATCGCCATATAGAAGTCAGCAAAGCGTGACGGGGCTTTAACTCCCTGCCAATCAAAGCGCGCGGGAGAGGTTGACCGGGATCCGGCTTGTAAAGCCAGTAGATGCGCTCATCCACCTGCCAGAAGCGCCATCCCCGGATGTTCGCCGCGATCATCCGATCCCAGACAATTTCCTGACGCAGTACCCATTTAGAGCGAGAGACCCAGGCGTATGGATGGTAAAGGACGCCCTGTTCCCAGCGAATTTTGGGATTGTAGAAGAACGATCCCCCCGGTTTTGTCACCCGCCAGACCTCGTCCAGCACCTCAATCTGCCAGGCCTGATATTCCTCTTCGGCGCGCTTATCGCTGGCCTGGTCATACTTAACGCTGGTTACCCGCCATCCCTTCTTGTTCTCCCCCTTGTTGTACGGTGGCGAAGTAACCGAAACGTCCACGCATTCGTCCGGTAACTGACGAAGAACTTCCAGGACGTCCCCCAAAATGACCTGATCCAGAAATGGAGCACGCGTAAACAGATGCTCCAGGTTCTTGTTCATTGTCACCTCGTGCGTTAAGCAGGACAGCGTTTTATAACGTCACCATCTCCGGGTCAATCCCTTGTAGTACGCCTTCGGCGAAGGGGTGGAGATGATGCCCGCCCGCAGAAGCGCCGTACTCATCATCTCCTCCAGTTCCTCCCGCTCCGGCGTGCTGATGTAGGCCAGTTCGTCGGCGCGAGCCAGGACGTATGGGAAGCCCCCCAGGATGCGACACTGGGCCACAATCCCCGCATGGACCAGCGCCAGCCGCGCCGGGTCCTCCGCTACCCACTGGGGCACCTCCACACGGGCCACCACCGGCACCTGCCCCTCCGAAGCGACGTTGAGGTAGAAAAAGAGCACCTCGTGCCCGGCGGGTCGGTAATACGTGCGGTTCACCCCGCTGGGCGAGACGAAGAGCGCCGAACGGGCACCCGCGGGGAGGAACGCGAAAAGAGTACGGTCGGGAATGCGCTCCAGGGGGTTCTTCTCCTCCCGAGCCCGCCGCAAGTCGCCGCCGACGCGGGCCAGATGCAGCAACCGCCCCACCTCGCCATGGCGCGGCCGGCTGATGAAGGCCGCCAGCGCCGCGCCGCGCCGTCGGACTCGCTCCATCTGCCGCAAATAGTGTTCTATCTGCTCCTTCCGGCTCGTCGCCGGAAGGTCCTCCAGCACCCAGAGGATGAGCGTCCCGTCCACCAGCGCCAGGGTCGGGCCGGGGGGCTCCGCCTCCACCAGGTCGGCCAGATGGCTGATCTCGGCGCAGTCCCGCCGCAGGTCCAGCAGATTGCCGGAGACCAGCATCTCCCCTTCGTAGAGGTCCTCCTCCCGAAAGCCCAGCGCGGGGATACTGCGGGCTTCCGGGGTTTCGCCACTGCCGTGCCGGAAGACCAGACTGCCGATGTTGATCAGGTAGTAGAGCACCGCGCTGTGCCGGTCGGGGTGAACGGCCGTGCCGTCGGCGCCGATGACGGTGAAACGCCCTGGAGTTGGTGGGCATTCCACCACTGTGTTCAGCGCCTCCGATGCCGGGATCGCTGCGCCGATCTCCGCAGCAGCATCCGCCAGGAGCGGGCCGACATCGGCGAATTCGTCCAGCCAGCGGCAGGCTTCAGCCACCCGGTCGCTGAAATCTCGCTCCTGCCAGGCCAGCGCCCGCCCCATTTCCTCCGTAACCTGAACCAGACGGCTCAAATCCAGCGTCATAAGGATGCCCCCGAGAGGCCATAAGGTAATCGGAAGCCCCGAGTTCGGGCGACCTGGTCATATTGTACATCCGGGAAGTTCGGTGTCAAGCCTGGCTTGCCCTTCTTGCCCAGTAGTGCTACAATTTTCCGTTAATAGCCGGGGGCGGTGCTCGTTCTGAAGTCCCGCCACCTCAGATAGGGAAAAAGGAGGGGTTTCAGGGCGGGCGGCCGATTCGTCCGCCCTCAGCGGGGAGGGGGCGCTGAAACCCTCCGGTAGGGGCGACTTTGAAAGTCGCCCCTACAGAACCCTGCTGCGCAGGCTGGAATGCCACTCCGCGGCGCTTCGTGGCGCACTACGAACAAGGGTGGGTTTCAAACCCACCCCCACAATGAAGTTTGGCCGTAACTGTTCAGCCAGCGGTTGAAACTGCACCTGGGAGGGCACTTCGTGCCGGGCGACCGCCTGCGCGGTCGCCGGGGCGGCGTCCACTTTTCGGGCAGTTTGCGCCCAAAAGGCCAAAGTTCACGGGGCGCGGCCAGATGCCTGCCTAACCGCTTAAGTTTGCGCCCATAGGGGCGAGGGAGGAGAGGTATCACCACATTCTAAGCAGTGCGTTTCCGGAGGATATTATGGGTGTCTCTGAACAGGAAACCGTACGTCTGTCCCTTCCCAGCAAGGGACAAATGGCAGAAGCGACCTTGAACTTTCTCAACACTTGTGGCCTCGCAGTAGACCGCCCCAGCAACCGCAGTTACGGGGCACGCATCCCCTCCCTTCCCCAACTGGAAGTGCTCTTCCAGCGATCAGGGGACATCGCCGTCAGCGTGCGGGACGGCATCGTGGAGTTCGGCATCACCGGACTGGATATGGTCGCCGAGCGGGGAGGCAACGGGGATTCCATCCTCATCCTGCACGATAATCTGGGCTACGGGCGGTGCCGCCTGGGTGTGGCCGTGCCGGAGAGGTGGGAAACCATCCACACAATGGCCGACCTGGCCGCGTACGTCCGCACCCTGGGGCGCTCCCTCCGAGTCGCCACCCGTTTCCCCAACCTGACCTCCCGATTTCTGAACGATCACAACGTCCGCCCCTACGTCCTCGTCCCCGCCGACGGAACGCTGGAGGTCGCGCCGACCATCGGCTACGCCGACATCATCGCCGACTTGGTTGTCTCCGGACAGACCCTGCAGGCCAATCGCCTGCGGATGCTGGAAGACGGCGAAATCTTCTCCTCGCAGGCTGTCCTTATCGCCAACCGTTCGGCCCTCCGGCGCTCCCCGCTGGCCCGGTCCGTTGCGCGCTATCTCCTGGAGTTCATTGAGGGCCACCGGCGCGCCCGAGAGATGGTCTCCGTCTTCGCCAATATGCGCGGCGCCTCCCCCCAGGAGATCGCCCAGCGGATGTTCTCCCAGAAAACGCTGGGGGGATTGCAGGGGCCGACCATCTCCCCCGTCATCGTCCCGGACGGGAATCCCGACTGGTACGCGGTCCATATCATCGTGCGCCGCGACCAGTTGTTCCGCGCCGTCAGCGAACTGCGCGCCATCGGCGGGAGCGGCGTCGTCGTCTCCCCGGTGGTGTATATCTTCGAAGAAGAACCCGCCCGCTGCCGGGCGATGATGGAAGCCCTGGAAGAAACAGCGGAGACCCCTTCGGGAGGAACGGAATGCTCGTAATACGCATCCTTTCGTGGGAAGAGGCCGCCGAAACCGTCCTGCGCCGACGGGCCGGCGCGTGGTGGGAGGATGTCCCGGAGACCGTCCGAGAGCGCATCCGCCAGATGTTTGGTGAACCGCTGAGCCCTGAAGCGGCCGTCGCGCGGATTCTGGGAGACGTGCAGGCCCGGGGCGATGCCGCCCTGCGGGATTGGACGCGCCGCCTGGACGGAGCGGAAGTCGGAGAACTGGAAGTCCCCCCAGACGAATGGGCCGCCGCGTACGCGGCGCTGCCGGACGACCTTCGGGAGGCACTGACCGCGGCCGCGGAGCGCATCCGCCGTTTCCACGCCGCCCAGCCCCGGTCGTCCTGGATGACGGCCGAACTGGGAGGCCAGGTGGGGCAACGGGTTGTGCCCCTGGACCGGGTGGGCGTGTACGTGCCCGGCGGGACCGCTCCCCTCCCCTCGTCGTTGCTGATGGCGGCGATTCCGGCACGGGTAGCGGGAGTGCGGGAGGTCATCGTCTGCACGCCGCCCGGGCGGGAGGACGGCCGCGTCGCTCCGGTCACCCTCGCCGCGGCCCACATCGCCGGAGTGGACCGGCTCTTTCGCGTCGGGGGCGCACAGGCGATCGCCGCAATGGCCTTCGGCACCGAATCGGTCCCCCAGATGGATAAAATCGTCGGCGCGGGGGGACTCTTCACCACCATCGCCAAGCGGCAGGTCTACGGACGGGTGGGGCTGGACGGCATCTACGGGCCGACGGAGACGGTCGTCGTCGCCGACGATTCGGCCAATCCCGAATGGGTTGCCGCCGACTTGCTGGCCCAGGCCGAACACGACGTCCTGGCGACCGCCATCCTGCTCACCCCGTCCCGGCGCCTGGCCGAGGCGGTGCAGGCCGCCGTCGCCCGCCAGATGGAAACCCTCGGCCGGGCCGACATCGCCCGCTCCGCGCTGGAGGCCCGCGGAGCGATCGTCCTCACCCCCGACCTGGAGACGGCCGTCCGTTTGGCCAACGAATTCGCCCCGGAACATCTCTGCCTCTCGGTGGCCCAACCGGAGGAATGGGTGGGCGCCGTCCGCCACACCGGAGGCCTCTTCCTGGGCGAACACTCCTGCGAGGTCCTGGGCGACTACGTCGCCGGGCCCAGCCACGTGATGCCCACCGGCAGCACCGCCCGCTTCGCCTCGCCGCTGAACGTCTGGGATTTCGTGAAAATCATCAATATTGTCGCTCTGGACGCGGAGACGGCGCGCCGCCTGGCGCCGGTCGCCGCCCGCATCGCCGACGCCGAATCGCTCTCCGCCCACGCCGCAGCGGCCCGCTTCCGGCAGGAGGCGTAGAATGCGTCAGGCCACCGTCCACCGCCGCACCCGCGAGACCGACGTTCAGGTCACCCTGAATCTGGATGGGACGGGCCGGTACGCCATCGCGACGGGCATCGGTTTCTGGGACCACCTCCTGGCCCAACTGGCGCACCACGGCCTCTTTGACCTGCAGATAGAGGCACAGGGCGATCTGGAGGTGGACCCGCACCATACGGTGGAGGACATCGCGCTGGCGCTGGGGACGGCCGTGAACGAGGCCCTGGGCGACCGGACGGGCCTGGTGCGGGTCGGTTGGGCCATGGTGCCAATGGACGAGGCACTGGCACGGGTCGTGGTGGATTGCTCCGGTCGGCCCTACGCCGTGGTGCGGGCGCGCTGGTCGGGCCCGACCGTCGGCAACCTGCCGACGAGTTTGATCGTCCACGCCCTGGAGTCCCTGGCGGTAGGCGCCCGTCTCACTCTGCACGCGCATATCCTGTACGGGCGGGACGACCACCATAAGGCCGAGGCGCTCTTTAAAGCGCTGGGACGGGCGTTGAGCGCATCTACCCGTCTGGAGCCGCGCCGGGCCGGAGATATTCCGTCCACCAAAGGAGTGCTGTGATCGCGCTGATAGACTACGGTGCGGGAAACGTTCGCTCCGTCCACAAGGCCCTGGAGGCCATCGGGGCCCAGGTACAGGTTGTGCGGGAGGGCGACGACCTGCGCGGGGCGGAGAAAATCGTCCTGCCCGGCGTCGGCGCGTTCGGGGACTGTATGAAAGCCCTGCGAGAGCGCGGGCTGGACGAGGCGCTCCGTCGGGCCGTTGCGGACGGAATCCCCTTCCTGGGCATCTGTGTCGGGATGCAGGTCCTCTTGGAAATCGGGGAGGAGATGGGCTACCACGCCGGACTGGGCCTCTTCCCCGGCCGGGTCGTCCGTTTCCCCGATGACCTCACCCGGCAGGGGCTGAAAGTCCCCCATACGGGATGGAATCAACTCCACCATCGGCGGGAAAGCGTCCTGCTGGAGGGCATCCCGTCCGGCGCGTGGGTCTACTTCAACCATTCCTACTTTGCCCGGACGGAGCCCGAGTACGTGATCAGTGTGACCGACTATGGCGGACCGTTCCCGGCGATCGTCGGACGAGAGACGGTGTACGGCGTTCAGTTTCACCCCGAAAAGAGCCAGCGGGTGGGGCTGAGGATACTGCGCAATTTTGTGGAGACGGTGGGACATGGATGACCTTCTCTGGACCATCTACCCGGCGATAGACCTGCGTCGGGGGCGGGTGGTGCGGCTGCGCCAGGGCGACCCGTCCCAGGAGACCTGCTATGCTGACGACCCCTTTGCGGTGGCAGCCCGCTGGCGGGACGAAGGGGCCGAATGGGTCCACGTGGTGAATCTGGACGGCGCGCTGGAGCAGGCCGGAGCGGAGAACCTCCGCGCGCTGGAACGGATTCTGGAAACCGGCCTTGCGGTCCAGTTCGGCGGCGGCCTGCGGGACCTGGATGCGGTCGGGCGGGTGCTGGAGATGGGAGTCCGACGGGCGGTGCTGGGGACGGTCGCGGTTCAGGACCCGGCAAAGGTTCGGGAGGCCCTGGACCGCTTCGGACCGGAGCGCATTGCGCTGGCGCTGGACCTGCGCGGCGAAGCGGTCTGCATCCGGGGGTGGCAGGAAGCGATTCCCCTTTCCGCCAGCACGCTGGTGCGGCAGTGGGCGGAGGCGGGTGTTCGCTGGCTCATCGTCACCGACGTCGCCCGCGACGGCACAGAGGAGGGGCTAAACGTGGAGACCGCGGCGCGCCTGGCGCGGCTGGGGAACCTCTGCGTCATCGCCTCCGGGGGCGTCGCCGGGCCGGAGGACGTCCGGCGGGCGCGCCAGGCGGGGCTGAGCGGCGTCATCATCGGGCGCGCGCTGTACGAAGGCCGCCTCTCCCTCCGCGCCCTGATCTCCGACGGCGGTTGAACCGGATCGTGAGGCGAATTTCCTTCGCCGTCAGGTTGAAAACCTGCGGCTCCAGGACGTTACACGCCGGGCGTCCCCCTGCGGGGACGCCATGCCGCCCCGACCAGGTCGGCAAAGGCCGACCGTCGGCAAAAACCTGAACGCCACTCCGCTACGCTTCGTGGCGCACTACGAACAGGTGGAACGCCACTCCGCTACGCTTCGTGGCGCACTACGAACAGGTGGAACGCCACTCCGCTACGCTTCGTGGCGCACTACGAACAGGTGGAACGCCACTCCGCTGCGCTTCGTGGCGCACTACGAACAGGTGGAACGCCACTCCGC
>Ga0209721_1001278_pt1 | contig 19123 bp, 29 predicted proteins | sample TshhotsprinmetaG_FD_184139 | JGI IMG/M metagenome (GOLD analysis project Ga0209721, IMG submission 184139) | Hot spring microbial communities from South Africa to study Microbial Dark Matter (Phase II) - Tshipise hot spring metaG (SPAdes)... | ecosystem: Environmental > Aquatic > Thermal springs... | reverse complement strand
TACAATTTTAGAAGAAGAAGGCACGATACTCATCGTCAGAATAGTTTACAGGAAGGAGGTTTATCTGAAGCCATGAAAGAAGAACATGAAGAATTGATGGAACTTAAACATGACCCCGACCCATATTACAAAAAGGCTTTTCCTATTGTTTTCATAATATTTGCTGTATATCTTGCCTTTATTTTTCTTAGAAGCTAAAAAGGAGAGGGATATTAGATGGAAAAAAAATATTTTTTTGATGATCCCAAAAATGTTAAAAGGTTTTTGCTTACATTTTTTGTATCGCTCATTCTGCTTATTATTATTGACCTGTTTATACCCAAACATCCCTATTTTCCATATGAAGGGTTCCCTTCATTCTATGCGACTTTCGGCTTTGTTGCCTGTGTTTTACTTGTTTTAGCCGCTAAGTTTATCTTGCGCCCCATAGTGAAAAGAAGGGAGGATTATTATGATAAATGAATTGCCTCCTTTTCTGATATTCTTTGTAGGCGCTTTGATTGTTCCTTTTTTAAGAGGCTATCTTAAACAGGCATTTCTACTGCTAATACCTGTAGTTGGATTCTGGAATCTACTGAATCTTCCCGAAGGGGTTTACTGGACAGTCAATTTTCTTGACTATAAGCTAATTTTTGGCAAAGTTGACAGGATGAGTCTGGTATTTGGGTATATCTTTACAATAATATCCTTTATAGCACTCTTATATGCTCTAAAAGTGAATGACAACAACCAGCACGTTTCGGGTTTGCTTTATGGTGGCAGTGCGCTCGGTGCGGTCTTTGCAGGAGATTTCATTTCTCTTTTTATATTCTGGGAAATAATGGCTGTAACTGCAACCTTCATTATCTGGGCAAGCAAGACGAAGGCTTCTCAAAATGCTGGGTTGAGATATCTTTTAGTCCATATCTTTGGCGGATTGTGCCTCTTTGTAGGCATAATCATGCACGTTTATCAGACAGGGTCGATAGAGTTTGGCTATATAGGTTTGGGCAGCACGGCGTCTTATTTCATTTTGTTGGGGTTCGGAATAAACGCTGCTTTTCCAATACTTCATGCATGGCTTCCCGATGCCTATCCAGAGGCAACTTTCTCAGGAACTGTTTTTTTGAGTGCATTCACTACAAAAACCGCCGTTTATGTACTTGCAAGAAGCTTCCCCGGGACAGAATTACTGATATGGATCGGCGCTGCAATGACCGCTTTTCCTATCTTCTATGCCGTTATCGAAAATAATCTGAGAAGGGTTCTTTCATACAGCCTTATCAATCACGTTGGATTTATGGTCACCGGAATCGGGATAGGGACACAGTTGGCATTAAACGGGACTGTAGCACATGCATTCTGCCATATACTTTATAAGGCGCTTCTATTTATGTCAATGGGAGCCGTTTTACACCAGACAGGAAAGATAAATGCTACAGACTTAGGCGGTCTATACAAAACCATGCCCCTGACAGCGCTATTTTGCTGCATAGGCGCAGCCTCGACCTCTGCTTTTCCCCTTTTCAGCGGCTTTGTAAGCAAATCAATGATAGTAAGCGCCTCAGCCGAAGGGGGGCTCACCATCATATGGTTTATGCTTATTTTTGCCTCTGTCGGAGTTTTCCACCACTCAGGCATAAAGATACCTTATTTTGCATTCTTCTCACATGATTCCGGGATAAGGGCAAAAGAACCCCCATTGAATATGCTGCTGGCAATGGGAATAGCCGCATTTTTGTGTGTGTTTTTAGGAACTTTCCCAGGTTTTTTATACAATATCCTTCCTTATCCTGTGGACTATAAGCCTTACACGGGCTACCATGTGATTGATCAATTGCAACTGCTTTTCTTTTCAGCATTAGCCTTTACATTATTAATGCGTTCAGGCAACTATCCTGCAGAAATAAGGTGCGTAAATCTTGACTTTGACTGGTTTTACAGAAAAGGAGCCAATGCATTTATGTGGGTTTTGAGAAATCCTCTCACCATTTTAGGCGCCATGTGGAACGCTGTTGTATTTTCTGCCGTACCTTCGTTTTTGGTCTGGATTATCAAGAACCCAAAGGCGGTAGCGAGGATTGCTTTGGATTCAGTTTTGATCATAGTAACCAGCGGTGATACAAAAGCAAGACTTCAGGAGAGAATTAAGAAAGAAATTGAAATATATCCAGGTGATGTGATTAGAGAGATGCCGATTGGCTTTACCGTTCTTGGTGCAACGCTAATATTATTCGCCTACATGCTGATTTACTACGTTACATAACAAGCTTTCCTAAAAAGAGTGGAGCGTCTGGTTCTGACCTAATATATCTATCATATTGTCAAAAGTTATTTCCCCTCTCCATCTCCACTCAAGAGGGAAGGTTTGTTCTATATTTCAATATGTTTTAAAACACTTTTTCATAGAATTTTTGATGCTACCCTTTGACTTGCCGAATAATATTCCAAAGGGCTTCGCCCCTGTAATGATATTGAATGCCCTCCACCATATCCAAATTACTGCCCGTTTTTGCTTGAAGTTTTTATAGAATCTTTACCGATATTCTATTATTACTAAGGAGTGAATAAGTAAGGCGTCACTATTGATCTCTCCCTCGCCCCTCTTTGGCAAAGAGGGGAACACTTCCATTAATCCCATCTTAAGAGAGTGTAAACATACCTCCTGGCGCCTGCCCCGAGCTCAGTCAAGGGGGGAAAGGGAGGTTAGGAGGGATTTTATAATATACTTATGATACCATTAGTTCCTCAGTCCCTCTTTGGGCGATAGAGAGTGTGGCAGGGTCATCAAATGTCACATAGTGCCAGTCTTTAGCAGTTCGCGAACCGCCCCTACCACTCTTTCTCTATTTTTGGTTTTCAAATGTTTCTTGACTTTTAGTTCTCAAAGTAGCTACTATAGCTACAAGGAGATAGGCATGCAAATAGTGGGGGTTAAAGAATTAAAAAATAAACTTACTCATTATCTAAATCTTGCTAAAGGGGGAAATAATATTATTGTGACTCACCGGGGCAGCCCAGTTGCGATACTCCACAATCTTGAAAATATCGGTAACGAAGTAAGTCTTGAAGAAAAACTCGCTGTTCTGGTAAAACAGGGTAAGATAAAGCTGCCGCTAAAAAAAGGTGGTTTTTTGAAAAAGATACAGCGTCCAACAATAAAGGGGAAGTTGCTTTCAGAGACTGTTATTGAGGATAGACGATGATCTTTTTCGATACGAGCGCTTTGGTCAAGAGATATGTTTATGAAAGCGGCAGTGAAAGGGTAGACGAGATGCTCGAAAAAAACATTATGTCTTCAGCTATCTCAAAGCTCGCTTATCCTGAAATCTTGGCTGCTTTTACGAGAAGATGTAGAGAAGGTGAATATTCAAAGGATTGGCTTGATAAGATTATCAATAATTTTCATATTGAGATGGAAAAATTTCTAATAATTGAGCTGCAAGATGAATTGCTGCCCATAGTAAGAAGATTAATATCAAGGCATCCTCTGAAAGGAGCTGACGCAGTCCATCTGGCTTCAGCACTATGGTTAAGAGATAATATTGTCGTAGATGTTTCTTTTTCTGCTTCAGATATAAATTTGCTTAAAGTCGCAGAGATAGAAGGGTTAAAAATAATAAATCCGATGGAATGAAAAAGAGTTCTAAATACATGTGAGTATTTCATTTTGACTCTTCTATTACCTTAGTTTATTTAGAAAAAACATTAAACTACTATGCTTAGTATAATCTGGACTCGTTTTAAGAAAAACCGCCTTTCCGTTATCGGATTGGCTGTCATCTTATTGCTTTCAATAATTGCTTTATCAGCCCCGATTATTGCTCCCCATGACCCTATGCGGATTGATGTTTATAATGTGCTTTCGCCTCCGACAGCTTCACACCCCTTCGGGACCGACGAACTTGGCAGGGATGTCCTTTCAAGAATGATATGGGGAAGCAGGGTCTCTCTCAAGGTCGGTTTTATTGCCGTTGGCATAGCAATCCTCATCGGCAGCCTGATAGGCTCTCTCGCGGGGTATTATGGGAAGGCTGTTGATGCGGTCTTGATGAGGTTCGTGGATGTTATGCTTGCCTTCCCAACCTTTTTTTTAATACTTGCCGTAATAGCGATTGTTGAGCCGGGCATCTCAACTATAATGATTGTAATCGGCGTTACAGGCTGGATGGATGTGGCAAGACTGGTAAGGGCAGAGTTTCTCTCTCTGAAGGAGAGGGAATTTATTATGGCAGCTCGAACCTTAGGGGCAAGTGATTTCAGAATAATATTCAGGCACATCCTTCCTAATGCCCTCTCTCCTGTTTTTGTGGCAGCGACCTTCGGGATTGCAGGCGCAATCCTTATTGAATCCAGCCTTTCCTTTTTGGGTCTCGGCGTTCAGCCTCCTGAGCCAAGCTGGGGCAATATACTGACCTCTGGAAAGGATAATATAACAGTAGCATGGTGGCTATCGCTTTTTCCTGGATTAGCGATACTTCTAACTGTTTTAAGCTATAATCTTGTAGGAGAAGGTTTACGAGATGCCCTTGACCCGCGGCTCTGGAGTGAACAATCAATCAACCGTTCGAGATAATCAAAGTTTAACTTACGCCCTCAAGGCAAACTTGCACCCCTTTCATTGCGCTGGAATTAAATAATAAAGGGCATTGGAGATTGGCGATTACCTGTTCTCCCTCTCTTCTTATGATTACAAGAACTGCGAGGTCATCGTCATTTTCAAGCTCAAGAAGCGCCTTTACTTGTTCATCAGGCGAGATGCTGAAATCAGGTTTGATAAACTGTGGTTCCACTACAATAAAGGCAACATCAGGGTCATCCACTGCCTGAAGCCATTTTAGCTGGGTATCTTTATAGTCCATTAATATGTATCTTTTAATCTGCCGAAAACCCGGAATGCCTTCGGGGAAGTGTATTATTTTCTCCTTTTGAACCTCGATAATGCCGAACCTTGATGTGTGAAAACTAATCATTTTTGCTTCATTCCTCTTTTTTTTAGTCCCTCTTTTATTTTCACAAATTCATCTATGCTCAGGGTGGATGCAAGGATATTTTCGAGTTTTATCTTATCGTAAAGCTCTTTGCGGTAAATCTTCATTGAGGAGGGGGCGTCAATGCCCAGTTTCACATGGTTTGCATCTATTTCTATAACTGTAAGGGTGATATCATCGCCAATTTTTATAGATTCGGATATCTTCCTTGTAAGGACGAGCATTATATTTTTTTAGATTATCTTAAGAAATCAAATAACGATTGAGAAAGCTGTTTAACAGATGACTGCCTTAAAGCCTGGATAGCAGTTTCGCCCCTGGAAATGTCGCTTATTACCTTTGCCAAGTCCACATCTTCAGTCTCAGAGAGAACTGTTCTTAGGTTCAAGGTGCTGTCTTCATTATTTGCAATCTGGTTGTCAAGGCGGTTGAGTATCGCCCCTGCATAAGCCTGATGGTCTATTAAGTTGCTGAAAGCCCTTTCAAAAGGTCTGATCATTGCATGAATCCTTGTCACGTCGTTGCTATTCAGTGCATTGGTTAAGATGTCGCTCATCTGTATGATATTAGAGAAGCTAAAAGAATCCAGAACGGTTGTATTGTCAGTATCCCTGATTTCAACATTTATTGTTGTGCCTGTGCCGGGGATATAATGGATATACCTGCCGTCATTGAGGATGATTTGCTCCGCAGCCGCCATTGTATAACTGAATACATGCGACCCCGGAATATTGATGGGTACTGCCGCACCTTTGTCAATTAATACATTAATATACCCTTCATCACCCTGATAATTATAGATGGATGAATCAAAAGACTGAACATCAGTCCTGTAACCTGAAAACATATACCTGTCCCTAAATTTACTGTTCGCAAGTTTTAAGAGGTGGTCTCTTAACTGTCCGACCTCACTCCCGATAGCTCTTCTTCCAAGGGCATCCTGAGCCCCGGTCACACCTGCAAGCGTGAGTTCCTTAATCCGGTTTAGAGTGTCAGCTACAGATGATATGGTCATCTCTGTAAAGCTTAGATGAGAGACTGCCTCGTCAATATTTTTCATGTGTTGGGCGTTGAGATTGATATTTAATTTATAATCAAGAGCCCTGGTTATTCCAACGACATCATCAGAAGGCTTATTTATCTTTTTGCCCGTAGCGAGCATCTCATTGCTGTCCGACAAGCTCCTGAGATTTCTCTGGAGAGAACGGATAAATTGATCATATATCATGAATGATGTGACTCTCATAGATTTAATATGGTCTGCAATAATTCGTCTGTTACTTTTATCATTTTTGCAGAGGCTTCATATGCACGTTGAAACTTTATCATATTAACTGCCTCTTCATCCAATGAAACACCCGAGATTGACTCCCGTCTATTGGAGATTTCCATTAATAGATTTTCTTCAAATGAATAGCTGTCCCGTGAGGCGGAGGCAAATGATGCAACCTCAGAAACTATGCCTCTGTAATAATTTGCAAAGGTTAGGTTGCCGAGATTTCCTATTGGGTTCTGTGAGAGGGCTACAATCGCCTGAGCATTAACATTATTTGCTGGAAGTCCGGTATTGGTGGATGATGCCGCTATCCTTTTTGGGTCAGTTAGGACAACCTGAAAATTTCTGATTGCATTTGTTAAAGGGCTGACAAAGAATCTATCAGCAGGGGTAATAGCGCCTGTGATGGTTATGCTTATGCCTTCAAATGTAATAGGAGTCCCTGAACTGTATGAACCTGTAGCCGCGACGGTTCCAGTGCTTCTGTTTGTCACAAAGTAATTATTAGCCGCATCAAATGTGATATCATATTCATCGAGTGTCAATGTTGTATCGTCTGTTATGACTGCGGATGTGATATCAGCGCCAGCGGAAAAATCTCTATAAGAAAGACTGAGAGGTCCAAAAAAATCGTTTCCTGTGGATGCATCCAAACCGAAGCCCTGACGATGCTGGATATTAATTTCTTTAATCAGAGATGCTATGAGTCGGCGGAATTTAGTTTGTATGTCGTTTCTGATGTCCTGTCTTGCTTCCAGCAGACCGCTAACCCTGCCCTTTTCAATATATCCTGTTATGTTAAGTCCGTCAAGATATAAGTCCTTATCGCCGTTTTGATTGAGTCTGGTGGATAATTCATTTGCCCTTGTTTGATAGACAAGGTTTCTCATTCCCACCATTATAGTTATTGAGCCGAAATCGTCCTCATATGAAATAAAATCAACAAGCTCGCCTAATTCATTCATAAGAAGCTGACGCTTGTCCCTAAAGTCATTGGCGGTGCCGGTGCCTCCTGCCTCAATCTGCAATATTTTATCGTTTAGTGTGGCTATATCTGAGGCAATCTTATTTATCCTTGAAGCCAAATTATCCAATTCCTCGTTTATATAACGCACATTGTCCAATAAATCCTGCTCTATCTTTTTAGTTGAGTTAACAAGGGCATAAGCCCTCTGAAGCAAAACAACCCTCTGGGGCGAACTCTCTGGATTTGTAGCTACCTCGTGCCACGCATTGAAATAATCATTGAGCGATTTTGAGAGTCCATAGTCTTTTGCCTCATTGAATATTTGCTCAATCCTGCCATATGTTTCTTTAAGGGAATAGGATCTGCCGTAATTCTGGTGCTGGCTCAGGAGCTGTGATTGTATGAAGCTTTCATAAGACCTTCTAATCCCTAAAAAAATCACTCCTCTGCCCATCATCCCGCCTTTGCCCAGAACGGGTGTTGCGGTAGTAAGCAAGGCTTCCTGACGGCTGAATCCGGGCGTATTAATATTGGCAATATTATGGCTTACAACATTCAATGCCCTCATATTGGCATAGAGCGCCATCTTGCCGATATCGAGCATTCCAAGAATAGACAATTAGACCTCCCTTGAAATTATCCGAACTTTCTGGATGTTATTTGTGTCAAACCCGGCAGAATCAAGAAACCCAAGAGTATTTTTAAATAAATTGACCGAGCGGTCAATCAGAATCCTATTAAACTCATTAAGTTCTGTTATGTTCTGAAGCAGGGATATAATCTGAAGACGCATAGACTCGAAAGAATCATCCCCTGTATCCTGATAGAGCATGTTAAGATTAACCTCTCCGGATATGCCTTTTTGAACAGAATATTTTTTTAAAAGCCTTTTCCTCTCATCCTCGAGGAGTCTTAATCTTATCAAGATAGTATCTTTTTCCTTGGAGCAGACTTCAATCTCGGAATGATTCACATTGATAAGGCATATTTTCTCTCTCTGTAAAAGGCTCTGGAGCATACTATATGCAGTTATCTGTTCTGTCAGGATATCCTTTATGCAGTCGGTGACGGTCATATCTCATTCAGGATGCTCTCGGCTATTTTGGTAGGATTAATTTCGTAATTTCCCGACTCAATCGCCTTTTTGATTTCAGCAACTTTTTCTGCCCTGATATCAGGCATCTGGCTTAGCACAGACATAAGCTCCGCAATCTCTCTTGCTTTAGAAGATATGTCAACCCTGTCGGATGCGGAGGCTTTTGAAGCTTTTTGTGGAGCCTCCTTTGCCTCTTGCTTAACGACTTTCTGGACATTCTGGTTTAAATCCTGTAGTTGAGGCGGTTTGTTGTCATATATTTTCATCTTAACCCCCTTTAGAAGGTTTTTATTTTATTATCGGAATTTTATAAATATTTCTTTAATTTTATCAGAAATCAAGGCTTTTCGGAGGTCTTTTCAGTCTCCGCTTTAGACTGCTGGATATATTTCCCTCTATCAAAGCTCCTCATGAGCATCTCTTTAATGCCAAAACCTTTTTCAGCACATAGCTTTGCGAGCTCCATATCGAACAGACTCGTATAAATATCGCCTCCAAGCCCGCCTTTTAAGGATTGACCTGTAGTCTTTCTCATAGCCTTGATTAATTCGTATGCAAAAAGAGCCTCCATCTCTTTTGCGACAACTTTAATCGCTTCAGCGTCTTTCCTTCCCTTGAGGGATTCAAGGGGAATGGGATTTCCTGATGGCACATCAGAAACAGACATTTACATTATCTCCAGTTCAGCTTTTAAGGCGCCTGATTTCCTCATAACCTGAAGTATTGAAATCAGGTCTCTTGGAGTAACTCCAAGGGCGTTCAGCGCCTTGACTATCTCACCGAGCGTGACGCCTGAGACCTGCACAAGCGAAGCCTTTTCTTCCTTTACCTTTACTTCCTGCTTGGGAACTACTACTGTTTCAGCGCCTGGTGGGGCAAAGGGAGGCGGCTGGGAGACCTGAAATTCCGTTTTGACTTCTATCGTGAGGTTGCCATGAGCTATTGCAATAGGAGATATCTTCACATTATCGCCTATAACTATAGTCCCTGTCTTCTCATTTACAACCACCTTTGCAGGTAAATCCACAGACACATTTATTATCTCGACCTGAGATATAAAATCGGCAATCCTGTTGGTGTATGCAGGAGGTATTTTAATCCTTACGGAAGAAGGGTCTGTTGTAAAGGCAAGCTCTGACTGCATGGTTTCATTGATTTTCTTTGTGATTAGGCTGGCTGTAGTGAAGTCTGGCTTATGAAGGAAAAGCCTCAATTCACCATTACTCCCAAGGGTAAATGGCGGGTCTTTTTCTATAAGGGCGCCTTCGGGCACCCTTCCAGCTGTCGGATGGTTCTTTTGAACTTTGGCGCCGCCGCCTCCCCCTATAAAACCGCCTATTGAAACAGGTCCCTGCGCAAGGGCATATACGTTCCCATCCGCTGCCCTCAATGGCGCAATGAGCAGTGTTCCTCCTTGTAAACTTTTTGCGTCTCCGATAGTGGATACGAGCGCATCAATTCTCAATCCGGGTTTCGGAAAGGGGGGAAGTGTTGCCGTAACCATGACTGCTGCTGCATTTTTTGCTTTTATTTCATTAGGTTTTACTGCCAGCCCCATTCTCTGGAGCATATTGGCTATACTCTGCATCGTAGAAATTCCCTTGTCCCCTGTTCCTTCAAGCCCTACAACGAGCCCATATCCTATCAACTGGTTCTCTCTTACCCCTTCGAAATTTGCTATATCTTTTATTCTTTCTGCTTTTACTTCAGTGAATAGTGAATGATGGATAGTGAATAATAATAGAAAGAAAAATAAAATTTTTATAATGAAGTTCATGTTGAGGTTATTAGTCATACTTAATCTCGTTATCTAAAATGGCCAGACCCTGTCAATAAATCTTGCAAGCCAGCCTGGTCTTTGCTTGTCCTGAATAATGCCGTCTCCTACAAAGAACACCTCGGCATTTGCCACCTTGCTGCTCAAAACAGTATTATCAACCATTACATCTTCAGTTCTTATCATTCCTCTTAGAACGAGTATCTGTTTTTCATGATTTATTGTGATTTCCTTTCTTGACTCAATAACTAGATTGCCATTCGGCATAATCTCCACTACTGTAGCTGTAATAGTCCCTATCAATTTCCCTTCTCTATTGGTAGCTCCACTTCCCTGGAAGTCACTTTCCATAGAGCCTTTAACTGAAGGTTTAAAAGTATTGCCCTTACCGAAGAGATTAGTAAGATTAAAATCAAGAGGATAACCAAATATTGTATCAACTCCTGCGTCAACTTCGGACTTTCTGCCTGTTTTTGTATCAGCCTTCCCCGAACCGGCAATAGTCTCTATAACCCTGATGGTTACAAGGTCGTTGAGCCTTCTCGCCCTGTTATCTTCATAAAGGCTTGCCCTCTCAACCCAGAGAGAATTTGCAGAAGGCTTCTGCACCCTTTCTTCCTGATATACATATTTGGGAGGAGGCGGAGGCAGTTCCGGCGTGGTAGCGCATGAATTAAGGAATATCAAAACGCTCAAAGCAAGCAAAGATGGATATTGTATGCATTTCGCCAGCGAAGAGCTTGTGCCTATAATTCTAAAACTCAACTTTAACAGTGTTTTCATCTATGAGAACCCCTGAAATGATTTTTTTGGAGGCAGGATTGATAACCTTTGCCTGACTTCCCACATAGGCATTTGCCCTTATTTCACCTGTAGTTCTGATTGTAAACTTTGGAGATTCTACTATAAGAAAAACTGTTTGACCCTTTTTTACAAGAGTCCGGTCCTTAACCATTACATCTATTAGGGGCATATTGGCGTTTACGGAACGCTCAAGCTGTTTACCCACAGCATTTTCAAGTTTTGTTATTGCCCCTCTGGGGATTTTTGTTATTTCAAGCAATGTAGAATATACATCTGAATGCTCAAGATGATGCCCTTTTCTGAGAGGCTTGCTTGTTATTACTATCCAGTCGTATGCCTTAACATTGGCAGAGACTTGAATTTTTTTACCGTTTTCAAGTTGAAGTAAAAATGATGTTTTACCCGGAGGGGGCTTTTCTATCAATATCCTAGCAGGAATAGCCGAAATCGGCTCACTAACAGAGAGTTCTGTTATCTCAATCTCCGCCCATGGGTAATTTTTCTTAATATATGTTTTTAACATATTGGTCAGGTCATAAGATTCTGCAAAACAGTGAGGAAAAGAAAGCAGGGTAATCGCCGCTGCAATAATTATTGCACGACTAAGTTTGCTTGATATATTCGATATTCTTCTCATTTTGTTCGCCTTGCGCATACCTTAAAAACATTATCTCTTAAGATTATTAGCCATCTGTAGCATATCGTCAGAAGACTGCACCGCCTTAGAATTAATCTCGTAAGCCCTCTGACTTATAATCATGTTGACCATTTCCTGCACAACATTTACATTGCTTAATTCAACGAATCCCTGATTGATAGCGCCTAACCCTTCAGAAGCCGGATTAGCTGTAGTAGCTTCCCCTGATGATTCGGTTGCGATAAAGAGGTTTTTCCCTATAGGTTTCAAGCCTCCCGGATTGATGAAACGTGCAAGTTCGATCTGCCCCACTTCCACAGGCGTGACGCTTCCGGGTTGTAGCACAGAAATCTTTCCGTCTGAACTTACACTGATACTTAATGTGTCGGCAGGAATGGTGATTCCTGGTTCAATAGGATAGCCGTCAGAATTTACAATACGTCCCTCATTGTCCAATTTAAACGCACCTGACCTCGAATATCCTATTGTGCCGTCCGGCATGGAAATTTGAAAGAACCCTTCACCTTCTATAACGAGGTCAAGATTATTGCCGGTGTGAACAAAGTCTCCCTGTTCAAACATTTTCTGAACAGCAACGGGTTTGACTCCGAGACCGACCTGAATACCGGTAGGCACTTGAGCGCCTTCAGCTGATATTCCGCCCGGGGATTTCAAGCTTTGATATATAAGCTCCTGAAAATCAGCCCTGCTTTTTTTGTAGCCTACGGTATTGGCATTAGCAAGGTTATTGGCTATAACATCTATATTTAGCTTCTGTGCCTCCATCCCTGTTGCCGCCGTGAACAATGCCCTTATCATTTACAACCTCCCCATCTCATTATTTATCTTTGCAGCTGCCTCATCAAAGGTCTGTATCGCCTTTTGATATGTCTCATACTCCCTTAGCGCTTGAATCATCGTGACCATCTCTTTAATAACACTTACATTGGATGTCTCCAGATATCCCTGTTTTACCTCTCCATTTGCCTTTACGGCTTGCTCTGTCGAAAGGAAAATACTTTCGCCTGCCTTTGAAAGGCTTTGATTATTTGTGAAATCAACGATTTTTATAACATCCACTTCTACCTTATTAACGGATATAGAACCTGAAGGGCTAATCTCAACTGCGCCTTCAGGAAGCCTGATAGGTCCTTTATCACCCATAACCTTTATGCCGTTGTATGTGGTCAAGTATCCATCCTTGTCTCTTTTTAGATCGCCCCGTCTTGTATAGCGGTCCCCTTCAAGGGCTATAAAACCTTTACCTTCAATAGCAATGTCAAAGGTATTGTTAGTTTTAACAAGATTTCCTTCTGAAAAATCGGTAATTAGAGGGGAGTGATAGCTCATTGCTTTAAACTCAGGTTCTGGGCTCGCTAAATCTCGAGGCACAAGATAATCGTTAAAGGATACCTTGTCCCTTTTATATCCTGTGGTATCAGCATTTGCAAGGTTCTGGGAAATAATATCCATTTGCAATTGTCTGAGCACTGCCCCTGAGAGAGCGATGTATATACCTTTATTCATGAAATTAGTTAAAGCAATCTTAATGCCAGATAAGAGTGAGAAAAAAATAAAGGCATGGAATAGTAGATAGTGAAATTTTGCGCTGAGAAAAGGATAAGGGGGAAGGAATTGAGAAGGAGGAAGAATTTTCCTATCTGGAAAGATTTGCCTGACGATGCAGACTTTTTTTTCTTAAATTTAAAATTAACTCAGCTTCGCCTAACGGAATACCCAAGAGTTTAGAGATTTCTTCCAGCGTTAATCCTTTAGTCTTAAGATAGGTTATTTCATCGTATCTGTCAGCTTTGTTAATGGATGGCATTTTAAGAGATTCAGCTCTCTGAAGGAGTTTCTCGAGTATGGCTATTTTTTTATCTACTGTTATTTCCAATTCCCTCAATGTATTAATCTTTTCTTCAATTCTACCTATAATTATATCAGCTATCTCATTAGCCTCTGCGAGCTGGAAGGTCATGAGATTATTACACTTGTTTATGTTTGTATCCTTTAGCTTTATTAATTTATCGAACATTTTACACCCTTATATCTATCCTTCTGGATTCCCCGTCCTTTTGTTGTTTAAGTGGTTTTTGCTTTTTACTTTTACCACCACCCTGATTTTCTTCCCTTTTTACAATACGGGGAATTTCAAAAACCTTTTTTGCAGGCTCAATAGCCATAATGCTCCTTCTTAATAAGTCATTTTTTCAATTATATAGCGCTCTTTGAAAGTGCCGACTATTTCTTCTAATCGCGTTTCAGAGATACCAAGATTTTTTATCCATTTTTCAACACCAAGATTAATCTCCGGCATTGGTTTCATATACCCTACACCTAACCTTACACAGATAGCATCAGATAATGCTATCGTTCCAGCAAGAGCGGCATAATAGGGCTCAGGATATTCAAAGTTTTGAGTATCCGGACTGTGATGATTTAAGATTGCTTCGCATAAAGCATCAGGAAATCCCCATTTCTTGCCGAGCAGGTAGCCAGCTTCGGTGTGTTTAAACCCCAATACTTCCTCTTCTACATTTATTGAACGTAAGCTTGTTTCTTCAATCTTTTTAATAATCTCACCAAATTTTTTAGGAGAATTGTTATTTATCACCACTTTACCTATATCATGCAAAAGCCCTGCCACAACAGCTTCTTCTCTTTTAATAACTTCTACTTCCGATGCAACAATTCCAGCAGCGATAGATACACCAAGGCTATGTTCCCACAGGTTCTGTTCCGTCGGACCAAAATTTTATAAATTCCCCGGGTTGCTGCGGCGAGAACTATTAACCTTGTCACCTTCAAGCCCAATATTGAAAGGGCTTCTGTCAGTGTGTCAATATTTTGTCTCACCCCATAAAAAGAAGAATTGGCAATCTTTAATATCCTTGATGTCATCCCCTGATCAGCCATTATAGACTTCTGGAGGTCCTCCAGGGAAGTCGTGGGATTATCTATTAGTTGAATGATTTTCGCTGCTACAAATGGAACTGCTGGAAGATCCATCGTTTTTAAGATAATTTCTCTTGAGGTCATCTTAACCCTTCCTTGTAAAAGCCATTTTTTTGACAACTGATTAAATAAATTGAAAAAACTTGGTTAAAGTTTGTTTATATCCCAAAATTGGGGATAGAAAGGGTCATCGCGAGCAGAGCGAAGCAAACTTCTTTTTTCTGATAAGGTTGCAACGAACCCTGCGAGTTCTCGCAATGACCTGTAAATACGTTTATAGCTCTATCGCTATTTTGGAGGGTTATATATTACTCATTTTATCACAATTTCAACCCGGCATTGTAAAAAAAAAGAATAATTTAATATGAAAAAAATCTTTCAATATCAGTTCTTGCGGCATTGACTCTTTCTGAAATGAATCTTCTTTCCTCTTCTTTAATAGATAATTCAAGTAGTATAGCGCTCAATTCGTCTGTCCATACACCGTCATCCTCAATTTTCGGGCTGAATTGACGAGATAAGCCCTCTGAAAGGGCAATTATTGAAACTGCATGTTTGTATTCCTTTGCTTCTGAAGGTTTATGGTGATGTCTGACACAAAAAACTATTTCTTCAGGAATGCCGGCTTCCTCCAGAAACCAGGCGCCTGCTTCAGGATGCGTGCAGCCAAAGTTTTCTTTTTCAAAGGTCAACATATCTTCATTTAATGGTATCTGCAAGAATTTTTTGTGATCCAATCTATAAAAGATAATTCTACCGACATCATGCAGCAAACCTGATATGAACGCCTCCCTTGGACTCGTAATAAATACAACCTCTGAAAATGATGCTGCAATAAAACCTACCTCATAACTGTGAATCCACAGTCTTTTGATATTGAATGAACTTTGCGGGGGAAATATATTCATCACTGTCATTCCAAGGGCAATAGATTTCAGCCTATCAAACCCCATCAGCATAACAGCATGTCTTATGTCTCTTACTTGACCTGAGAGCCCAAAAAGGGGTGAATTAGCGACCTTCATGACCTTTTCAGCTAAAGCCTGGTCATGTGAGATCATATAATACAGATCCTCGGCTGATGACTTGTTAGAATTTACAATGGCAAGAATCTTTTTAAACAATACTGGTAATGTTGGCAAATCCCTTAACTCTTTGATAAAAGATTTTACATCATCTGCAGTTATCACATTAATTTTACCCCTTTATTAGGATATCTTTTAATTTAGATTTAAAATATCATTAATATTACTATCAAAATTGATGCTAAGTCTCTTTAGCCTTAAATGTATTAAGATCGTCACCTTTCGATTAAGATTAATTATAAATTAAAAAAACATAATTTAAAAGTAAATTTTTAAAAATAAAAGGGGAGATGGAGATAAAAAGTTTTCACAAAATCAGCAAGTTAGATAGAAAGGACTAATGAAGAATTGCTACATGGCACATTATATATAAAGAATCTTTATGGAATTTTAAGGAAAGGTATCGCATTAATTGGAAAAAGAAATGGGCTCCGGTGAGCCCATTTCTTTCTTTAATAAATGGTAGAGTATAAATTATTTAACAAAAGGATTTGCAAAGAAAGTAATAAGAATAACAACAAGGGCATAAATTGCCAAGGACTCGATCATTGCGAGACCGATGATCAAAGTTGTCATAATCTTGCCCGATACGCCAGGATTACGAGCTGTTCCCTCGGTTGCTCCTCTGATTCCATGACCCATTCCAACACCTGTGCCAAGAGCAGCCAGTCCAATACCAATAGCGCAGCCAAGCGTAGCCCAAGCATAGTAGTTGAGTTTGGCGTCACTCATAGCTTCTGCTGCAAGGGCAAAGGTTGCAAAAAGCATTGTGATTAAAAGAGAAAGCGCTAAAACTAAAAAAGATTTCTTCACTATATTTCCCTCCTTTCTTTAAAAAATTAATGTGCTTCTTCTACAGCACTCGCGAGATACAACGTCGTTAATAACATAAAAACATAAGCCTGAATAAAGCTTATCAGAGTGCCAAGCCCAAGTATTGCGACGGGGACTATGGCAGGTGCAAGGAAACCAAGAATTATTAATAGCATGTGCTTAGCCATCATATTACCAAAAAGTCGCACAGAGAGTGTAATAGGCCTGACTAAATGACCTATAATCTCCAGAAAAAACATGAAGATCATAAATGGTATGGCGGCGGGCCTCCTTATAGGGCCTAGAAAGTGTTTTATATAACCAGCGCCATGAACCTTAAAACCATAAAACTGATAAAGGATAAACACTGGCAACGCCATTGATGCAGTTGTGTTAATATTTGATGTGGGGGAGTCAAAGCCGGGGATCAAACCAAAAAGATTGCATGTGGCGATATAAAGAAAGATTGTCCCTAAAAGTGGGTAAAACTTCTCGCCATAATGATGCCCGATGTTGCTATTCGACGATGATAGAAAGAATTCGGCAAAGACCTCCATGAAGTTCTGAAGACCTTTGGGGACAAGGCTGAGCTTGCTTTTGACAGCGAGCGCTACACCGGTGAGAACGCCCATTGCAAGCCATGAATAAGAAACATAGGTGGGAACGCCTTTAATAACTGCGCCCAAGATAGTAGGTGATTCCACAATAAGCCTCCTTCCAAAAAAATTACAGTAGTTTAATGAAAATCAGAAAAAAAAGTCAAGACATTTACCCCTGGGGCGTCAAAAAACTCGATTGACAGAGCCAGCAAAATTATGATATCCTTCGTATTCATTCGCGGGTGTAGCTCAGCTGGTAGAGCACAACCTTGCCAAGGTTGGGGTCGCGGGTTCGAATCCCGTCGCCCGCTCCATAGAAAGGCATCTTTTGCTTGCCAAACCTTTTATTTGTTCATAAACGGCGGCGTACCCAAGTGGCTAAGGGAGAGGTCTGCAAAACCTCGATGCAGCGGTTCAAGTCCGCTCGCCGCCTCCACCTTCATTTATTTAATCTCCATTATCTCTGCATCCATGCTTTTAAGATTGACCAATCCGACTGTCGCCTTGCCGTATAACCAACTTCCAGCCTCGCCTGGATTAATCAGCAGAGTATTGCCTATTTTCTTTATTAAAGCTTTATGCGTGTGTCCAAAAATAACTATATCATAATGTCCACTTGCTGCTAATGCCTCTACCACATCAGGCTCGTGCATAATAACAATCTTCCTGTCATTCAAAGTCAATATATGAGGCTGGCGATGTATCTTGCTTTCATACACTCTGGACAAAAGGAGCTTGTCCCCGTCATTATTGCCAAAAATCCCTGTGAACCCTCCTCTAAATTCCATTAGGATTTTAGCCGTAAAGGGTGATGTGAAATCTCCTGCGTGTATAATATGCTCAACACCGTGCTTCACAAAAATATCAAATGCCTTTTTGAGATTATTAAGATTGTCATGGGTATCCGAAATTATACCTAAGATCATAAATCCCCCTATCTTTTATATAAAAGAATGTCTCAAGTCCATTCATCTTTACTGTAGAATCTGTCACAGCATCAATGTCACCAGCCATTAATATATCACCCTTTTCAGAGTCTTTAAATTCTATCCCGCCTTTCAGGGGTTTTCATGACATCTTGCATAATATTAGACTAAATGCATAATTGCAAGCCAGCCCCGGATTATCAGGTTACCTGATTACCTCCATTACATAAAAGCTTTTTAAAAAAATCACTTGTCATACCTCATGCCGCCCAGCAATCTCCGGTTATCACCCTCCTTAATCCACCTATGGATTATCCTTGATGATTGTATTTTTTCAATTCCTGCCGCATCGGTGCAATTTACGTTAAGCGTATATTGAGTCACACCGATATTCCCCAATATCTGGATTCCTGCCCGTTCAATCTTTAAGTTGCATGAAGCCTGGTTCGGCATTAATTCTTCATGAAAAGGGCGTTTTCTTGTTTGTTGATTGGTTGTTGCAGGGCACCCGGCCACCCGATGAACTGATCATGAACCATTTTAAGCACCTCTTCATAATTCGTTTTATAGAGTATGCCTCTTCTAGCGCCCAGATTTCCTCTTCGATCATACTCCTTTGCTTACCCGATAGGGACTTTTTTGGATGAGGCTACAAACAGGATGTAAATATAAAAACCACTATGACCGCCGATATAAAAACCATGCATTTCATCTGATAAACCTCGCCTTTTTTATTCTATCCCATATTTTACACCAAAAAGCCAACAACATTTTTTCATAGGTATCCACAGAATTCATTAAAATTAAAAGCTGACAAAACAGACCTTCAGAAAATCTGAAATATCTATACTTGGGATAGAGACCTTAACAGTAAACAACAATAGTGCTTGAATACTTGCGTTAGTAAATAGCTGGAGACCCTTTATTTCATAAAACAAAACGAAATTTTCAGGAAAGTTCCCGAGAAAGACAATATCTGGAGTGTCCCGAGTTTTTTATATCTCGAACAACTAGCCCTCTGAAATAAAGGAGGCAATCATAATCATAGAATTAGCAACCATAGCCAATCTAAAAGGACAGTTATCAAAATACTCAGGAATCATCTCAAAGCACAGGTGTCTAAAATAATTTTCAAGCGGGGATATGAAACGATCTCTTTGCCAGAGAACTATTTTCGTTCATGGGTAAGCCTTTGTGGGACTTCATATTAATTTT
>Ga0209721_1001276_pt1:5000-19134 | contig 19134 bp, 14 predicted proteins | sample TshhotsprinmetaG_FD_184139 | JGI IMG/M metagenome (GOLD analysis project Ga0209721, IMG submission 184139) | Hot spring microbial communities from South Africa to study Microbial Dark Matter (Phase II) - Tshipise hot spring metaG (SPAdes)... | ecosystem: Environmental > Aquatic >... | reverse complement strand
AAAAACTAAAAGAGGATAAAAAGTAAAAAAGAATTAGTGAGTAATTGAGTAATGATTTTTTCATAAAGTTACCTTGAAATTATGATATTTATATGAACTTAATTTTCCTAATGCAAACTAATGAATATTCAAAAAATTATTTAGCCCATATTTTTTACAGATTCTTATATCCTGAGCAATTCAATAAATTCATTTTCTAAAGACTGGCATTTGTCTTTAGCATACCAAGAGTGAATTTCCTTTATAATATCCTCTTTAGCTAAACCTTGCTCTTTTAAGTTATCGAAATATTCCTGTGCTTTTTTAGGTCGTGGACCCCAGATAAAAATTTCATTTAGTTGTTCATCGAATGCAATTAACTTTGGGATGCTTCTTTTTCCATCGGTCAGATACATATCCATCAAATCCAGATTTGAATCTCGTAAAACAATTTTTAATTCGATTTTATTATTTAAAGAAGCAATTTTAGCTATAGCTGGAAGATTCTGTGCAGAATCACCACACCAATCTTCAGTGATAACAAGCCAGATTTGTCTTTCAGAACTTGTAATTACATTTTTTATTTCTTCAGAAGGGAAATAAGTCTTTTCAACTCGACTCACTCGTGCAAGATTCAGTTTCCTGTATTCAAGAAGATTTTTTTCATCTTCATTTAATTCTTTCATTTGAAATGAAGCTACAATTTGCTCTGAGTGAACCTTAAATTCTTCGTAGTTTAATGACGAAGAAATTTTTTCATTTATTGTTGTCTTTTTATCCATAGATGTTCCATTATTTTTGTTAGATATTTTCAACAAATATAGATTATCGTTCAATCAGATTTTGAACTTTTTTTATTCTCATTTCATTTAATTTTTATGAAAAAGATGAATACAGAAATAAAATATTTTAAACCAGCTGAAGCAAAAAGAACTTTACCTCTTGTTAAAAAGATTGTCTCGGATATTTTGCTAACAGCTAAAGAAATAAAATTACTTGCAGAAGAGATTGATGGAGAGTCTGAAAGCGATCCTCGATTTGTTAAACTTGTGAACAGATTAAACTCTTTCCTTCGTGAGTTAGAAGAGATAGGTTGTTTTTTCAAAGATCCAAATTTTTCTGTCGGATTAATTGACTTCCCTTCAATTATAGATAACAAAGAAGTTTATTTATGTTGGCGAAGTGATGAAGAAGATATTTTGTATTATCACGATATTAACGAAGGATATCAGGGCAGGAAATTAATCCCACCCGAATACTTTTCAGATTATTTTATTTTGAGAGAATAAGTTCTTTCTCAATTGCAGCACTTTTCTTGGAGTGAGCGTCAGTAACTGTGAAGATAATTTTATAGTTTCCTTCCTTGTAAGTGGAATCAAGTTCAAATTGAGCTTCCAAACCAATGTCTCTGAGTTTTTCATTACTTTTTTGTGAATGTGCATAAGAAAATTTTGCTTTTTCTTCAGTGCCATCTGGTTTTATTAAATCAATAACTAAAGACAAATTATATAAATATTCATCTGTCTCTTTATCTTTCATTGGTAAAACACCCTTGACTCGCGCGGTTGCATTCACTTCCCAGGTATTACCCAAATCGTAAGCGAAAGTCTCAGCACTAAATGCTTCAAGATTTTCCTCTTTTTTTCCGCAGCTGATTAAAAGTAATAATAGTGGAACAACAACAAAAAGTTTTTTCATATTATAAACTCCTTTGAATTTATTCTCCTTGTGCTTTTGAATAGCCAAGTTCATTATCAAATAGCTGTAATTTTTCGATGTGCATCCATTTAATTCCAAATACAGAAACTTCACGAATAAGATTGAAAATCTCATCATCACCAATGTTAATATAATTATCATTCTCATCCACTGCTACATATCTGCATCTATGATGATCAACAAGCCAGATATCTGGTTTGGGACCGGGATACACTTTTGTCCCTCGATTGGAAATCATTTTCAATTTTAATTTACCAACTTGTTCAGGCATTTGGGGAACACCAGTTGGATTCTCAACAAAAATATCAACTCCGTGACAGTCTTCAACAACATCTTTATGAGTTTTTAATAATTCACTTTTAATTCTAAGTGGTTGAGGTTCAATGAATTCATCTTCAGAAGGTGATTCTAAATTCTTAACAATTCCCAGAACAAAATCTTGAGTGTTTGCAGAGCCACCTAAGTCACGAGTTTTAATTCCATCTTTCAAAGTTTGAATCAAAGCATTTTCAATTCTTTGTTTCGTTTTATGGAGTCCGATATGTTGAAGCATTTGAAAAGACGAAAGTAGAAGAGCAGTTGGATTAGCAATTCCCTGACCAGCGATATCAGGAGCAGAGCCGTGAACCGCTTCAAAAATTGCAACTGAATCTCCGATGTTTCCGCCGGGAGCAACTCCTAATCCACCAACTAAACCAGCACACAAATCACTTACTATATCTCCATAAAGATTAGGAAGTACTAACACATCAAATCTTTCAGGATTTGTAACGAGTTGCATACACGTATTATCCACTATCAAATCAGATGATTGAATTTCAGGATAATCCTGTGCAACTTCATAAAAGCATTTTAAAAATAAACCATCAGTTATTTTATGGATGTTGGCTTTATGTACTGCTAAAACTTTTTTCCTTCTATAAAGCTTAGCCATCTCGAAAGCATATTTTGCAATACGGATTGAACCGGGACGAGTTATCAGTTTCAAACATTGAGCAACATCCGCAGTTTGATGATGTTCAATTCCTCCATAAGTGTCTTCAATGTTTTCACGGATAATAATTAAATCTATATTATCGAATCTTGTTCTAACACCGGGAAGAGATTTTGCAGGTCGAACATTAGCATATAATTCAAGAGCTTTTCTCAAAGTAACATTTACAGACTTATGCCCCGAGCCAACCGGAGTTGTAGTCGGTCCTTTCAAAGCAACCTGATAAGTTTTGATTGCTTCGAGTGTATCTTCAGGAATTCCATTAGGAGCGATTTCGACTGCATTTAATCCGGCTTGTTTTTCGAGCCATTCAATTGGAACTTTAGCTGCATCAAAAATCTGTACAACTGCATCGGCAATTTCGGGACCAATTCCATCGCCTTTTATTAAAACAACTTTGAACATAAAAATATCTGGTTATTTTTTTAAGTTTTTTACTACCACAACTTCAAAGAAAGAATATCGTTATAAAGAATAAATGCCATCAGTAGAAGAAGTAGTGCCATTCCGACTTTCTGAATTCCGAGTTTGACCTTTAGCGGAATTTCTCTTTTGATTATTCCTTCAATTAAAATCATTACTAAATGTCCGCCATCGAGAACCGGGAAAGGCATAATGTTCAAAATGGCTAAACTCAAACTCAGTAAAGCCAAGAAGTAAAGAAAACTCGAGAATCCACTGTCAGCAGATTTTGCAGCGAACTGAGCTATTTTGATTGGTCCGCCAAATGCTTTTTTGAATTCTACATTTCCTGAGAAAACTTTACCGAGCATATTGAAAGTAAGATTTGTCATTCTAACAATATCGAGCCAGCCGTAATAGAACGATTCAAAAAATCCATAAGTAACGTATTCAACTTCGCCGGTGAATGCTACTGAAAGTGCAACTCCAATTTTTCCTTCTTCATTTGGAATTACAGCAATCTCAATTGTGTCTTTATCTCTTAATAAAGTTACATTTATGTTACTACCCTTATTTGCTGAGACTATTTCAGTTACATCCTTAGGTACAAAGACGAATTTATCATTAACAGCAAAGAAAATATCGCCAGACTTAAAACCCGCCTTTTCAGCAGGCGAATCTTTCATCACTTCACCTATTGCTGGTCTTATTCCTTCGGGAATTAAGAAAAGTCTCTGAGTTTCATCTTCAGGTACATTTTTGCGAGGAATATTCATTTCTGTAATTGAACCGTTTCTTTCAATTTTTAATCGTAAATCTTCACCTAATGTGTTGATAAAAATTTCAGTTCGAAGTTCTTCCCAATTATTGACTGCATTTCCATTTACTGAAAGAATTTTATCTCCTCGCTTGAATCCGAGAGAATCAGCTATTGAATTTTTTTCTACAAAACCAATTGTTGTTGTTTTGGTTGAAGGTTTACCTTGAAAGAAATTTGCACCCCAGAAGATTAGCCATGCAAGTAACAGATTCATCAATACACCTGCAGTAATTACAAACACTTTTGCCCACAAAGGTTTAGCTCTGAATTCGTAAGGTTGTGGTTCGGAAGCGAGATTATTTGTATCTAAACTTTCATCCACCATTCCAGTGATTTTAACATATCCACCAAGCGGAAGCAAGCAAAGTCTGTAATCTGTATTTCCTTCGCCATCGAAATCTTTAGGTAATTCACCAAATGAGAATCCGGTTTTCTTATTCCAACCAAATAGTCTTTTGCCAAAACCAATAGCAAAAATTTCTGCTCGCATTCCGGATAATTTTGCTGCAGCAAAGTGTCCGAATTGTGAATAAAAACCAGAATACCAATCGTAATTGCGAAATAGATGATATAGTCCATTAAATAAAAGTCTCCTTTTTCTAAATTTATTTTTACAAGACTAATGATTTAATATAATCACGAGTTTTTCTATCATATTCGACGATTTGTTCGAAATTTGGATTCGAATTGAACTCGATTTTCTCAAGTGCTTGTCTGTTCAGCTTTGAAATGTCAGAGAATTTAATCTCTTTTCTTAGAAATTTTTCAACTGCAATTTCATTTGCGGCATTCAAGATACAAGGTGAGTTACCACCTTTTTTCAATACCTGATAAGCTAAATCAAGACATTCAAATTTATCAAAATCTGGTTCAAAAAAGGAAAATGAATTGATAAGCGGTAAGTCAGTTCTTTGAAATCTATTTTCAAATCTTTCAGGAAAACTTAAAGCATATTGAATTGGAAGTTTCATATCTGGCAAGCCCAACTGAGCTTTAATTGAACCATCCACAAACTGAACCATTGAATGAATGATTGATTGAGGATGAATAACCACTTCAATTTTTTCTGCAGGTAATCCGAATAACCAATGAGCTTCAATTACTTCAAGACCTTTGTTCATCATCGTCGCAGAATCAATAGTGATTTTACTGCCCATTTTCCAATTTGGATGATTCAATGCTTCATCAACAGTTGCATTTTCAAAAAATGATTTATCTTTATTAAGAAAAGGTCCGCCTGATGCAGTGAGAATTATTTTCTCAACTTCTTTGAGATTTTCACCGACAAGACATTGATAAATTGCAGAATGTTCAGAATCAACAGGAATTATTTCAGCATTATTCTCAGCAACAAGGCGTGTAACAATTTCTCCGGCAACTACTAAGGTTTCTTTGTTTGCAAGAGCAATTCGTTTTCCTCTTTTAATTGCTTCGATTGTTGGAATTAATCCAGAAAATCCGACCATCGCACCAATCAAAATATCGTAATTAGCTCGAGACGCAGCTTGTAAAATTCCTTCTTCGCCAGCTAATATTTCGATAGAGCCATTAAGTTTTTTGGATAACTCTTTTGCTTTGGATTCATCTTTTACTGAAACAAAATTCGGCTTAAACTCTTTAATCTGTTCTTCAAGTAATTCAATTTTGGAATTTGTGGTTAATCCTTCAACAGAAAATTTATCAGGCAAATCTCTGATGACATTCAAAGCATTAACACCAATCGAGCCAGTTGAACCAAGAATTAATACTCTTTTCATATTAAGTAAGTTGTTGTAAACTCATTTAGAAAAACACGCTCTTCAATTAATATTCAAAATTGTAAATTGTGTGTGCAAATTAAAACATTTTGAATGAATATTAGGTTCTAAAATGAATACAAAGATTACAGAGCTATTAAAAATCAAATATCCGATTATTCAAGCGGGAATGGTTTGGGTTTCGGGCTGGAAATTGGCTTCGGCTGTTTCAAATTGTGGTGGACTTGGTTTAATCGGCTCAGGTTCTATGAAACCAGATTTGCTACGTGAACACATTCAAAAATGCAAACAGGCAACCAAAAATCCTTTCGGAGTTAATATTCCATTGCTCCGTGGCGATGCTGATGAATTGGTAAAAGTAACACTTGAAGAAGAAGTCAAAATTGTTTTTACATCAGCTGGACATCCGAAAAAATATTCGCAACTACTTAAAGAAAATGGTGTGAAGTTAATTCACGTTGTACCGAGTGTAAAATTTGCTTTGAAAGCTCAAGAAGCTGGTTGTGATGCAGTAGTCGGCGAAGGAGTTGAAGCTGGCGGACATAATGGTGCTGATGAGATTACTACATTCGCACTTATTCCACAGTTAGTTGATGCACTTGAAATTCCAGTAATCGCAGCAGGCGGAATTGCTGATGGCAGAGGAATTTTAGCTGCACTTTCACTTGGTGCTTCAGGAGTTCAAATCGGAACGAGATTCGCTGCTACAGTTGAATCTTCTGCTCACGAGAATTACAAAAGAAGAATAGTTGAAGCAAAGGATAACGATACTGTTCTCGCTTTTGCTAAAATCGGATTGATGAGAATGCTTAAAAATGAATTTGCTAATAAAGCAATTCAGGCTGAAAGAGAAGGTTGGAGCGAAGAAAAATTAAAAGAACTTCTCGCTTCAAAAAGAGAAAGATTAGGCATCTTTGAAGGCGATGAAGTTGAAGGAGCAATGGAAGCCGGACAAGGTTCAGGATTGATTAAAGATATTCCAACAGTTGAAGTCCTTTTCAAAAGATTGTTGACTGAATATAAATCTGCTTTGGATAGAATAAATAGTTTTGAAGTATGATTTTAGAGAGAGAAAAAATTATTTTATCAACTCAGCAGGAACGAATGATAATTAGCGGCTGGGGAGAAGAAGTAATTTCAAACACAACAGTTGAAAAAATTACTTACTTATCAGATGGACTGAAAGTGAAAGGATATATTGCCTATCCAAATGATGAATCACAAAAATATCCTTGTATTATTTGGTGCAGAGGCGGATTGGGAAATGCTGGTGCGATTGATAAATTCACTGCACGAGGAATTTTCGGACAAATTGCAAGTTGGGGTTATTGTGTTTTTGCCTCACAATATCGTGGAAATGATGGAGGAGAAGGTCACGATGATTTCGGCGGAGATGACTTGAACGATGTTCTAAATTTAATTCCACTTGCAGATGAATTTTCAATTGCCGATAATTCAAGATGGGGAATTGAAGGCTGGTCTCGTGGCGGAATGATGACCTATCTGACTTTAACAAAAACAGATATTTTCAAATGTGCTACCGTTATCGGTGGGATTGCAAATCTCAGATGCAACTCACTCGAAAGTAAATTTATGAGAAGACTTTATGAACATACTTTGGGCAGATACGATACTGATGAATTTTATTCAAGATGTGAAACAAGATCAATCATTAATTTTCCTGAGAAACTTTCAGCAAAAACTCCAATTTTGATTTTACACGGAAATGCTGATGACAGAGTTTTACCGCACGATTCAATTGATTTGAGTTACAAACTACTCGAACTTAAAAGGGATTTCAGACTTGTAATGATGGAAAACGGTGATCACTTTCTGAAGAACCAAAGAAAAGAAGCAGATAGATTACGGAAAGATTGGTTTGATAAATGGCTGAAATACTAAAGATGAATTTTAAACTTTTTTCAGAATCAATCTCGGAAAGGTAAAATAATTTGCCTTACAATTAATAATGTAGAATTGAAGCTTGTATCAACCGATTAGAATTAACCATCTATCACTTCAAAAAACCACTGATTTAATTTTGTGTATAGTCAAATAATTAAAACATCTATGTTTATTAAGAATTTATTTTTACAATATGAAAATCAAAAAGTTAAGCAGAAATAAAGTTTACTGGATTTTACAAATAAGTGGTTGGGGAACTTACTTTGTTCTGAATTATCTGTTCCTTACTTCTATGAAGGAATTCAAGTTATATCAACTTGTAAATATGGTTTTATTTAGTTTGCTCGGTTTGATTTTTACACATCTTTTCAGGAAAATCATTCACAAATACAAATGGAAAAATCTTTTAATACAAAGTCTATTTCCAAAAGTTGTGCTATCAAATATAATTCAAGGTGTTTCGTTAGTACTTATTGTTATAGCTGTTGATTTGTTGATTGCTCCCGAATCAGCAAAGAAGTATAATCTGGTTACCATTGCTTTTTTCACATTGAATTCGACAATTCTTTTTTTTATGTGGGCTTTGGTTTACTTCGCTGTGCATTTTTTTGAAAATTACAAAAAAGCCGAAATAGAAGCACTGATATTTGAGTCTGCTGTTAAAGATTTTGAATTAAAGTCACTCAAATCACAATTGAATCCTCATTTTATTTTCAATGCGATGAACAGCATCAGAGCACTGATTGAAGAAAATCCACAACGAGCCAAAGAGGCAGTTACAAAATTATCAAACATAATGAGATACACTCTGAAAATTGAGAGAACCGAAATAGTCCCTCTTTCAGAAGAGATTGAAACAATAAAAGATTATCTTGATTTAGAAAAAATCAGATTTGAAGAAAGACTTGACTATGAAATTAATATTGATAAAAAATCCGAACGAATTGAAATTCCTCCAATGATGATTCAAACTTTGGTTGAGAACGGAATAAAACACGGAATTTCAAAAATTACATCAGGCGGTAAGATTAAAATCGAGACAAAAATATTTAATGGTTTTATGTTTATAGATATTTTCAATCCGGGAAGAATTGATGAATTTTCTCTCAGAAATTCAAAAGGATTTGGAGTAAGCAATACCAAACAAAGATTGAATCTGATTTATGGAGATAAAGCTAATTTCAAAATCCAAAACACAGAAGAAAATCTCGTTCACACACAATTAAAAATTCCTTTAGGAGAATAAAAAATGAAAACAATAATAATTGATGATGAAAGATTGGCAAGAACAGAACTAAAACGTTTACTCGAACCATTCAAAGAGATTGAAGTAGTTGCTGAAGCTGTAAATGTTGATGATGCAGTTGAAAAAATCAGTCAGTTCGAACCGGAATTAATTTTTCTTGATATTCAGATGCCAGGTAAATCAGGGTTTGATCTTTTAGAGATATTAGACAAAGCCCCGAAAGTTATTTTTACAACAGCATATGATGAATACGCACTAAAAGCATTTGAATACAATGCTCTTGATTATTTACTAAAACCAATTGAACCAAAACGATTGGAAGAATCCGTAAGAAAACTAATTGAAGGCAGTAAAAGAATAATTCAAGCTTCATCTGAAACAAAACAAATTTTATCTTCTGATGATCAGGTTTTTGTTAAAGATGGAGAAAAATGCTGGTTCGTTAAATTGGAAAAGATCAGATTGTTTGAATCAGAAGGAAATTATGTTAGATTATTCTTTGATGAACATAAACCACTAATTCTCCGAACACTCAATTATCTCGATGAAAGATTAGATCAGAAAACGTTTTTCAGAGCAAACAGAAAACACATCATTAATCTAAAATGGGTTGAGAGCATCGAACCCTGGTTGAATGGCGGATTACTTGTAAAACTTAAGGGCGGTCAAAAAGTAGAAGTTTCCAGAAGACAATCGGTTAAATTTAAGGAGATGCTTAGTCTTTAAGAGTTTTTCATAATCTTTGAAACACCTTAAGCAAAAAAATCAATTTGGTATTGTTAGAGTAATCGCTAAAGAAACTAAATTATCTGTTACTATGTTTAATTCATGGTTTTAAACTTAACCGTGAACTCTTTTGTCTAACTCAAAAATTTTGGATTTATTGATATGAAAAAACATTTTTTATCTGTTCTTTTTGTTTTTTTTATTCTTACTACTCTCGTTTTTACGCAAGAGAGAAATTTTAATCGGCAGAATATGCAAAATGCCAATCTCAGAGGATCAATCTCAGGACAAATAATTGATGCACAAACTAAACAAAAAATAGAATATTGCAACGTTGTCCTTCTTCGATTTAGAGATTCAAGTATGGCTGGAGGAACAATTACCAACAAAGAAGGAAAATTTGTGCTCGATAATGTTACTCCCGGATTTTATAGATTGAGAGCTTCATATATCGGTTATGAAACCCGCACGATTGACTCAATAAGAGTCTTCCCACAAAATCTTAATATTGATTTAGGAGTTATAACCCTTGATGAAAAATCTATTGATTTAAGTAATGTAGTAGTTGTTGGCGAAAAGGAAGTTATAATCAATAATCTTGATAAGAAAGTAATCAATGTTGAGAAAGATTTAACCACAGTTGGTGGAAACGCAGTGGATGTAGTTCAGAATATTCCTTCAGTAACCGTTGATGCTGATGGAAATGTAAGTTATCGAGGGAATCAGAATATAAGAATTTTAATTGATGGCAAGCCAAGTGAACTTTTAGGATTAGGTACCGGCGATGTTTTGTCTAATATTCCAGCAAGTCAGATTGAATCTGTTGAATTGGTTACTAATCCTTCTGCAAGATATGATCCGGAAGGAACAGGTGGAATTCTAAATATTATCCTCAAAAAGAAAAGAGAAGGTGGTGTCAATGGAAATATCAGTTTGACTGGTGGAACCGGAGACAAATTCAATGGTTCATTAAATCTGAATTATAGAATTTCCTCATTAAACTTTTTTGCTTCGATTGATTCAAGAACTAATAATACTGAAAATAGTGGAAATTCTTTCAGGGAGAATTTGCTCGGTGGAATTAATGCTTTTCTTGATCAGGTAAGCAATGGAGAATTTAGTCAATATGGTAATAATTTTAATGCCGGATTAGATTATCTTATAGATGATTTTAATACATTAACATTTTCATCCCGATACAGACAGGGCGGATTCGATAATGCAAGCTTTGTCGAAAATAAAACGTTCAATTCAAGTCAGATTATGACAAGATATTTTGAAAGAGAAAGTGATAATGATCGAAGAATGAGAGCTTTGCAGAATACATTAAGTTACAGAAGAACCTTTACTAACAAAGGTGCAGAGCTAACTGCTGATATCATGCTTGGCAATTTCAGAATGAACAGAGATGAAAAATTTAATCAGACTAACTTTGACTTAAATATGAATCCTCTCCCTAATCCATTACTTCAAAAAGGATTATCGAACAATAATAATATTCAATGGACTATTCAATCAAATTATATAAATCCAACAGTAGAATTCGGAAGAATTGAAACAGGATTTAAGATCACATTGCGAAATTTCAAATCGAACAATGACTATCTTAATTATGATTATAATACTGGCAGCTGGCTCTCTGATATGACAAGAAAAACGAATTTTGACTTCAAAGAAAATATTTATGCAGTTTATGGAATTTATTCAAATAACTATGAAAAATTTCAATATCAGATTGGATTAAGAGCTGAGCAGGCAGATGTAAGTGGCTTCGAGAAAAATACTGCTGTCGGATTTAACAAAAATTATTTTTCAGTTTATCCGACAATTCATCTTGTTCAGGGATTACCAGATTTTCAGGAATTACAGCTTAGTTACAGTCGTAGAGTTGAACGACCCCACAACAGAATATTAAATCCATATGTTGATCGCTCGGATTCACTTAGTATTAGCTATGGCAATCCTGAGTTAGATCCTGAATATATTAATTCTCTCGAACTTGGTTACTCAAAATTGTTTGATAAAACAGCTTTAACTTCATCATTGTTTTACAGATACACTCAGGACGCAATTACTAATTATACTTTTATCAGACCTGATGGTATTACTGAAACAACGTGGAGAAATCTTGCTAAACGGCTTTCTTATGGATTAGAATTAACTCTTAGTTCGCCTATTTTTGATTGGTTGAGAACAAATACGAGTTTTACATATTTTAAGAATGAATTTGATGGTTTGGATTTCTATAATTCATCAAACAGTTGGATAGGTAAATTGAATCTAACTTATATGCCTGCTCGTGATTTCAATTTTCAGGTAAACCTGAATTACGAAGGACCTAATTTTATGGGTCAGACAAAATCGAAAGAGCAGTTTTCAACAGACATTGCAATGAAAAAAGATTTTCTTAACGGACAGCTTTCAGTACTATTTCGATTAAGTGATGTTTTCAATACAAGGAAATGGGAATCAGAAACAACTGGAGTAAATTTCTTCACTACTTCATACAGAAAAATGGAATCAAGAGTTGCATATATAGGAATTACATATAGACTAAGTACTGCAAATAATAATCGTGAAAGAGAGCACCGACCTAGAGAAGACAGCAATATGGATGAGTTTTAATAAATAAAAAGGGTTTATAAAAATTTTAAAGTTATCAGTATTAACAGGTAATGACTGATGATTTGAATGAAAATTACGGTTCGTTTTACAAGCTAATTAAAAGATCTTTTGAATTTGAAATTATTGAAATCTAAAATTGTTTCAGTAAATGATTTTAACCATATTGGATTAAATCATCGGGAAGAATAAATCTAACCTCTTCTTGTTAGTAGTGAGATAATTAAATAATTGCCTTACATATGAATAATGAATTTCTTTTATAAGAATCAATTAAAACAATAAATTTTACTCAAAACACTTTAGAACATTTTATAAGAAATTATCTCTGATAAAAATTAAAAATTCACATAATTAAGAAAATAAGGTAACATCTTTCTCCATGTTGGCCAATCGTGTGGCATATCATAGCCCCATAAATCAAGCCAATGCCTTATGCCTTTTGAATTCAAAATGTTCGAAAGTTTAATTGATGCATCGGGATCTTCATAACTTCCTTGACCGGTAGCAATTATAATTTTTCCTCTGCGAGCGTGATTAAGCATATATTCGTCATGCCAATTAGGCAAATAGTCAACTGGTGAATTGAAATAAACATTATCGTCATAATATCCTTTTGTGTAGGACTTCAAATCATAACTACCACTCATTGCGATAGTACCTGAAAAAATATCAGGCCTTCTGAAAAAAGAATTTGCCGCGTGCAATGCTCCAAGAGATGCTCCTGTTGTAACTATAGGCACTAGTCCTTTACAATGGCTGTGAATGAATGGAACTACTTCTTCAATTATGTATCTATTATATTGTTGATGTCTGATTGCTTTATGAGCAGGATTCATATGGTTATTTAACCAACTCTCATTATTTATACTGTTGATTGAAAATGCTTTAAGCTTTCCCTGATCTAAAAAGGTTCCAATAGTATCAATCAATTTGAATCTCTCATACTCTAAATAATCAGCTGCCGCAGTTGGAAACATAAGTAAGGCGTAACCATAATGCCCATAAACAACGATTTCCATTTCCTTGTTAAGATTAGGGCTGTACCATTTGTGAATTTCTCTGCTCATTATTCTCCTCTATTTATTTCAGCTAATTTGATTTTTACTTCCAAAAAAGAATAAAAGTGGACGTTCTAATCTTTTAGCCCACTCTCCCTCATTGTGTTCAGCATTTGGTGCATAAAAATAATCAATATCTGATCCAATTACATATCCTTTTTGCGTCAGAAGACAAAACATTTTTTGTCCTCTTATCAAGCCATCCTCACCATGATCGATATAAAACTTTACAGGAATTTTTTCGCCGGAATATTCAGACACTAGTTTAATGACCTTGTCATTATTGTAATAAAAAGAACTTGACATACAACCAGCCATTGAAAAAATTTCAGAGAAATACCAACCTGCATAGAAAGAAATCAATCCTCCCATAGATGAACCCATTATTGCGGTATTTTCTCTGCCTGTTAATGTTCTGTAATTTGAATCAATGTATGGTTTGAGATTATTTACAATTCCTTTAAGATAATTACAACCCTTACTTGAATAATCATATTCATCCAATCTATCAGGAGTATTATAAATTCCAACAACAATCAAATCCTCAATTTTGCCTAATCTTGATAACTTTGAAACTGTCTCTGAAACCTTCCAATGTTTACCCGCATAAGAAGTATTCGGATCAAAAAGGTTTTGACCGTCATGCATATATAATACATTATATCTTGTATTCAACTTCCTTTTTGAATTATAATCTTTAGGTAACCATACCAAAATTTTCCTAGGTAATAACTCAAACCCTAAATAAAAATCTTCTATTATTTCAAGGGTGCCGATAATTTCAAATTTTTCTGTCGATTTTTTTTGATCGGAGATAAGATTTTTAACTAACATTTACTAAAAACTATTGTGAATGATTGTCAAAAATATTCAAGTTATAACTTAATTTAAGAAAAAATTTTT
>Ga0209721_1001276_pt1:0-2500 | contig 19134 bp, 14 predicted proteins | sample TshhotsprinmetaG_FD_184139 | JGI IMG/M metagenome (GOLD analysis project Ga0209721, IMG submission 184139) | Hot spring microbial communities from South Africa to study Microbial Dark Matter (Phase II) - Tshipise hot spring metaG (SPAdes)... | ecosystem: Environmental > Aquatic > Thermal... | reverse complement strand
GAAAGCAAAGCGATTTCCCTAGTAGTGGCGAGCGAAAAGGAAACAGCCTAAACCGTCTAACGTGTTCAAAGCAGCAACTGTTGCGTTAGCGGGGTAGCGGGAATTATTCGGGTCGAATTGCTGATAGACCGAAGAGTAAAAAAACATAATATTAGCCGAATAACCTGGAAAGGTTAACAACACAAGGTGATAGTCCTGTAGGTGAAAATAATATGTCTCTTTGGAATAATCTCCCAAGTACCACGGAATAAGTGGAAGTCTGTGGGAATCTGTGGCAACCACGCCATAAGGCTAAATACTCTCTCGTAACCGATAGCGCATAGTACCGTGAGGGAAAGGTGAAAAGAACTCCTATTAGGAGAGTGAAATAGTACCTGAAACCATATGCTTACAAACGGTCGGAGTCTCGATTTATCGGGATGACGGCGTGCCTTCTGGATAATGAGCCTACGAGTTACTCGTATGTTGCAAGGTTAAATCCCTAAGGGATGGAGCCGTAGCGAAAGCAAGTCCTAACTGGGCAATTGAAGTAACATGCGGTAGACGCGAAACCGGGTGATCTACCCTTGTCCAGGATGAAGTGAGGGTAAAACCTCATGGAGGTCCGAACTAGTGTGGGTTGAAAACCGCTTGGATGAGGTGAGGGTAGGAGTGAAAGGCCAATCAAACTCGGAAATAGCTCGTATTCCCCGAAATAGCTTTAGGGCTAGCCTCGAGTCAAAGTATAATGGAGGTAGAGCACTGATTGGGCTAGGGCTGTCACAACGGTACCAAACCCAGACAAACTCCGAATTCCATATATATGTTTCTCGGGAGTCAGGCTACGAGGGATAAGCTTCGTGGCCAAAAGGGAAACAACCCAGACCATCAACTAAGGCCCCCAAATAGCAGTTAACAGAGAAAGGATGTTGAGTTGCTCAGACAACTAGGATGTTGGCTTAGAAGCAGCCATTCATTTAAAGAGTGCGTAATAGCTCACTAGTCAAGCGACTCAGCGTCGACAATACACGGGACTTAAACTGCTTGCCGAAGTTATGGCTCTCCGCCTTTGGTGGAGAGGGTAGGGGAACATTCTATAGACAGTGAAGGCCTGGCGTGAGCCAGACTGGAGTGTATAGAAAAGCAAATGTAGGCATAAGTAACGATAACCCCGATGAGAAATCGGGGCACCGAAAGTCTAAGGTTTCCTGAGCAATGTTAGTCATCTCAGGGTTAGTCGAATCCTAAGCTGAGGCTGAAAGGCGTAAGTGATGGAAAACAGGTTAAAATTCCTGTACCTGGTAATTTTCGCTGACCATAAGGAGGGACGCAGGAGTGAAAGATCAGCCACCTGGTGGATTAGGTGGTCTAAGCTAGTAGGGTGGAATTGCAGGCAAATCCGCAATTCTGTTAAACCGAGAAGCGAATGGGATGGCTATGCCAACAAACTGATCCTAATCATGCTGCCGAGAAAATCTTCGTATGGGAGAAAATTATCAGATCGTACCGCAAACCGACACAGGTAGACGGGATGAGTATTCTAAGGTGCTCGAGTGAGCCGTGGTTAAGGAACTCGGCAAATTAACCCCGTAACTTCGGGAAAAGGGGTGCCTCAAGTAGGTGAGATTGTACAAATTTAGCTGAAAGAGGCCGCAGTGAAATGGCCCAAGCGACTGTTTAACAAAAACACATGTCTCTGCGAAGTCAATTAAGACGATGTATAGGGACTGACACCTGCCCGGTGCTGGAAGGTTAAGAGGAGAGGTCATCCGCCTTTGGTGGAGAAGCTTTGAATCGAAGCCCCAGTAAACGGCGGCCGTAACTATAACGGTCCTAAGGTAGCGAAATTCCTTGTCGGGTAAGTTCCGACCTGCACGAATGGTGTAACGATTTGGGCACTGTCTCAACCACGGGCTCGGTGAAATTGTGGTACCGGTGAAGACGCCGGTTACCCGCATATGGACGGAAAGACCCCGTGCACCTTTACTGCACCCTAGCATTGGGTTCGGGTAAAGCATGTGTAGGATAGGTGGGAGACTATGAATCCGGGACGCTAGTCTCGGGGGAGTCAACGGTGAAATACCACCCTTGTTTTATTTGGATTCTAACCTCGGTCCTTGAATCAGGATCAGGAACAGTGTTAGGCGGGTAGTTTGACTGGGGCGGTCGCCTCCTAAAATGTAACGGAGGCTCTCAATGGTTCCCTCAGCATGGTTGGTAATCATGCGGCGAGTGTAAAGGCACAAGGGAGCTTGACTGCGAGACTTACAAGTCGAGCAGGTGCGAAAGCAGGACTTAGTGATCCGACGGTAGCGAGTGGAAGTGCCGTCGCTCAAAGGATAAAAGGTACGCCGGGGATAACAGGCTGATCTTACCCAAGAGTTCATATCGACGGTAAGGTTTGGCACCTCGATGTCGGCTCATCGCATCCTGGGGCTGAAGAAGGTCCCAAGGGTTTGGCTGTTCGCCAATTAAAGCGGTACGTGAGCTGGGTTCAGAACGTCGTGAGACAGTTCGGTCC
>Ga0209721_1001275_pt1 | contig 19135 bp, 30 predicted proteins | sample TshhotsprinmetaG_FD_184139 | JGI IMG/M metagenome (GOLD analysis project Ga0209721, IMG submission 184139) | Hot spring microbial communities from South Africa to study Microbial Dark Matter (Phase II) - Tshipise hot spring metaG (SPAdes)... | ecosystem: Environmental > Aquatic > Thermal springs... | reverse complement strand
ATTTATAAGTATATTATAGATATTTTTACTTAAATTGGACGATTCTACATCAACTTTAATGGCAATCCCGTCATACCAACTATATGTATCAAGGGTCGGGACAACCCCCACAGCACCACTAGCTATCCCCTCTATAACAGCTACCTCAAATCCCTCAACTCTCCGCAAACCGAATACATATTTTACAGCAGTTCCCAACAGGTCTGCATAAGCAGCCTCAGGCAAATATTCAAGATAAACATAATTAGAACCAAGATTAAAATTCTCCCCAGTGTGATATAAAGTATAACCAGCTTTAGCGCACGCCTCATAAATTTCACCAATACACTCATCATTTAAAATATGCCCGGTTACAAAAGCTACTTTTGGTCTCTGTTCAAAAGGTACTCTCGGATAAAAGAAACTTCTGTTAAATCCTAACGGAAGATGTAAAAAATTAAACTGTTTTGTAGTATATTTTTTAAGATTATGAAATGAAGCAGATAACAAAGAATTTGCCCAAAGATTATCCCAAGGAAGATTACCTGCAGTTTTATAACAATGCTGCCAAATAATTTTGTTTGGACTCTTTTCAGCAATTTCATATTCTCCTGTGCCTATGATGTGAATAATCTGTAAGTCGCTTTTAGGAATCTCGTCAACCCACACTACATCCTCAGGAGCATACATCCGTAGATGGTGTGATATTTTTTTCAGAACAATCCCCCAAGCAGGATGTAAATATTCAAATACTTTGACCATCTACCAAACCTCCTCGAAAAATTTATGATTTGCAAAGCCCCAATTCTCATCATTATAAGTGATAACGTTAAAATCTCTTAAGAAAACAATCGAGTCATTAATCCCCCCAACACCTCCAAAACCGCCCTCATGTTGAATATGAAACACTGGATAATCAAAAGAAGCGATAATCTGAAACCCCGCATTACTGGCTTTACGTTGAACATTTGAATCCGCAAACCCTCTGAAAATCATTCTCTCTTCAAAACCTCTAATCCTATTCCAGACTGATTTGTGCGCGAACTGAAAGTCGCCGCAACAATCAATAATTGACCACTTATCCCAAGAACTAACTCCAGAAAACCCGTGAGCAGGATAACTATAAAAATTGTCTTTTAAATACTTTTGTACTTCATAAGGATGATTTGATATGTTCTTCACTTCGTTTAACGATATATCACGCCGAGCAAATGTATAAAAAGCTTCAACAGAAAACCCATTTTTCAAACTTAACGGCACGATAATATCAATATTGTTACAAACAATCCAGTCACACGTTGCCCTTCTAATACCAATATTTTTTGCTAAAACTTCAACACAACCTTGAGAATTACTTGGAAGACCTAAAGAGTTTACAAAATCATCGGTAACTTTAATATGTTTAAAAACACCTTTTTTTGGCAAAGAATTTTTTATCTCATCAAAAAGTGAACGGTTTCCCGGAGAATTCCAGTCAACGTAAATTACTTCGTCAAAAGCATTATACATACTGTATAAACAATAAAAAGCCCGTTCAGTCAAGTTTTTTCCATAATCATCATTTCTTGAGATAACTACGCCAGAAACTTTCATTTTCACTTTTCCTGAAGATTACCAGACTTGTACGATTAATAGAATGTAACAACGCTTTTCTGTCTAAATCATCAATAAAATTCATCACACCTGACCACAAATCGCTATAACCATAAAAGACTATTGTTCCATCATCGTCTGTAACATCTAAGGATAAATAAAAATTATTTTTAACAACATCATAATCACGCTCACCATTAATAAAGGCTAAATCAAAATAACCATCATTAGCACAAAAATCGTTCAAAAAATTTTTAACTATGTCTGACGTTGAATCCCCTTCGACATAAATCAGTGAATCATTAAAGCAATTAACAATTTTATAATCATAATCTTCACTCTGTTTATCAAGTGAGAAAACTAACTCAGCCCCGTTTAAAATAAAAGTCCCTGCAGTAGCGCCAAGAAAAGTGCCAAATTCAAGAATACGTTTCTTCTTCGACAACATAGCTAAATAAGTTAGCTCGTAAATATGATTAATAAGTCCAAATAACTCCCGATTTGGACGAATTAACCACACAAATTCATTCTCTAATTCTGGGAAAAGTTGAAAAAAATCTAACTTATTCATATTTATTCCTGTAAAAGTTGATAACTCTCTTTAAGCCCCTTTCAAACATATTTGCCGGCGGCAATAAGTTATAGTACATCTGATTAAATACATTAGCTACCCGATAAAAAACACCGCTTGGTTTTGTTATATCGGTTCTATAAGGAAATTCTTTACCAATAATTTTTGAGATCAATTTGACTACTTCGATAAAACTTGTACCAATCCCCGTACCAATATTGATTGTAAATGGATTTTTATCCGCCACATCAGGCGTTTTTAATATAACATCAATTACATCATCAATATAAACAAAATCACGAACCTGTTCCCCGCTACCCCAAATTTCAACGTGGTCATCTAACCCCGTTAAAGTCCGAAAGACTTTGTCTACTAATGAGGGAATTGGATAATCTAAACTCTGGTCTTCACCAAAGCCAGAAAAAGGTCTAAAAATGAAAACCTGTTTCTTAGTAACCTCGACAAACTTCCACGCTAAAGCTTCACCTAAAAACTTAGCCCAACCATACACCTGGTCAGGTTGTGATAACCTACTGTTCGGTTCTGAAAAATCAACTAATTCTTCATATAGATTTGAATATAAAAACTGTTCTTGTAAATAAACTGGATAAACCGCAGACGAACTCATATAAAAAACCCTACCCGCATGTTCACGCGCCCACATAAACATCTCAGAATCAATTGAAAAGTTCACCGCTAAATCTAAAGGATTACCATCAATCTTGTTTCGCCCACCAACAACGGCAGCCAAATGAAAAACCTCATCAAAATTTTCAGAAACATCATTGAAAAACTTTCGACAATCACCAACAAAGAATCTAACACCTTGCCTAATCAATTCAGAACGCACATACGAACCATTACTTGATAAATCATCAACTACTAAAATATTATGGTCATCGCTTAATAATCTATCAACCAAATGCCTGCCGACAAATCCACAACCACCCGTAACCAAAATCTTCTTCATCTGTTCCTCCATTTACTTGAAAAAGAACGGTATATCATAGAATCTCATCAACAATAAACTTTGCTCCTAAACTTGATTCATCCCTTTTAAGTTTTATAATCGGTAGCCAACGACCAGCCGCTTCGTCTAAACTACGTAATAAGGGAACTGCAATTGATGATAGTGACGGAGGATTAATAAGAATATCTACGTTCCAACCACCAATAGTTTTAACAAACTCAGACACGACATCAACAAGATCGTCTACTTGAGTAACAAAAAATTTATTTGTGTCAAAATGTACAGGAAATGACTTAACCAATACTATCTCAAAACCAGTTAACTTACGAATTTGCTCCAACTGTTCATCAGTAATCGGATGAGCAAAATTTAAAATAAATAGTTGCATTTCTAACTCCTTTCTAGACGTCCGCTTCTTCTTCCTAAACCAGGGAAAGTCAGGAGATTCGAGACATTCAACAATCTGATTCTCGCGAAACCCGTGTTTTTCAGCGTAAAACCAAAACAGCCTCTCCAGTTCTAAATTGTCCTCAGCTAATTCATTGTCTAAAATATAACGTAAAATATCCCAAGCATAAGAAATCATTTTACCCTTTTCCTTTCTGTAAATAATCAAGTTGATAAACTTTCTTACTTGAATTATACACTAACTTGAGTAAATTGTCAAGAGTATTTCCATCTCTAAAAAAATCAACAGGATCATATTTCTCACCAAAATCCTGAAAGAGATAAATATAACACCGCTCTTCTCCAAGCATTTTCGCAGTTTTAACCGCTTCCTCATAACCGGCTCGATCGTTGTCAAACAAGATGTTTATTCTCTTAATTTTATAAAACCTGTGAAAATATTTCGGTTGTAAAACTCCGCTACAAGGCGCTATAGCCGGAAGACCGTTTTGAATCAAAATTAACGCATCTATCGTCCCTTCCACCATAAAGACTTCACTAACGTACTTTAGTATATCAACATTGAACAATAACTGCCCAACCCCGCGATAATAAGCTTTGATTTGTTTAGGATTATCTCTCCGTAACTGAAAATTTTTAAAAACGCCATCTTCAAAAATCGGAATAGTTGCCCACCCATCAAAGTAACCTAAAAGAAAATGATCAATCGTTTTATCAAGTAAACCACGACTATAAAAATAATCTCTTTGATTAAGACCATTAACAAAAAACGTGTTAACTAATTTAGGATAAGTTACAACAGATTCAACACGTTTCAAAAAGGGAAAATTTTGATAATTATTTTCAACATATTCCTTTGCTTTTTGAGAAGACCAACCACGAACGTTTACCAAATAAGCATAAACATCACCAGATAAATCTCTAGAATTCCAATAAAAAACGTTTCTTTCCTTATCAACAACCAAAGAATCATGAACGTCAGCTTTAAACCAACGTGACGTTTCGTTCCTTTTTCCAAAATCTTCTTCAACCAGTCTGCTTAACATAGTCGTTTAACGAATCGTCAATAACCAAAGTTTAAAATGCTTAGCCGGAACAACAAATTTTTCACTACTAAACTTAAATTCAAAATTATTCGTCATTTTACCGTGATGTAAATATTCTAAATACCGTGAAAAATTCAAATCGTTTCCGACCATGACCACATCACTAACAACAACTAAATCTTTCAAATCATGGCGCAAATCGAAAAATAAATTTTTCGTCATTGTGTAAAACATAACTGGTGCTTCAACAACACCAAATGTACAAATCTGTGTAAAAGCTTCATAAAGACTAACACTGTCGAAAATAAAAACCTTATTTCTATTATCATAAAAAATTACAAAATCAGATAAAACCTTATAAAACAACACAAATGGACAAGTTTCTAATGAAAAAACATGCTCCTCCGAAAACTTATCTACTTTCCAAACAACTGTTTGCCTTTTAGAAAAGTCTACGTACTTAGCAAGAATTTCCTCGCTAAGGGCAAAATCAACTTCTTCGCTAAACTTAACCAGAATTTTCATCGTCACTCCCTACTTTCGTCAGCCCCAGATAACTTCGTGCATACTCTGCTTCCTCACCTTTTACTTCCTCAACACTGTGCGGATTGTTATCATAAATCCTACCACAAAAACCGCAAACTAAATAATTTTTTATCCAATTCCCCCTTTCAACACGCCGAATCCGCAGACATGACTTGCAAAAGGAACATTTCATCATCATTGTCCTCACAAAACGGCTCTAAAGAAAAAAGATATTCCCAGTAATCATTATCATAATCAAATGGATCAGCATCTGAATCTTCTACATCACCGATGTACCAAGACTGTGACTCTAGCCAAAAACTATAATCATACATTTTCAACTCCTTTCTAATTTAAAATCTTTTATATATTCTTCGCTATCTTTAAACTCATTTATAATCTGTTGGATACTTCTATAATCAACAAGTCTGGTAAAAATCAAAAACTTTACAACAAATACAATAATTGGTATCGGAACAATAAGATTTCCATCCTTAGTTGTTTTTATTCCCAAAGACGAGAATCCTTTAATTACAATATTATTTTTCAGTCTATAAAACGAAACTTGCGTCATCTTTTCCAAAAAAATTCATGTTTAATATTTCTTTTAACGCTTCCTGATACGCTTTATCAGCAGTGTCCGCAGATTTCTCTGACATAATCTCTAAATCATGCCAATTAACCAAATCTTCGGAAAAAGAATATTTTACAAATAGTTTTACGTGCCATAAATCACTCTTTTTCACAAAATCAGTTGTGACAACAGACTTAAAACCTTTCAATTCATTGTTCATCTTATCACTCCTATATACTAGATTTAATCCACTTTCTTGTAAAAGATAATCGATCATGTAATTCTTCAAGTATTATAACATCATATTCATTGTGTGTCAAGACCTCTTTCAATGATTTTTCATCGCCAAGCGCAGCCAGTTGCCAAACATTTAAGTCTACGTGAGTTTTGCCTTCAATCCCCAGCAGAGCACACGCTCTCTCTAAAGTATTTCTAGTCAGCGATAATTTTGAGCGAACTGTATAATACAAGTCCCAGGTATAGATATTCCCATAAGCCGGAAAAGCAATCCCAAATTTAAGCGCCCTTGTTCGAAGAAATGGGATGTCAAACTTTGTCCCATAATAAGTGACAATAATTCTAAATTCACAAAGCTTATCTATGAGAGTTTTAACAATCCGTTTGTCAAGTCTGTACGTGGAAATATCTCTTTTTGTTATTTTATCAGAAAAAATCTCACCTCCCTTTTCTTTTATGCACCACGTTAATATATAATCTTTTTCACCAATTAGTCCAGAAGTTTCTATGTCTAAATAACCAATCTTATAACCAGGATAAGTATACCAGGGCTTTCCAGTATCCTTAACATATCTTCTTTCTGCTAAATCATTGTTAGCAAAACATGCAGGATGTTCATCAATTGTGTGCCGATGTTTACATCTTAAAGTCATCAACGCTTATCTCTCCTAAAAAGCTTAAGAACTTGTTCATCTGTTAAGTGATACTTTTGTTTTAATTTTTTCATATAACCCTCATCAGAAAAACTGCTATCTAAATAAAAGGCAATTTTTGCACAAATATTTTTAAAATCCGTTGATAATTTCAGTCTGGAAATCTTATACTTTTTCTCTAGTAAACGAAAGGATTTATTTGACGCAACACAATTTATAATGATTAAATCATAATCACTAATTAATCTCTCTTGATATAATTCAGTAATCTTCTTTTCCACAGTTAATAAATCATCATATAACTCTGAATCAAAAACTTCACTGTAAACAGAGTTTTTTATCTCTTCCTTATAAGCAAGCAAAACTTGAACATACAAACTCATATTTTCAATCTCTCATTCGCCGATTGAGTTCTCCAAATATCAATAATCATCTTTAACATTTCGTATTTATGTTTATAGTAATCACATTTCGTTTCAAGTTCCGCTAATCTTGCTCGTAAAGGCACTAACTCATTATTAATTCCAGTCACAACTAATGAGTTTTGAATATAAGACATAGAAATTTTCTTTTCGTCTGAGTAAGAATTCCTGACAATCTCAGCTTCTCTAACTTTAATTTCAAGCTTAAGTTTCGCAATTTCTCTTGAAACTTTATAAATCTCCTCAACTAATTCTTGTAACTGGTCAACGTCCGGTAAATCCACAAGAGCAGACATATTTTAACTCCTTTTACTCAATCGTTTTTTCAATATCCTTTGCCCACGTATCCAAAACGTCAAACTTTTTACAAATTAGAAAAATTCTTTTAAAATCATTATAATCAATGTAGGCAGATGTCGTTAAAATCTCCTGAACAAAATAATCAAAGTTTTTATTCGTTTTCCTGTAAATAGCAATGGGACTTATATCTAAATCATCTTCCCAACCAAAAAAGTTAAAATACTCAACTAGAACAGATTCAACATAATCTTGGGGTAATTTGTGACGCCTCGCAATAGATTTGGTGCTATAACCAACCACACAGTCTAACAGGATAGAATAACAAGCCACAAATTCAATATACTCAGGAGGAATATTGAACTTTATCTTGTAGTAATATTTTATCAAATCCCATAATGTTTTCATCACTACTTATAAAGACTGTTCAACTTTTCCTTAAGAGAAATAAGAAACTGTATTAAATAAACAAACGTGTCAAAATCCATAGCAATTACATATTTTGTAGCATCCTTTTCGCGAACATTTGAGAATTTCAACGCTAATAATGGCACAGAATAAGATTTCTCTGCTTCCTTTTTAATTTTATCAAACCACTCTCGTTTCAGCGTAATCTGATTAACACCATAACCAGATTTACACTCAACTCGAAATTTTTTAGGAAAATCATCAACAACAAATATAACATCACCCATCAAAGCAGGTTCTTCTAAATACGTGCCAATCGCTCCAGACATCGCAATCCTTTTTGCAGAACAACCAGGAATTTGTGAAATCAACTTCACAAATTCTCGCTCCCAATTACTGCCTTTTCTTCTCTGCCGATTCATCATTAAAATTCCTCGCTAATTTTATTTGTTTCACCAACAAATTTAGAGAACAAAACCCCCGTCTCACCTTCCCGTTGTTTCCTAATCAAATTCTCCAACCGACCTTTATCTTTAGTATCTGTATTATATACATCATCCCGATACAACATAATAACAACATCCGCATCCTGCTCAAGACCACCAGATTCTCGTAAATCATACGCAAAGGGTCGTTTATCAGCCCTTGTCTCAACATTCCGACTTAACTGTGAATAACCAACGACAGAAATACCTAACTTATTCGCCAATAACTTTAAAGTCCTAGAAATCATTGAATATTCGCGTACCGAATTATTAATATCACTAATATTAATTAATTGAATATAATCAATATGAACAACCTGTACACCACGTTTGGCATACTTGTTAATAATACTTGATATGTAATGAATGTCTGATTTAAAATTAATATCAATAAATAAAGGCAGTTTAGCAAGTTTATCCTTTTCCTCAGCTAAAATGCTAATCTCTTTCTGCGTAACCGCGCCTAATTTCATCTTTAAAATCGGAATTCCAGTTCTCACAGCCAAAAGACGGTAAATCAAACTGTTTAAACTCATCTCAAGAGAAATTAACAAAGTAGAAATTCCAGACTCAATCTGTTTGTTAATAGCATTAATACACCAAGCCGTTTTTCCCATCCCTGGACGCCCCGCTACGTACCACAAGTCCCCAGGATATAATCCTCCAGTAACCATGTCAATGTGTTCAAAACCAGATGTACGTATTACTCTGTTTTTAGTGTTTTCCAACAGATTTGAAAAAGCCGTCTCAGACGCATCCTTTAAAGTCAACACATAATCATCTTCTTGCACTAAACTAATTTTACCAAGATAATCAATTGCACCGTCCAAAATAGAATCAACTTTAGATGACGGAAAATCAACGTTGACAAAGTTTTTAATATACGATAAAAATTTTCGCTTTTTATAGTCATCAATCAAATGCCTAATAAACACTTCAATTAATTCATGATCAATAATGATACTACGTAGAAACTGTAAATACTGATTTCCACCACAAACCTCAAGAAGCCCTCTCGATTTTAAAATACTAACCAAGGCTAAATAATCTATCTTTTTCTCTTCAAAAGAAATTTGCTGGATATTCCTAAATAAATTTTCATTAACCGCAGATGAAAACACATCTGCAGGAAAAGAATAATTCAGAGAAAGCACCGGGTTTTGCACAAAAAAAGCAATGACGTTAGTTTCTTCATCAATTTGATTTAAGTCTGTCATATAACTTCCTAGCTTTCACCGAAAGGTCTTGAGTATTAAAAGTTTCAAATTTCTCCATAAAAATTCTTTTGCACACCGCTGCAAGAAAATTCCTTATCGCGCTAAAATCTGAACAATCTACATCACTAGTCGCTAAAGACAAAATTGCCGAGAAAACAACTGTACTGCCATAAAGTCGGTATAACCGTCCAATAAAACTATAAGTAGGTTTTGGCAGAACTTCGAGGGAAAGAGATTCCCTCAAAAATCCTGCCAAAACACCAACCTTATTATTGTGCTCCCTCAACAACAAAAAATATTTGTCAGAAAGAGATTCCTCATCCATTCCTTAAGAAAACATCTCATTAATCACATTAACAATGTTTTCTGCTTCACTTTTCAACGAATCATCTAAGGTAATTCCCTCAGTAGCCGGGATTGTCGTTGTCGTTGTGTCTCGTGCTTTAAGTACGTCCCTATAATGAGCGCCATGCATTACTGATAACAATTCTTCTTTAGAAAACTTTATAGCAATTTTCTCGTGCGGAAAAACAGCATTTGGCGCAATCGCTGGCGGTTCAGAAACACTGTCCGAAGGGAATGGCGACAACTGCGTTTTACCATTAACAATCGCAGAAATAATTTTTATGTCAAAATCTGTAATAGGCTTCAAATTACCGTTATTATCATAAACAGATGTAGCAATAACCTTCAACTGCTCAACAAATGTCTTGCTAAAAGACGCTAAACGTACTTTGTCTAAAACAACCGTCTCTGCTTGGGGTGGAATAGCTGCTCCACATTGTGGGCACGGCATGTTCGCTTTATATAAAAACTTATACACCGATTCACCACATGCTGGGCAAACTACCGAGGGAGTCCGGTCAACAATGTTTGCAACGTATCTACGTTGTCTTGCAATAAAATCACTGTTCAACACTGCCTCACTACCGTACTCATGAAATAAAATATTGTTTCTAGCACATACTGGACAGTCTGCTCCTAAACAAAGAACAGAAACACGTTGTTTTGGTAGAAAGTGAACATCAAGGGGTGTAAATTTTTCAAACAATCGAATTACATAGATTCCAGGGAATTTTGCGGAAAAATAACTAACCGCATCAAACTTTCTTTGCGTAGTAGTCACCTCTTTTTCAAGACCGAAAAATTCATCAACATTAAACATTTTTAACTCTCCTTTCTAATTTGTTCTAACATAGCTTGTTTAATTAAATCAATTGTAGTCGTTCTTTCAGCAGTCAAAAATTCAATAGAGTCTTCTAAGTTCATTTCATTTAGCTTTTTCAACAAGATTAAGTATTCACGAAACGCCATCTCGGATTGAATAAATTGTAAGTATCTTAATTTCTTATATAAATCAACCTCCTTTCCTAAATCAAAATCAATTGTTAAATCGTCAATGAACTTTACATTCTCATATTGTTTTAGTGAATACAACCTCTCAAACACTAATCTCCTCATTTTCATCATCTCCTTCTTCAAAAACGATAGACGAATTCATCAAGTTTATACTATTATAACACCTTTCTTTCAATTTGTCAAGTACCGGTTTTTTCATCAAAGAATCAATCGCCTTTTCTAAACCTAAGCCTAAATTCTCGTCCTCAAACACATAATATGATCCACGCCTTTCAATTATGCCGAGCATTTCAGAAAAAATTATCAAGTCTCGAATTGTATCAATTCCTTTACCAAAAATGATCGGAAATGAAAATGATTTAAATGGCGAAGCAAGTTTATTCTTTTTAATGACAAAAGATGTATTTAATCCAATTTTTTCTTCACCCCTTTTTATTGGAGTTGCAAAGCTCAACTCAATTCTTAAAGACAAAATGTGTTTCCAAGCATGTCCTCCTGGTGTAGAATATGCTTTCACATAACCACCAATAGAATCTCTAACTTGATTAATTCCTAAAAACGTTAAATTGTTTTGACGAACAAGCATGGCATTTTTCTGAATAAACTTTGTCAAATAACGTGCCAAAATACTAACATGTTTATCTTCTAAATCGCTATCAATCACCTCTTGAGAAGTCAAAGCACCAATAGAATCTAACACAACCAAACTAAAACTACCAGAAGCCATCGCTGCCTCACAAACTCGCAGCGCCGATTCTAAAGTGCCCGGTTGTGTAATAATAAAACGATCCCTAAGCTCCTGCTCAATAATCATGTCAACGAACTTTGACGATAAGGCTTGTTCAACATCACAATATAAAACATTTCTTTCATCATGTTTCAGAAATTGATTGGAAATAGTAACTGCTAACGTGGTCTTTCCAACCCCCTCAGCACCATAAATTTCTACAAACTTCCCCAACGGAATCCCTAAAATACCTGTCGAAACATCTAAGCTTGGAACTCCCGTTGGTATAACCTTGAGTTCCGTATTTATCTCTTTTACGTAGTCATCTAATTCTGCAATTAGGTCAATCGATCGTTTTTTCTTTGTCATAAAAACTCCTTTTGTATTTTATATATATTATATCACACTTCTAGTCAATTGTCAATACCTTTCTGATTAATCTGTCAATCAAATCAACTGCTTTTATTTTTTCCAAAAATCATTTACGTTTATTTCTACAACGGCAGGAATCTCACCTAAGAATTTCTGTTCTACCCGTTCTAATGTCTCCTTTATAAATTTAACTGCTTCATCAACAATAGAATCGCGAACTTCAAAAACGATTTCATCATGTACCTGCAATAACATTCTAAAGTTATCTAAACCAAATGGATTATTATAAAAACATTCAACCATAGCCAACTTAACAATATCAGCTCCAGTGCCTTGAATCAATGCATTATATGCTTGTCTTTTTATCCTTTTCTTTATCGCATTAAACTCTTCTAATGACGAATAAATTTTCGGTTTCTCATAAAACCGCTTCCTGCCAAACGCCGTTATCGAGTAGCCCACCTCAAAAGCTTTTTCACCATAAAGGTCTCGAAACTTAATTGACGTACTGTAAGAATTATTAATGCTATCAATAATTTCTTTTGATCTTTCTAATGAAAGATTTAAAACTTTATGTAACTTTTGCGGAGAACCACCATATAAAGTTAGAAAATTAATCCGTTTTCCATCAAAACGTTGTTCTTTTGTGACTTCACTTAAAGGAACATTATAAGCAATCGCTGCCGTAGATGTGTGAATGTCGTGTCCCGCTTTGTAAGCTGCGATAATTTGTTTGTCACCAGTCAATGCGCCTGCTAAACGGTATTCCTGCTGGTTATAATCAGCAATAATTAATTTAAACCCATCTCTAGCAACAAAATTACTCCTAAAAACATCATCTGCAGGAATATTCTGACAATTAGGATTTACAGAACTAAACCTACCAGTCGCAGTACCGTTCTGATTAAATTCAGGATGTAAACATTTTGTCACGGGATTAATTTTGTTTAAAATGTTCTCACCATAGGTTGTCAACAATTTCTTGAGTTCTCTGAACTCAAGCAACTTTTGAATAAACTCAAAAGACATGTAATCTCGTAAGGTCTGTTCATTCGTGTTTGGCACAGAAATTCCCAACAAATTCATAACTGTAAGTATTTGTTTATGAGAACTCAAGTTTATATTTTCCATCAACCAATCTTTCGCATAATGAAAATCAGTAATCGTTTCAAGTAATTTTTGTTCTTTCTTACTTTTTACAGGAATACACAAAAGCCCAGCGATCTCATAAAGATTTTTTCCATCAAAATTTGCACTTAATTTATCTAAAATATACTCTTTCAGACTTTCTTCAAGTTGCGGAATCTTAGACTCAATTCGTGGTAAAACGTTTAACCACCGTTGAACATCAACCTTAATACCTAATGTTTCCATAACTACTACAACCGGTAGTAATTTCATCTCTAATTCTGCTACATGCGTTAACTTTAAATCTTTTAATAAGCTTACTTGCTTATGGTAAATCTCACTTAAATAACGAACATCATTCAAGGCATACTCTATAAGAACATCAGAAATATAATCTCCAGGTTTCAAATAAAGAAACTCGTTTCTTAATGCCTTGTCAATGCTTCTATTAGTGTACTTAAACACTAACTCATCCAAAGAAGCAAATGCCGAATCAAGTCCTGCTCGTAAGACTGATTCTGCAATAAACGTGTCAAATAAATTATAGAACAAAATTCCAAACTTATTAAAAATGAATTTAAAATCAAATTTTAAATTGTGTCCTAAAATTTTAATCTTAGGATTATGACTAATTAAGTCTAAAATATAAGGGACATTTTTATCGGAGGGTAAAAGACAGAGTTCTTCATCATCCAACTTCAGAGCAATAAGCAGAATATCGCTCGTATATGGGTCAGTTCCGTTCGTTTCTATATCCAGGCTAAGCATTGTTTCGTCAGTTAATCCAACTAATTTTTTTATTAATCGATCTCCTTCGTCCAATTTTCACTCCTTCTATACACAAAACTAGACTAGTCATCTGATGATCTGATGACTCTGTCATTCTCCCTTAAAAATACTTGTTTGCATAAAGACACATTGTACATGTTACCGATCAATTCTTTCAAATTAGTTCTCCCGTTCAACTTTTTCTAAAAATTAAATCCGTTCGTTTCAGTCACTACGTTCTTAACTAAATCGGTTTTCTTCGTTTAACTTTTGTTCCTCTCGTAAAAAATTTGAAAAAAATTTATTGCGCACCATTATTGTTTTTATTTAAAAATACCCTACGTTGAAAAGTGATCAGTTTTACGTTTGGTTTTTTGATCTCCGTGCGGTTGTTTTTATTTCGAGTCTTGTCCCCGCAAGGATACACTTAACTTACCAAAAAAGTCAAGAAAATGCAAGGGTTTTTATGTTAAGATTTGGTTAAGATTTTGTTAAAAGTTCTTAACAATTTATTATTTTTATTCTATTACAAAACTTAAATCTTGTCAATACTTGACAAAAAAAGAAGTTTCTGTTATAATATAAAAAAAACAAAAGGAGACTAATTATGAACTCAGAAACACCTATGTATAAATGTCCTTTCTGTAAAAAATCGTACTCAAGTCCGAACAAGGCAGTAGAATGTTTTCAAAATCATAATATTGTGTTCTTGATGATCCCACAGGGTGAGTTAGTCGCACTTACTCGGTTTATTCAGAGTGGGGATTTTAGCCTTTTAACAGATAGTTTACGTGATCTTATTTTAAGTTATTCTTCTCATATCAAGAGTAGCGAAAAATGATTTGTTTAGTCTGTAGAAAAGAGGTGCTAGAAACCGATTTAAAATTTTTTCTTTATTTGGATATTCCACGAGTTACTCTTGTTTTACATCGGAATTGTTTCAAAGATGTAAAACACAAAATTAACGATGTTCTACAAGAAAACAAAGAATTTATCTACGAGGTGTTTAATGGTCGAATTCAGGAAAAAAAGCATAAGACAACTAAAGCAATATAGAAATCTTACTGATGAGGAATTTGATAAGATATATTCTGAAATTGTAGCTGGCGAAACAACTGTCAAAGAATTCGAAAACAGAATTCAAGCAAAAATAGATGAATTTGCTAACGATTATGATTTGTCTGATTTGAAAATTAACGATATGTTGACTTTACGTGCTTTAGCACAGGCGTTTATCACGCTAGAAGATTTTGAACGTTATTTTTTCAAATTACGCAGTACTGAATCTTTGACAGATACAAATATTATTTTTATTGAAAAGATAAACAATGTGCTTAGTTCTTTAAGAAGAGATATTACAAATCTTCAAAACGATTTAAAGATTACTCGCAGGATTCGTAAAGGTGACCAGGAGGAATCGGTAATTAATTACATTGAAAACTTGAAGCAAAAAGCGAGGAAGTTTTATTTTGCAAAAATGAGACCTGTATTATGTCCTGAGTGTAAAACATGGATAGCGTCAGTTTGGTCTCTGTATCCGCAGGACGACCAGAGTAGAGTCATTATACACTGCCGGCGGAGATTAGTAGATGGAACTCTTTGTAAAGGTGTTGTTAAAAAAACAATTCATGAACTTTATAAAGAGAAAAATGAAGAATTACCAGAAACAATTGATTAGGGCTTGACAAATTCTGATTTTTATGTTATAGTTCTCATAGTTTAATGGATAGAACAAGGGACTTCTAATCCCTAGGTGCAGGTTCGAGTCCTGCTGGGAACGCTATATAGAAAGGATTAAAAAAATGATTGATCATCTATCATTCTCTAGCATAAAAACTTTTTTAGAATGTCCTAAAAAGTGGTACTTTAAATATATAGAAAAAATTCCAATTCCTTCGAATGTTTATATGGAGTTGGGAAAGGTTTTGCACAGTGTCTTCGCGAAGTATCTCACAGATAAAAAACAAAAGATACATGATATTTTAAGCGAAGAGATTTCCAATGAACATACTGCATTTGTCTTTGAAAACAGTCTCAAGATTTTAAGTAATCAAAACGTTATTAACTTTTTAGAGGAGATTCAACCTAGCGCTGTAGAAAAACAATTTGAGTTTTCTGTTTACAATACAAAAATTGTTGGTTTTATAGATTGTATTGATCAATTTGGTACTGTGATTGATTTCAAGATTACTAACAAATTTGATAAAGAATCCTATTGGTTGCAACCGCTTTTTTATCTTAAAGGTTGTTATGAAAATAAAATTGAGATTAACAATAAATTTTCTTTTGTTGTTATTCCCAGGAGTTCTACAGAGAAACTCCAGGTTTGGTCAGTTTCATTATCTAGTGGTGAGTTTTCACGGTATTTTGATTTTGTTCTTAGAGCTGTTTTGAAGGATTTAGAATTTTATACCAAAGAAAATAATTTTCCTTTTACGTCTCATTTTTCCATGTGTGAAATGTGTCCTTTCAACGAGATTTGTCCTAATGGAAAAACGGTCTTAGAAACCGCTGAATTTTTCGGAAAAAGTGTTGTTAACACTTTAACAGAACAAGGTTAGTTTATGAATAGGAGGATAAAAGATGAATTTGTCTATAGTTACAACTACAATCAATAATCCAACTGTTGCAATTAATAGGTTTGCTTCTCTCGGCGTTAGAATGGTCATTGCGGGAGATTTGAAAACTAATCATAAGCTATATCGTGACTTGATGTCGCAGTTTAAAAATGTAACGTATTTATCTCCCGAAGAGCAGCAATCTCTTTACCCAGAACTTTCAACCGCGATTGGTTGGAATTGCATTCAACGGAGAAATATTGCAATGCTTTACGCTTATCAGGAGGGTGCGACGCATATTGCCTTAGTTGATGACGACAATGTACCCGATGATTTTTGGCTTGAAAAAATGTTCTTACAATCCGTCAATGCTCTAAAATTTGTGACTAAATCAATCGTAGCGAATCCCTTGGATGTTGTGAGAAGCAATCAAACATTACGCCTTTGGGCAAGAGGGTTTCCTTTGGACGCTTTACTGCAAGGACAAATTGATTATAAAATTGAATCAGTAGAAGTTTGCGAACAACCTTTTATTCTAGCTGGTTTGTGGGATGGAGTGCCTGATTTTGATGTTTTTGGTCATCTTTTGTTTAATGATGTGTTTTTCTTGAATAATTTTTATTACTTTTTTTCTTCATCTTACGAATTATCTGCTCCTCCATTTGTACCGTTCAATTCTCAAAACACTGTTATCCCTGTAGAGTTTTTACCGAATTATTTCCTTTTCCCTTTTGTCGGGAGAATGGATGACATTTTAGCTAGTTATTATCTACAGGCAGTTCGTCCTGATATTAAAGTTATTTTTGCACCGTCAAGTGTAATACAAGCCAGGAATGAGCATGATCCTGTTAAGGACTTTTCAAACGAGTTGCTTGGCTTTACAAAAATTAATACTGTTTTTCTTAAGCACTTAGCTAAGGATAGCAATCACATCTTTTCGGTTTTACCGCATGAATCGGTAAAGGCTTTTGAAATTTGGCAAAAACATTTTTAAGGAGAAAAGGATGAAGAACATATTTGACTATACAAATGAAGGATTTGAATTTCTCTTTGAAAAATCAGGCAATTTAAAAAAGTTGACCGTGCAAAGAGGGAGTTTTAGTGTATCATATAGCTCCGTAAATCCTGAGCAAACTTTTCAAGATTTGTTAAGCGACGCTATCAGGGCTTTAGAGAATAAATTTGGGAATGTTCGAAATGATGGAGAGGAATAGAAAAATGTCACAAGAAGATTTATCTCGTGATTATCTTTTTAAACTAGATATTAAAGACAATTTAGTTACGGCACGTTGTGATTACATCTCTGAAACGGTTTTCAACTCTTTAATCCAGCAGGTAGGAGGGAATCCGTTTCCTTATGAACAATTATCTAAGTTTGAGTCAATTGTTAAAGAACAATTACCTGTGGCAGAACTTAAGGAAGTTTCCTTGCTAGTAAATGGAGAATTTATATTGTTCAGTCACAATAGAAACATGATTACAATATATGATCGTCATTTCAAGCTAAATTATTTAGCTGCTATTGCTAAGTTTCTCCCTTCATTGTATTACGCTTATGATATTCTTTTTGATGAGGAAAAACACATAGAAGTAGACAGACGTTGTATAAACGGCAGGCGTAGTATTAAATTGATTAGAACAACGGTAGGTCGTCCTCTTTTCCGTGATGTTATTTTTGATATTCAGGTTGATAAGAATAATATGTTGCTTTCTAAGATTAGAATGTCGCCTGCAGCGTTTCACGCGCTTCTTGAATATTTTGATTTTTCTTCGGATGGTATTGAGGTCAAAGAAATTGTTTAGGAGTAAAAAAAAATGAAGATTACAAAAAGAGTTACTGGAAGTATTGTTCCTCCTCGTAGAAAATACCCGTCTGACGCCGGGATTGATTTGTTTTCTTTTGGTGATTACAAAATTGAACCGCATAGTATAGGCATTATAAGGACGGGCGTATCAATAGAAATTCCGAAAAATTGTATGGGTTGGATTACAAACAAAAGCAGTTCAAACTTTCTAGTTGGCGCAGGTGTCGTTGATGAAGGCTATCAAGGTGAGATTTTAATAAAGGTTTTCAACGTTCTTTCTGAACCGTTGATAATTAATCACGGCAAAGCTGTTGCACAGTTAATTATTTTACCGATTTTACGTCCTGATTTAGAGTGGGTTTTAGTTGATGATTTTTTCTCTGATGAAACTCAACGTGGTGAAAGAGGAGGTATCCATGATTCTGTCGTACAAAAAGAACGCTGATGATATTCGGAAACAAGTTAAAGCAACTTTTGATGAGCATGGATTTTTAAAGAATGTTATTACAGGCGAAGTAATTACGCCTAGCACTTGGGAAAAGTTTTTTTATCGCGTTGAGGAATGTACATTACATGAATACGAAAAACTGCGTGACTGGTTAAATAATTGGAACAATGAATGAAAGGGACTTGTAAAATGAACTATGTAGGCTTAGATATTGATGGTGTTTTATGTGATTGGCATTCTTTAATTGAAGGACTTTTTAAGCCAAACGATGTCTCGACAAAGTACTTTTGGAAGAACTTAGGAAGATTTGTTGACATTCAGGATATACTAACCAATCCTGTTTACTACAAGAATGCTCCTCCATGTGAAAATGCTTATGAATTAATAAAGTTCCTAAACGATAATAATATTTCATACTTTATATCCACAAACAGGGCGGAGTCTTTAGTAGGCGTTACAGTTTCCTGGTTACGAAAATATTTAAATATAAGTCCAAAAACAATTGTCTATTTTGATAAGAATGATTATCCGTTAAATGCGGGGCTTGTTATTTACATTGAGGATAGGGTTGATTATATTCCAACT